>Ga0208903_1000121_pt1 | contig 78360 bp, 65 predicted proteins | sample AntAceMetag02UKJ_FD_184769 | JGI IMG/M metagenome (GOLD analysis project Ga0208903, IMG submission 184769) | Saline lake microbial communities from Ace Lake, Antarctica - Antarctic Ace Lake Metagenome 02UKJ (SPAdes) (version 2) | ecosystem: Environmental > Aquatic > Non-marine Saline and...
ACGTCCTTTGAAAGTTCGACGATGCGAAAAGAGAGGGTCTTTCCTTCGTCGATGATTTTCAACACGGTCTTATCAGACTCATCAATCTCCCACTTGCCGGGCTTGAAACCATGGCGGTCAGTTGGGTGGAGAAACATCGATTCGCAATTGCCGTCCGGAGAGAACCTGTAGGCCATTCTGAAACGGCTGGGAGGGAATACCTTGGATTTTGCAGGCCGGAATATTTTTTCTTTGGCGTTTGAGCCTTTCTCCTCCTCTCGGGAGTGAACCCAATGCTGCCACAAATTCTTGATCTCGACACCTTCGGGTGCCGCGTGTTCTTTTTCATCCACTGCCTTACCATTGTTGAGGCCGTTTCCCTTTGGCGGAGATTCTGCGAACGCGGTTGTTATTGTCAGAAACAACACAAATATTTTCAAGTTTACTTTCATATTGGTTGGGACACTGGGAGAGGAATCTTAGATAAATTCTTGCAGAACATGAATGATTCTATCCGAAGAAGCCGGGGTGGAAGAGGTGCGCTCTTCCACCCCGGCTTCTTGAGATACATTCCTTTGAACTTGAGCCGAGCGCCCGTTGCGCCCTATCACTCAGCCTTTCCTAGGATTGTATAAGGCCCGGATTCCGGGTCAATCTTAAACCGGCTGCCTTTCGTTCCTTCGACCTCGTCCCAGCTGGCATTGGTTTCTTCAAGATCGCTTCTGATAGCATTATTTGTCTGTCCCTTAAAACACAGCCTTTTTTCTGACTGGAAGGCTGGGAATACTCTGCTTGATTCTCAGCAGTATCCATCAACTTGACGCTGGTTCCGTCAATGGCCTTTAGCCGATGACCATACCAGAGGTGATGATCTTCGACGCGAGCATCAGCGTAATCTTCGATCTTTTTGGCAATGGAGTTCAAGAACTCTGAAGGCATGCGTCGACGGGCCTTGCAGTAGCCGGACGTATCAAACGCGGGTGGTTCCAAGCCGTTGGCCGAATACCACTTTTGAATCAATGTTAGTGATTTCTCACAGGATTCATTTTGCTCCAAGAGTTGTGAAGTCCATGCCCAAAACGTGATTACTTGAGGGAAAAGCCGTTCACGGGAATCGCTCGCGTTGGCTCTGAGCCAATCAATGGGAAGGATCTCACTAAAAAGGACCCCGAGATCGGTGATCGATTTTCCCAATGCGTTTTTTCGTTCCAGACGAAGTGCTTCGAGTTGACTGCGCTTAGACCGGCCATAGAATTTAGGTGAAACTCCCAGCAGGAAATTTGAATTGTTTTTCACACTCTCACTTTAATGATCCTTCGGGTTTTCACCCCTTTTTTCATCGAGAGGTGGCCTTAAGTCCGTGCCATTCTTGCCTGGCCCCCTACTTTCTCAGTGGCATCGGGCGGATCTGGGGCCGATTCACCCTCGACGTCCGCTTTGTCAAATCTTGTCGGTTGACCCCTAATTATTGTACTTTTTCAAGGGGTGCAATTTGGGATAGAGGAATTGTGAGGAATGTCCCCGACACACTGCTGGCCTTTTTCAAGGCACTTGACTTTTGACCAGCGACAACGATTCTTTTTTCATGTTTGCTCGTGAGCACAGTTTCCTGATGAGATTTTTCGCCATCCTTACCCTTGTGGTCTGGTCGGGGGCTTTCCATCATGATGCCTGGTTGGACCTGTTTGAGCTCGACCACCACCACGATCATCACGTTGTTGCGAATCAACAGAAGGCCCATCACCACGAAGGGCATTCGCATTCTGATGATTCAGGTCATGATCACCGTGATACCATCCCGCTGCCTGACACGCACACAGATCAGGTGACGTCAACGGTCGCCAAAGTTTCGGTCGATGGTCCTAGGCAAATTACGGGGACTGATTTTTGTCTTCTCTTCGCCGTAGCTCATTTTCTGTATGGCCCGTCCGTCACTGAAATCGGACATCCGCCTCCTCAGGAAAATTTGGATCACAATCCACCGGCACTGATCCTGCTGGCCCACAGCGTTCAGTCGAACGCACCTCCTGCACTTTCCTAACGGACGTCTTCTCCCCGTCGGAGAATTGTTGTCTGTTTTCTCACGTCCGTTCTGCGCTTTGTCGTCGCGTGAGTGTAATCCGCTTTTTTTACGAGGCTTTGCGGACTCGTGTAATTCTCTCTCAAAAACATTTTAACTTATCTATCAAAATTCATGATTCATTATTTACCTGACAACTACCCGGATCGCCTAAGGGCAATCTTTTCCGGCCTGGTTGGGGGATTGGCATGTTCTGCGATGCTATTGCTCGCCGGATGCCAGACTTACCAACCGGAGGCGCTAGCGCGTGCAGTCCACAAGGAAGAATTCAAGTCGCGGCAAGCATCGAGCGAAAGCGTCAAAAAATTTGCGAAGCGACTTGGGGAAACGACTTCCTACAACCAAGCTTTCGATGCCAGCAACGGTCTCTCTCTCGGTGAGGGTGAAACGGTAGCACTTGTGTTTAACCCTGATCTACGTGTTGCTCGTCTTCGGGCAGGTGTGGCCGAGGCGACAGCTGAGTACGCAGGTCTCTGGGACGATCCTACGTTCAGCTTCAATGTGCTGAATATTAGATCGAGCGTTCCAGATCCCTGGATTATTGGCTCGGCATTGTCCTTCACCCTTCCGATCTCCGGACGCCTTCGTGTTGAGAAGGCTCGAGCTGAGGCAGCGAAGCACGCTGAATTGGAACGGGTCGCGGAGACTGAATGGAAGATCCTTCGTGATGTCGCCGACGGATGGTTGTCGTGGTCTGCACAAAAACATCAGTTGCAGCAGACAGAATCAATTCTTGTAGCACTCGATTCCGTTGTCGGTTCGACTTCCAAGCTGGCAAGGGAGGGTGAACTACCTAAGACCGAAGCAGCGCTGTTCACCATTGAACGGGCGAGTCGCGAGGCAGAGCGGGACCGGTTTCGAGGAGCGGTGGCGGAAAGCGAGCAGAAACTCCGGTCAATGATGGGACTTTCTCCGAGCGCCCCATTGAAGATGATTTCGACCCTCTCTGCAGGAAGGGATGTATCAAACGCAAAGGAACCAAACGAAGGAAATCCAACTCTTACCCGACTCCGTAGTGAGTATGCAGTAGCTGAGCAAACCCTTCTACGGGAAATCAGAAAGCAATACCCTGATCTCACATTTGGTCCCCAGACCCAGATCGAGCAAGGTCAGTCGAGCATCGGGTTTGTCAGTGGGATTCCGATACCTATTTTGAACGCTAACAAAGGAGGCATCGCTGAAGCACGAGCAGAGCGTAAAGTTGCCCGCGCCATCTACGAGACTGAATACGAGAAAATGGTGGGACGACTCGCGGCACTTCATTCCCGACTCGACGCTATCAATAATCGTCGAACAACCATCAATGAAAACTTAGTGCCATTGGTAGACCGTCAGGTTTCCGATGCGAACCGGCTTCTTGCCCTCGGTGAGGGAAGCAGCCTCGTATTGCTGGAGAGTCTCCTGCGATCATCGGAGGCAAAACTGCAGCTCGTCAGTATCCAACTTGACGACGCTCTAGCGAAAAATGAAATCCGGTACCTCGTTGGTCCCGACAATCGCAAATAAATTTTACTTACTATATGAAACCATTTTCTTTTTATACTATTCTAATCGCATTCCTGATTCCGTTGCTGTCTGGCTGCGGTCGTGACGAAATTGCTGGGGCAACTTCCGGCGATGAGGGTGAAGGAGACACCCCAACTAATCGGGTAGAAATCCCTTCTACTGTTCGGAACAATCTGGGAATCACCTTTGCCAAAGTTGAGCGACGAAGTCTTGCTACTACGATTCGTGTGCCGGGTTCGTTTGAGTTGCAACCTCTTGCAAAACAAGAATATCGACTCTTGCTCGCGGGCAGTGTGGAGTTTGCGGTGAACCAGTTTGACGAAGTAAAACCGGGCACAGTCCTATACCGGTTCCGTTCTCAGGAGTGGTTGGAACTGCAGTCGCAGATTGATCTGGCAAGGGCATCTCTTGATCAGGCTCGCTCTCACTACAACACGGTGGAGGCGAGAATTCAGGCTTTGAAGTCTGCCGAATTCAAGCGAGCAGACCTTGAAACACAGAGCGCAGATTTGAAAGCTGATGTCGCCAAAAGTGAAGTGGAATTACAAGCCGCTTTAAACAGAGCGGCAAGAATCCTGAATTTTCACGTCTCCTCGAATTCCAATGGGATTACACCGGACGATCTACTTGCTGAGGTGGAGAAAGAGGGACGGTCGATGCCGTATTACCAATCAGTCGACAGCATTGAGGTTACGGCAACACAACCCGGTTTCGTTGACTCGCTCTCAGTGTCGAACGGAGCCTTTGTTGAGGGCGCGTCGCTCATCTTGACTACGGTCGATCAGAAAAAAGTGCGATTTCGGGCACTTGGTTTGCAGGCGGATCTAGCTCAGTTCTATGGTGTCGGAAGAGTTCAAATTGTTCCCCCACAGGGGAATGGATCCAACATTAACGACTCCGTTGACGCAGACTTTAAAATCGGGCTGACGGCGGACCCTAACCAGCGAACAGTCACACTTTTTGCGATACCGACGGAACTCCGTTCCTGGTGTCGCCCCGGTGTGTCGGCGTTCGTTGAAGTGGCTGCCGATTCGACTGGCGGCATTGTCCTTGCCATTCCGAGATCGTCGGTAGTAAAGGACGGGATCACTCACGTGTTTTTCAAGCGTGATCCGGCTGATGCCAACAAGGCGATCCGAGTCGAAGCCGATCTCGGTGTCGATGATGGACGCTGGGTGGAGGTGAAAAGTGAGGTTGGTCCGAACGACGAAGTCGTCCTCGACGGCGTCTATGAATTGAAGCTTGCCACGTCTCAGAGCGGAACTGCCCAGAAAGGTGGACATTTCCATGCGGACGGAAGCTACCACGCCGAGGAGGAGGGAAACTGATGCTGTCTCGATTAATCAAATTCTCCCTGGACCACGCATCGCTGGTTCTCTTGATGGCTGCCGTTATGCTGGTGACCGTCGTCGCACGGATCAAATATACTCCCGTGGATGTCTTTCCCGAATTGAATGCCCCTACGGTGGTCATCATGACGGAAGCTCCCGGGTTGGCTGCTGATGAAGTAGAGCAGTATGTCACGTTCCCGATCGAAACCTCTGTCAATGGTATGCCCGGGATTCGGCGAGTTCGAAGCACTAGCGCGATCGGACTTTCAGTCGCCTATGTGGAGTTCGATTGGGGCACCGACATCATGACAGCGAGGCAGCTCGTGTCCGAGCGACTCGACTCGGTACGAGAAGATTTGCCTCCGGATGCTCATGCTGAGATGACCCCGATCACATCGATCACCGGTGAAATCATGTTGCTGGCGGTGTCATCACCTGACCAAACAATGAGCGATCTGGAAATCAGGGCCTACGCGGAATATGAACTCCGAAACAAGCTCCTCGGCATTGCTGGAGTGGCTCAGATATCTGTCATTGGTGGCGAACTTCCGGAATACCAAGTCGTCGTGAATCAGGATAAATTGCGTCTCTACGGTTTGACCATCGAGGACGTTGCGAAAGCTGCAGGAGCGAGTCACAGCACGCTCAGTGCGGGCTACATTCCAGATATCGAATCGCTGGAAATGCCTGTGCGACAAAGTGGAAGTGTGCGTTCAGTCAAGGATGTCGCGGGAACTCTCATCAAATATCAGGATCAGTTCCCCGTGACAATCGGGCAGGTCGCGGAAGTCAAAATTGCAGCTGCCCCCAAACGAGGCACGGGAGCCGATGGCGGAAAACCGGCCGTCGTGATGACCGTTCAGAAAGCCCCCGGGACGAACACCCTCGCCATTACCGAGCGAATTGACGAGATGCTTGATGAGTTGGAACCGTCGCTTCCCGAGGGGATTCACATAAACCGCAACATCTTCCGGCAGGCTGATTTCATCAGACTGTCTGTTAAGAATGTGATTCACGCCTTGAGAGATGCGGCCATCATCGTTTCGGTCATTCTGATACTGTTCCTTCTGAACGTCCGGACGACGCTGATCACGCTCACTGCTATTCCGCTCTCATTGGGTGTCGGTCTGCTCGTTCTGGATTGGATGGATCAGACGATCAATGTCATGACACTGGGAGGTCTGGCCATTGCTGTTGGAAGTCTCGTTGATGACGCGATCATCGATGTTGAGAACGTGTTTCGCCGACTGAATCAGAATGCATCCCGACCCGAAGCTGAGCGCCTGCCGCGGCTTTCCGTGATCCTGAGTGCGAGTAACGAAATTCGACCGGCGATGGTTTTCGCTACGGTTATTATCGTTCTCGCATTCTTACCGCTCATGTTTCTGGAGGGAATTGAGGGGCGTTTTTTCCGTCCCCTCGGCATTGCATTTGGCATCTCTATCATCGCGTCGCTGCTGGTTGCATTAACCGTGACTCCGGCCATGTGTCGCTATCTCATGAGAGGACGTAAGAACCATTCAGAGTCGGACGATTCCGGTCTTGTTCGTTGGCTGAAACGTTTCTATCAACCGATGGTCACCTGGGCGATTCGATTCAGGAAAATGGTAATCACTGCTGCCATCGTTGCTACCGTTGTCGCTGTGTGGCTGGGCAGCACTTTCGGGAAGTCATTTCTTCCGGAGTTCAACGAAGGTACGTTTACAGTGGGGCTGTTCGCGACACCGGGAACCTCTCTGGTTGCCAGTGATCGCATTGCCCGTGCGATTGAGGCGCAGTTGCTTGCGTTGGACGGAGTCAAGAGCGTGACCCGCCGGACTGGCCGGGCGGAGCGGGACGAGCATGCTGAACCTGTGAGCAATTCGGAGATCGATGTCACCGTTAAACCCGAATTCCGAAAGAAGGAGGTGCGAGCAGAAATCAGCCAGATTCTCGAGAGCGTTCCGGGTGTCACTACCAACATTGGTCAGCCGATTGAGCACCGTCTCAGTCACATTCTCTCAGGAACTCCAGCGGCGATCGCCATCAACGTTTACGGGGATGACCTCGCGAAGCTTCGAGTCATTGCCAAGGAAATCGAAGGGGCTCTGAAACCACTTCCTGGAACCCGGGATGTCGCAGCAAACAGGGAGGTGATGATTCAGTCCTTACCGGTGCGCTATCGGCCTGAAGACCTGGCGGCCTATGGCTTGACTCCACTTTCTGCCGCGCAGCAAGTGAGAAATGCCATTTTCGGTGCAAAGGTGGCTCGAATTAATGAAGGCGTCAGGAGGTATGATCTCGCCGTCCGCCTCGATGAATCGGAGCGGGATGAATTACGCGATTTGCGTAATCTGGTTCTTCTCGGTGAAGGGGGCGCACAGGTGCGTCTTCATGAAGTTGCCGAGATTGGCCCTGAGATGACTTCGAATCTGGTCGCCCGTCAAAATGCTCAGCGAAAGGCAGTCGTTACCCTGAACATTGATGAAGGTTACAACCTCGGGCACATAGTCGGACAGGTGCGCGAGCTGGTTGATCCCATTGTTCAGCGATATGGTTACACGGTGCAGTATGGTGGCCAGTTCGAGGCTCAACAGGCCGCAAGCCGGACGATTTTTGTCTTCAGCGGACTCGTTGTCTTCATCATGGCGTTGCTCCTGCAACTGGCGATTGGCTCACTTCGTGTTGCTCTGTTAGTGCTGGTCAATTTGCCCTTGGCCCTGATTGGCGGAGTTGTGGCAATCTACCTTGCTGAATCGCCCAATGTGTTCAGTAATACGATAGCGCTTTTCGGAATGGGTGGACACTATACCGCTCCGGTCATTTCCATTGCGAGCATGGTCGGTTTCATCACCTTGTTCGGTATCGCCGTGCGAAACGGAATTCTGCTGGTCAATCACTACGACCATCTGATGAAGCATGAAGGTAAGACGATGTATGAGGCCATTGTGCAGGGATCGTCGGAGCGACTCGTTCCGATCTTGATGACCGCCCTCACCGCTGCGCTGGCCGTTGTTCCGATCGTGCTAAAGGGCGATCAACCGGGGAACGAGATTCTCGCCCCGCTCTCCGTTGTCATACTTGGAGGTCTTCTTTCGTCTACCTTCCTCAATCTCATCATTGTCCCGGCGGGATATGCGGCAATTCACCGCGTGTCCGCCAGTAACCCAAACCCAAACCCAAACCCAAACCCAAACCCAAACCCAAACCCAAACCCAACACCCAAACCAGAACCCCGAGACAAAAATGAATAACGTAAAAGAAATGAAAAGAATTATCACAGCGAGTTTGACTCTAATGGTCATCGGTTGCGGTCTTTCCACTGCTATCGCTCAATCCTCTAAGGAAGCAGAGAAAGATCACGGGCATGCTCACGACGAAGCCCTTCTTGGTATGTTCGATATCGATGGTATCACCGTCGAGGCGAAGCAAGGACACGGAAACGTTGAGGCCGGAAAGGAAGGGCACCTTGTCATAAAGTTGCCATACAAGGATAAAGGCGAAACCGTATTGCGCGCCTGGATCGGCACCGAAGACCGGACCATGTCGGCTACTGGCAAAGGTGAGTATGCCCCATCACACGACGACTACGACATCCATGCCGTCGCTCCGAAGCCACTGCCTAAGGATGCCAAGTGGTGGTTAGAAATCGAGAAGCCGGACGGCACCAAAGTAGTGGGATCAATCCCGCTGCTCAAGGACGTGAAGAAAGCCGAATAAAAGGAGCAAATCCATTCCGACAAACGGATGCGCTAAATCGAGCGTGTCCGTTTGCACGGTCGATGGGATTTTAACTGCCTCAAATTGTATCACAAAACCAATGAAAAAATATACGCTCTCAACAGTAGTCGCCGTCCTGTCACTGATCACAGCATTCGTTTCTTTAGCGCTATCCGCAGGCGTTGAGTTTCTCTTTCAGACAGAAGCAAATTTCAACGAAATACTTACACATCACTTAGTAGAAGCAGTAGTGCTAGGCCTTTTCATTTGGGCCGTGTTGAGCTTCTCTCTCAATCGTGTTCTTGCCGCCCCTTTGCGGGAAATCTTCGTGTCACTTTACGCGATCGGTAAGGGGGATGAGACTCCCATTACCGTTTCAACGCGGATCGAAGAGCTCTCGAAGATCGTCGACGGAATCAACGTAATGCTGAGAGTTCAAGAGGGAAGTAAAAGAAGAGAACATCAGAAAAGAGAACTCCGGAGAAGCATAGGGGCAGATTCATAGAGCTCCTCAAAATTTAATCTATACATGCTTCGAATTTGAGAGGGACAGGTGAATTATCCTCTGTTAATGAACCTTACTTACCTGACGCCTCACTGAGGATTCGGTCAGAAGCAGGGATTGAAATCCCGGCCTAAAATGAAGGGTCACTTCGCGACCATGGTTGGATAAGGATATCGATGGTATTTCGCTGGCTTCGAAGCGCTTGGCGTCTGCGCCGGCCTCACGGGGACCGGCTACAAGGAATGGACGTGAGAAAGACGGAATGAGTTTCATTCCGCTACTGGGGTGATTCGGTTCGTGATGCGGTAGCGGAACGAATGTCGTTCCGGGGAGAGCCTCGGGCGGGTCGGTTGCGAGATGGCCGCTCTGCCGCTGATCTCTCTCTGGAAGGTTTGTTTTTTTGGGCCTTTTTGCGGCTAGCCTCTTCGGCAGATTGATCAGGGAGCGATTTGTCAGGGTGAATTATGCCCCGGTAATGAACCGGCCTCCATCGAGAGAACCAAGTCCCTCACACGTAACTTTTCGCGCTGCGAAGCGAGTGTCATTCGATTCTGTTTCTCACGCGGTGACGCATATCAGCTTCTGGTAGCAAGTTGGAAGGATTGCGTTGATTCTATTGGCTCATGATCAGAGCTTTTGACCGTTTGCTGCGAATAGCAGGTGTGTGTTTTTTCTCCTTCTTTTCCGGTGTCGCTTTTCTGGAAGCGGGTGAGGAGATCGTCCTTGAAGTATCTCCCGGGAGTCAGTTTTCGAATTTGACTGCGGCGCGGGATGAGATCCGAAAGCGGCGAGCGAAATCGCCGGAGGCACGTTTCCGGGTTGTCGTTGAAGACGGCTTTTATCCCGAAGAAGAACCACTCCGATTCACGTCTGAGGATAGCGGTCTTCCGGGGGCACCTGTTATTTACGAAGCGGCTCCCAGAGCTGAGCCGGTGATTTCGGGAGGACGGAAGATAGCCGGATTTTCGGCTCGGGCCGATGGATTGTGGGAAGCCGAGGTTTCTCCTGAATGGCATTTCGAGCAGTTGTGGGTCAATGGGAAGCGTGCGGTCCGCGCCCGGGAGCCTGACAGTTCATTTTTCTATCTGCGAAATGGTCGTGAGAGAGTTGAAACGAAGGATGGGAAAACGATGGCGCGTCAGAGTCTTATCGTGGATCCGGAGAACATTAGATCTCTGGCGGAATCGGCTCCGGAGGATCGCTCTCGCGCTCAGATATTGCTTTTCCACAAATGGGACAACACCCGAAAGTTCATTGACTCCGTTGATGGGAAAACGGGCCAGATCGGAATTTCAGGGCGTGCTATGAAAGGGCACAATCCGCTCACACGCGGAACCGTCTACGTGCTGGAAAATTTTCGTGCCGCGCTCGATGAAGCGGGGGAGTGGTATCGCGCAGAGAAGGGGACTCTTTTGTATAAGCCTCTCCCCGGCGAGGAAATTGAGGGTCTGGAGGTGATTGCTCCCGTGATTGATCAACTTATCGTTATCGAAGGCGATCCGGATGCAGGGGAATTCGTGGAGCATATCGAGTTTCGAGGTCTTTCCTTTTATCATACCGGTTGGACCACTCCGGCGACGGGATTTGATCCGTCTCAGGCGGCATCGACTTTGGAAGCGGTTGTTCAGATTGACGGTGCGCGAAAGATCGGATTTGATCAGTGCCGGTTTGGTCATACCGGGATCTACGGGATGTGGTTTCGAAAAGGGTGCCACGACAGCTACGTGACTCGCAGCGATTTCCATGATCTCGGAGGAGGAGGGATCCGGATCGGAGATATGCGAACCCCTTCCCATGAAAACGAGAAGACTCATCACATCACTTTTCACAACAATATCGTGAGACATGGGGGGCGGACTTTTCCCTGTGCTGTCGGAGTTTGGATTGGTCAAAGCTCGGACAACACGGTGAGTCATAACGAAATCGCGGATCTCTTTTACACCGGTGTCTCGGTCGGGTGGCGTTGGGGATATGAGGGCGGAGAGGCGCTGAGGAATCGGATCGAGTACAATCATATTCATCATCTTGGCCAGGGGTGGCTTTCGGATATGGGCGGGGTTTACACGCTCGGGCCATCGAGAGGAACGACGGTGAGTCATAATCGTATTCACGATATCCTGTCATGGAGCTATGGAGGGTGGGGACTCTACAATGACGAGGGAAGCACTGGCATTCTCATGGAAAATAATCTCGTCTACCGGACTCGCTCCGGCGGGTATCATCAGCATTACGGAAAAGAGAATCTGATTCGGAATAACATTCTTGCTTACGGAACGGAATATCAGATCAAACGCTCCCGGGTCGAGGAGCACCTCTCGTTCACCTTTGAACGCAATATTGTGTTCTGGAAAGAAGGGGAGTTGCTGCATGGTTCCTGGGACGACGACGGTGTTGAAGCGAATCACAATCTCTACTGGAAGAGCGGAAAGGGAGCCGTCGAATTTTCGGGGAAGAGTCTTCGTGATTGGCAGGAGTCGGGGAGAGAGATCGGCTCTCTCGTCGTGAACCCGGGCTTTATCGATCCAGAAAAGGATGACTTCAGGCTTTCTGCCGCATCGCCCGCTACTCGCCTCGGTTTTATCCCGTTTGATACTTCGAAAGCCGGTGTCTATGGGGATGACTCGTGGGTTCGTCATGCCGCTTCGCTTGTGATGCCGGCGATGAAAGATCCTCCCCCGCTGCCTCCGATGGAGTGTTATGAGGATTTCGAATGGGGTAGCTTGCCGCCGTCATCGTCAGTCAGTGTCGATGAAAAATTTGGGAACGTTAGGGTTGTTGATTTTGATTCCGCTCATTCCGGAAAAAAGGCACTGCATTTCACTGATATCGCGGGACAGGAACGGAGCTACCTCCCTCTGCTTGTTATTTCTCCCAATCACGAGAGAGGAAAGACAACGTGCCGGTTCTTTTTGAGGATGGGGAAAGACGCGGTCTTTCAACATGAATGGCGTAATCGCGAAACCGACTACCGGGCGGGTCCGAGTTTGTGGGTGGAAAATAATCAGATCCGGTTCGCGGGGCACGACCCTCTACCGTTTCCGGTTGATCAATGGGTTGGAGTCGAAGTGGAGGCGGCGCTGGGAGCTGAGGCCGGAACCTGGACCCTGACATTGACTTCTCCAGAAGGGGAAAAGAAACGCTTTGAAAATCTGCCAAACGTCCACAAAGAGTGGAAGTCTCTGGAATGGCTCGGATTCGTCAGCCAGGCGAATAACAACAGTGAGTTGTGGATTGATGATTTGGAAGTGCGCCACGATTAATGGGGCGAGGGCAGCGCAGGGAGGATGAATTGATTAAAATTCAGATTGGATTTCCAGTGTGGGACGATCATTCTTCTTTTCATGATTCGTCACACCCTCCTCCTGCTTTGCCTCACGCTTGGCACTTCACTTTCATACTCCCAACTTCCTCCTCAGGGCGAAATCAGCCAGCTTCCGGACGCGGAAGCGGCGAAAACGATTTCTCTGAATCCGGAGTATTTCGTGATCGGTGAATCGCTTGCGAAGGGAAAAGAAAAACTCCCGCTTTTGATTGTTCTTCATGGCGGGGGCGGGACCGGGCTGGAAATCAACAAAGTAAAAGGGATGCCTCTGCGTCTCACTCGCCCTCTCGGAGAAGCGGGGATCGATTCTCTCATTGTCGCTCCCCAGGCCGCGAAGAGTCCTATCAAAGAGGGTGCGAAAGGCGGTTGGATCGCCGCCGATCTCAATGTGCTTTTGGCTCACCTTCTCAAGACCTTGCCGGTCGACCCCGATCGCGTTTATCTGACCGGTTCGAGTATGGGTGGCTACGGAACCTACACCTGGGCCGGCGTGAATCCCGAACACTTCGCTGCGATTGCCCCCATCGTCGGAGGACTCGGTGCGCTCGGGCCAAAAGACATCACTCCGGATCTCGAATTATGGGGAAAGAACCTCGCGACGCTCCCGATGAAAACCTACTACGGAGCGCAGGACAGAGTTGTTCCTGCCGATAGAGGCGAGATGATTCTCAAAGCGATCAAAAAGGCGGGAGGCACTCAGGCCGAATTGATTATTTTTGAAGACATGGGTCACAATGCGGGCCAGCGCCCTTATTCTGATCCGGAGTTCTTTCGCTGGCTCTTCAGCCACCGGCGGGAGAAACAATAGCGGAGTCAGCTTTCCAGCTTAGCCAATTCCTTCTCCAGCCCTTCGCAAACCGTCTCCAGCACTTTGATGCGGGCGTAGCGTTTGTCGTTGGCTTCGACGAGTGTCCAGCGGGCGCGGAAAGTGCTCGTTCGCTCGATCATTTCGTTGACCGCGGCTTCGTAGGCGTCCCACTGTTCGCGGTTCCTCCAATCCTCTTCGGTGAGCTTCCACTGCTTGTGGGGAAGCTTTTTACGGCGTTCGAATCGTTGGCCTTGCTCCTCCTTCGTGATGTTCATCCAGAATTTGAGCACGACAGTGCGATTGCGAACGAGCTGGGCTTCGAAGTCGTTGATCTCGGCGTAGGCGCGCATCCACTCTCCCTCTGTCGCGAAGCCTTCGACCCGCTCGACCAGGACCCTGCCATACCAGGATCGGTCGAAGATAGTGACACGTCCGGCCATGGGAATGTGGCGCCAGAACCTCCAGAGGTAGTGATAGGAAAACTCCTCAGGTGATGGCTTCATGATCGGGATGACCTGGGAAAGCCTTGAATCAAGACCGGGAATGATTCGCCGAATCGCTCCTCCTTTTCCCGCCGCGTCCCATCCTTCAAAAGCAATCACAGTTGAGATGCTGGCATCCTGAGCCTGACGGGAAAGCTGACTGAGCCTGCCCTGCAATTCTTCGAGCCGGGCCGAGTAGTCTGCTTTGGGAACACTCAGAGTCATGTCGAGTTGGCTCAGAATTGTCACTTCCGGTGAAGGATTGTATGAGAGATCAGAGACTCGGATCGATTCTGACTGGGCGGGTGAGGGTGCCTGAGGTGGTTCTCCGCTACCGCTCATCTGCCGCTTGTGCCGACGGATTCTTTCGAGAAGGGTTCCCGCAACGGAGAGGGTTCGGTAGCGCTCATCGGCTCCCTCAACGATGTGCCAGGGGGATTCTCCCCGGCTTGTTTTGGTGATGGCTCGTTCCGTTGCTTCGGTGAAATCGTCGTATTTCTCCCAGTTCTCCCAATCCTTTTCTTTCACTCTCCAGCTCGTCAGGGGATCTTCTTCGAGCTGTTGGAAGCGCTCCTTTTGAGCATCACGCCCCAGGTGCATCCAGAATTTCACAATGAGGACACCATCGTCGGTGAGTGCTTTTTCAAAGTTGAGGATTTGGTCAAGTTCCTCGTCAAATTCGGCGTCGGACGTGCCATTGTGAACGCGGTTCAGGATGGGATCCGAATACCACGCACTCAAGAAGAAGCCGATGCGACCGTGGGGGGGGAGATCCCGCCAATAGCGCCAAAAGGGAGGTCGTTGCGCCGCTTCATCGGTCGGTTTTCCATAGGCTCTCGCGACGAGCCAACGTGGATCGAGCCACTCGTGAAGAAGATTGATCGTCTCACTTTTGCCTGCTCCGTCGACCCCTCCAAAAAGGACAATGACCGGGAAATTCAGCTTTGTCAGGGCGATCTGCGTTTCGAGCAGTTCCTGCCTCAGGGGAGGCGCTTTTTCGGCGTAATCCTCTTTCGAAACTTTGCGATCAAGCTCGGCGGTATCAAACATGGTGCGGTTAGATTATAGGAGACCTTATTCCGGATGGGCGAGGCAAACATCAGAAAAGACGGAAAATTGGATTTTTCTCCCTTTTCTTGTGGCCCGCGGTTCCCTTTTAATCCAGAGCGATGCAACTGAATTGTAAGGGGTTCATCATGGCTCCATCAAAAGCCTTCTCTGATTCCGGTCTTTGTTCTACGATAACGAACGCGCTCCTTCAGAGAGAGTGCTCTAATGATACCCTGATGGAATGAATATCCCCGCGATCACTGGAGTCATTCGACGCCGCATCCTTCTCAACTATCGAGTTGCTCCGGAGGCGGTGAAGCGGATTCTTCCCGGTAATTTCCAACCGAAGCTTGTAAATGGCTACGCAATCGCCGGGATTTGTCTGATTCGATTAGAGTGCGTGAGGCCGAGGGGATTGCCGTCATTTATCGGCTTTTCCAGTGAGAACTCAGCGCATCGGATTGCGGTGGAATGGGAAGATGGCGGAGGCGATACCAAGGAAGGGGTATTCGTTCCTCGCAGAGACACCAATTCCCTCCTTAATTCACTGGCAGGAGGCAGGGTGTTTCCCGGCGTCCATCACCACTCGAAGTTTATGGTGCAGGACAGCAACGGAAAAATTTCGATTCGTGTCCTAGCTGATGATTCTGACTTCTCTCTCGTTGACCTCGACCTTGAGGAATCGGAAAGCTTCCCGAGCGATTCGATTTTCAGTTCATTGGATGAGTCTTCCCGCTTCTTTGAAGCCGGGGGCGTAGGATATTCTTCGCGTCCGGATTCGTGCAAGCTAGACGGATTGTTGCTCAAAGTTCCGAAGTGGAAAGTCGTCCCGCTTGCTGTGAAGCGGGTAGAATCGAGTTTCTTTGATGATAGGGAGATTTTTTCCGACGACCAGATTCAGTTCGATCATGCTCTTCTGATGCGAGATATTCAGCACGAGTGGCATTCTGAGCCGGGCATGATCGCGAAGGAGATCGTCAACTGACAAGGAATTGATTCCATTTCTGAAGTTAGATTTATGAGGTGGAGCAACATTATAAATTCATGATTCGAAGTGCGACGGCAGAGGATGAACCGGCAGTTCAAGAACTTATTTTCGCGATTCTTGAATCCTACGGACTCAATCCCTCACCGGAGGATACGGACGCTGACCTTTATGACTTGCGAGGTTTCTATTTTGATGGCGGGGGCGATTTTTCAGTGATGCGGGACCGTGACCAGATAATTGGCACAGTGGCTCTTTTTAACTTGGGGAGTGAGGTGTGCGAATTGAGAAAGATGTATCTGGATCCCGATTATCGTCGGCGTGGACTCGGGAAGCAGCTTCTGGACTATGGGCTCGCGAAGGCGGGAGAATTAGGGTTTAAGCGGGTGACTCTAGAGACGGCATCCGAACTCAAAGAGGCCGTCGCCTTATATGAAAGCTACGGCTTCAAGCGCATCGAGCCGGAACATCTCGCGCCCCGTTGCGACATCGCGATGAGCTTGGACCTCTGAGGTGGGGGGGGCTGATTGCCCCGGTTTTCCCCTTCGCCAGGCAGCCTCTCGCTGGGGTGCCTTCCCTCAGGCTTGAGCTAGGGAAATCAAGTGGTCTGCGTGAGTCTCTCCCACTTCTCCCGGCGCGAGAAGGCCACCATTCGATCACTCGGCGAGTGATGGCGGTTTGCACATTTCACTTTATTCGGGCGACGATTAACGATCCTTGCTCCTCTGCCTCGGTAAAGGATCGCGCAAATTTGGTCGCGTAGTGACCTTTCATTTTAGGCAGGGATTTCAATCCCTGTTTTTGGACAATAGCGTTAGCAGAGCGTCCGGAACGGACGGAGCAAAGCGTCCGGAACGGACGGCTTATTACCAGGTTGGTCGAGCGATCTAAAGGCTCGGCTGAGTCGCTTCGCTGCGAAGTAGTGAGGTGATGCGGGTCTATATCGGACCAGGCGGCTCGATGGGGACTTCTTGCTCTACCGTGGGGGAAGCCCCGATGCCTCCAACCTCGTTAATTGCTCCAGCGTCCGTCGCCCGAGACGAAGGGAAGTATTTGGCGCCACGTTTCGGAGTAGTCGGTTTTGCCGATGGCACCGATCATCTTCTGGCCGGTTTGGCGCTTCCACTCTTTGGTGAAGGATTCAGCACTGTGGCAGCCCCAACTCTTGCAGTAAGCACCTTTAGCGAAAACCTTACGATCAATCTTCCTGAGGTCTCTCTGGTGAAGAAACACTTTCGAAGCGCCAAGAATATGGTTGCTGTAGTCGAGTACAAAACAGAATTTGTTGGAGTGCCCAAAGTATTCGAAGCCTGAAACCTTCATCTCGCGGCGATCTTGTCCCGTGTTGAGATAATCGATAAGCTGCGCGGTGGTATCGTACCAGATGAGCTTGATTTTGTATTTGTCGCGAACGCTCTCAATGTTCGCGATGAGGGGATCGCCGTCTTCTTTTTCACGGGCTTCGTAGCCGGGGCGATAGACGAGCCAGGTAATGTTGATCTCGTCGTTGGTGGCCTTTTGGAGCTGCTGTATGCGGATACGGGCGGTGCGGATGAAGTTGCCCCACCACTGATCATGGCGGTGAGCCTCGCGGCGGTAGTTTTCCCAGTAGCGGAGGGCAGGGCCGCCCGAGATGAGAATATACTCATCGTTCGGGTCGAGTGCTGCGTTGGCGGTTTGTCCGAAACTGCCGAAAAGCAGAGCAGCGATAATGACGGTGATGAAGCTGGACGTTTTCAGAAACATGATCCCAAATCAGGTGATTGTTTTAATTTCGGCAGATCTCAATATTAGCTTCCGCTGTTGCAAACGCAACCGGCGTGAATGAACGAGACCTCGGCGACGGTGACCCGCGGGAAATTCAGCTCAGACCAACCCGTTGGCTGAGACGATGGATGAACTGATAAACGATATGTTCGCGGCGCTCGTCTTCTTTTTTCTGTTCTTCCTGTTCACGGATTTCCGCATCATATTTCACGAGTTTCTGGTGGTGACGGTTGATGCGTCCTACAAACCAGCGCCAGGTGCTTCCGGGTTGTCCATTTTCCATGAGAAAATGAGGGCAATTCTTGTTGGGCGTTTCGTACCCTTCGCGAGGCCAGTGGTAGTGAGCACGGATGTTTTCGATGGGGATTTTGTGATGATACATCAAAGACGCCGCGAGCTTGGCGGTGCGATCCATCGTCGCGAGTTGGTTGTTGCCCTTGTGCTCGCACATTTCAATGCCGATGGAATAGCGATTCCCGGGGCCGTCAAAGTCGGCATGTTCGCCGCGCTCGTCTGTTGGAATGTGCTGGATGATGGCGTCGTCCTGAACTGTGAAGTGCCAACATAGGTACCCGCAAACCCCGCCGCGGAGGGCACCGCGCTTCAGGGCCTTGGCGTGGGCGTAGGCATCGCCGGTGTAGTTTTGGGTGCTGTGTATCGTGATGTATTGCGGATCCAATTTACGGAAAAGGCGGCGACCAAACTTTCCCTTTTCGATGAGATCGATTTTCAGGTTCAGTTGCTTGTGCGCTTCGTCCGGATTCTCGGCAACGTCAGCGATCGCTCCCATTTCGCGTTCCCAGATTTCACCTTTTGGACTTGTTGAAGTGGTCTTACAGGCGGAAACCGCCATGAAAGCACAGACAAGACAGATAGCGGTGAAGGCACCTACGAATTTTTTCATGAAGTGGGACGATTAAAGAACGAAACAATAGATTAGAATCACAGAGGTAAATTTACAAATTTAATTAAAAAAACTGAAAAGCTCATCAGTATTGATAGTTAATTTTAATTAAGTTGGCTGAATCGGCCTTAATTTTTAAAAATATTTAGCGGCCTTATCGCTCCAAAATTTCGACTTCATAGCCATCGGGATCCGTTACAAACGCCATTTTTGATTTCGCGCCTGAGGGAAAAGCTTCTCTCCAGTCTTCCGGCCAGATTTCGATCCCGTCTTTTTCGACTTTATCGCAATAAGCGACAATGTCCTCAACCCCGACCGCGGTGTGCATGAGGTCTTCCGGGAATTCGACTTTGAAATCGGGTGAGTAACAGAGCTCCAGAAAGTGGTCGTTTCCGCCGAGTTCGAGGAAAGCGAGTTGGTTGCCAGCGGGAGATTTTTCGGTGCGGCGAGTGAGGGTGAAGCCCAGTTTCTCGTAGAACTCGATCGTTGCTTCGAGATTGCTGACCCTGATTCGTGTGTGGAGAAATTTGATCATGTAAAAAGATGCGGGGAATCCTGAAATTCGCAAGAGGGCATCGAGTCCTCGAGCACCACTTTTGCGCTATGCGTCCCCATACCGTCGGCTTTCCCCTGCTGGAACTCATCGCGTTTCTATGAGAGATTGGAGGATGCTCCGTCTCTTTGTAAAAAGTGGAATCGTCAGCTTCATTTTTGCTGTTTTGAATTCCCCGTCTCCGGGCACAGCTCAATTGGCCTCAGATTCTATTGCCGCAGCTCAGAAATATTCTGCGACCCACAATGGAATCGGAATGATCATCCAGGAGCGGGGGCAGCTTCGTTACGAGAATTATTACAACGGGTATTCCGGCGCGCCGCTGCATATCTACTCGGGCACCAAGTCGTTTTTCGGAGTGCTCGCGGTGATGGCGCAGGAGGATAGACTTCTCAAGCTTGATGAGCGGGCCTCGGATACGCTCACGGAATGGCGCGATGATCCCCGGAAGCGGGATATTCTTATTCGAGATCTTCTTAACTTCACGTCCGGCCTCGAAACGGGTTTTGAGGAAATCTACGGGCGATCATCCGATGACAAAATCTCGCTCGCGGTATCACTCGAGGCGACTCGGGATCGGGGAAAAAGTTTTGTCTATGGTCCCGGGCATCTCAATGCCTTCTGCGAAATTCTGCGTCGTAAATTGGAACCTAAAGACACCAGCTACGAGCAGTATTTGAACAAGAAGCTAATTAAACCGCTCGGTATCGAAATTTCCCGCTGGCGGGAGGATGCGCATGGCAACGTGATTCCCTCTGCGGGAATGTATCTAACGGGTAAAGAGTGGCTTAAGTTTGGCGAGTTTGTCAATGCCGGTGGAGCGGTTCGGGGACGCCAATTAGTAAAGACTAAAAATCTTTCAGAGTGTTTCCGTGGAACGGCAATCAATCCCGCCTTCGGGCTTTGTTTCTGGCTGAACGCCTACGCGGGCCAGTCGGGTGCGCGCGAGGTTGACGTCGAAGAGGACCTTGATCTCAAGCCAATGCCGGAAGACTGGAGCGATGCCTGCCTCTCGAAGGATGCTCCGGCAGATTTGGTGGTATCGTTAGGCTCGACTTTTCAGCGGCTTTACCTGGTTCCCTCGATGGACTTGATTGTCGTGCACCACGGAGAGCCGGGGCATGAGTTCAGGGACTTTGATTTCTTGCGATTGCTCTTTACGGATCCTGTCCCGGCTCCGCAGAAGCGGAAAGTGAAACCACTCTTTGAGGGCCTCTTTAAAAGGCTGAAGCAGGATCAGTAATTTCCTTTTTTTGCGGGGCACCGGTTTTGGCAGAGACTTCGTTTATCGATTGCTCTGTGGGAGGTTCGGCGACCTTCTCTTCGACCGTGGAAACAGCAGCCTGCCTCACGAATCGCATCAGATTCGACTCCCCTCTTCTCCACTTCTATCCGCTACCGAAGGCGAGGGGCCGTCGCCGTGAGCGATAGGCTTTCCGCCAATCAGATTGATAGTGCGCGAAGAACAGATCGATGGGCCCGCTATAATCTCCGAAGAGATCGACATACCAGAGATCGGCTTTGCAATAGGGGAAGAGGATTCCTGAATCATCCTCTACGATTTGAACGCTGTGCACCGACTGCAAGTCTATTCACTTTCCGCGAAAGGGGAATCCTGTAATGCGAATATCCGGGCCTGACATAGACACATCCATGTTCTCAAGTCGTGTCGTAAAGTCCTGTAACGGAATTGTTTTTTTGCCGCAGCCTCCAACAATGGGAGCGAGGTAGAGAACGAGCTCGTCGATCAATCCTGATTCGAGACCCTGAGCAAGAAGGCGACCGCCTGATTCGAGAAGAACAGAAGTGACCCCCTCAGCGCCCAGTTGTTCGAGTGACTCTTCCAAGGTAATCCCTTCGAGAACTGTGGTGCGGTCGGAGAATTCGTCGGTGAAAAGATGATGAGTTTCGGGGAGTTTGGTATCGGATGTCAGGACGATGCGACGAGGCTGCTCTCGGTCTGCGGCCCATTTCCCGCGGAGTGTCAGAAAAGGGTTGTCGAGTCTCAACGTCTCGCCACCGATCATGATGGCATCACACTGCCGGCGAATTCGCTGAACGTCCTCCCGCGAGGTGGGTGAAGAGATCCATTGGCCCTCTCCCTCGGGAAGGGTTGTGTGTCCGGACAAGGTGGCTGCGGTTTTGGCGATGACCCAGGGACGGCCTTTCGTGATATAATTCCGGAAAAAGCGAAGGAGGTAATCGGCTTCTTTTTCGGCGACGCCAAGGGTTACTTCGATACCGGTCTTGCGCAAAAAATCATAGCCACCTCCGGCGTGGGCGGGGTTGGGATCGGTCGAGCCAACGACGACCCGGGACAGCCCTGCGTTTTGGATTGCCGAGGTGCAGGGTGGGGTTCGACCGTGCGTGGAGCAGGGTTCGAGAGTGATGTAGATCGTCGCACCGCGGGTGCTCTCCGGGCCGTGTCGTTCCTGCGCGTCACGAATCGCGTGAACTTCGGCATGAGGCCCGCCCGCTTTTTGGTGCCAGCCTTCTCCGATGATGGTTCCGTCGCGAACGATGATCGCACCCACGGCCGGGTTCGGGCTCGTCATTCCGAGTCCCCGAAATCCGAGTTCGATCGCGGTTTGCATGAACCGCTCGTCCGTGACGGTGTCGCTCATTTCTTTTTCTCGTAGGGACTGTCTTTCGCGTTCTTCTTCGGCATCACTTTCGCAAGCCGGGTCATGAGCGCGTTGTGTTCCTCTTTCCCTGCAAGGTTGGTGTGTTCGAAGGGATCATTCTGATGATCGTAGAGTTCGCGGGTGCCGTCAGCATATTGAATAAGGTGCCATCTCCGATTCCGAACGCTGTGATTATTCCGGCCGTGAGTGGTGACAATGGGGTGATTGATAGGCTTGTCAGGATTTTGCAAAACGCCCTTGAGACTGATTCCCTCAACGGCTTCGTTCGATCGCAGGCCGCAAAGGTCGGTCAGGGTGGGGTAGATGTCGAGGAGGTTGGCGGGATTGTCAGTGCGTGAATTGGGCTTGGTAAGGCCGGGGACGCGCCACATCATCTGAACGCGTGTCGCTTCCTCCCAGAGCGTGAATTTTCGCCAGTGCTGTTTTTCGCCGAGGTGCCATCCGTGATCGCTCCAGAGAACGACAATCGTGTTATCGGATTGCCCGCTTGATTCGAGGGCGTCGAGCACTTTGCCAACGCAGTCGTCGGCGAAAGCGATGCTGGCAAGGTAGCCCTGGACGGCTTGCTTCCATTGATCGTGCTTGATCACTTTGGCGTGGTCGCCTTTTGGTTTAGCGATCTTTATCCCGGCTTCCGGAATGTCATCGAGATCATTTTCCAGCGTTTCGGGGAGAATGATCCCGTCGAGAGGAAATCGATCAAAGTATTCTTGAGGAGCAAACCAGGGAAGGTGAGGTCGGTAAAATCCGCAGGCTAGAAAAAAGGGTTTCTCGCGCTCCTTATGGAGTTCTTTGGAGACCCATTCGGCGACCTTCCAGTCGCCCATTTCCTCCTTCTTTTCAGGGTGGCTTCCCCAATCGAAGTGAGACGTTTTGGGAATGCGATTGGCCGGCAACGAGGCGGGCTTGGGATTGCGGGGATTGTTTTGTGTCTGCGAAGGCCAGTAGTAGTCCCAGCTTTGAGGATCCGGAAACGAACCGTGGTAAATTTTACCAGCCCCGAAGACTTCGTAGCCGCTTTGGCGGAACCATTGGGGAATCGTCGGCGCGTCTTTGAGGACAGGGCTCATCCGCCATGGCTGCGAGTTGTGATAAACCCCCGAAGTCGACGGGCGAATTCCCGTCATGAGAGCGGCGCGGGACGGGTTGCAGGCCGGGGCTGCGCAATGTGCGTTCTCGAAGAGGACCCCGGAGGCAGCGAGTCGGTCGAGGTGGGGCGTTTTTGTCTGTGGGTGGCCTTTGAGGGCTCCCGTCCAATCGTTCAGGTCGTCGATGGAAATGAAAAGAACATTGGGCTTCTTTTCGTCGGCGACACCGAAACTCGTCAGGAGCGCAAAAAGGAGCAATGTCGCAATGACGCGGAATTTGAAAACCATCTTAGAATCGTTTCACACCGCCTCATTGAAGGCAAGGAGGATTCGTTTCGCAAGACGTGGGTCCGGTGCTTTCGATCGGGAAGGGATTTCTCCTTCGACGGCGTGTCGGAACGAATTTCGTTCCGACTTTTTCGCGCAGCGGGCATGGGATTGGGGATTCGTGCGTCTTAGATCCGCGAGATCATCTGATCTTTGGGGAATCTGACTTTAGGGAGGTGGGCGTATTTGTCATCATTGGCCCGATACCCCGCAGGGCAGAGAACTGAGGTCGTGAGGTTCTTTCCTTCAAAGCCCAGAATCTCATCGTATTGGGCGGGAACGAATCCTTCCATGGGGCAGGTATCGATTCCCATCATCGAGGCGCAGGTCATGAACTGACCGAGAGCGATGTAGGTTTGCAGTTTTCCCCACTGTTTCACGCCGTCGGCATCGAGGCCGCTCACGAAGCCCGCCATCATATTCCGATAGCCGGTGAATGCTCCCTGATCGCCGCGGACCTCTTCGACGCGACTGACGAAGTGATCGACCCACTTTTCGTCAATGTCAGTGCGAAGAGCGATCACGAGGAGGTGCGAAGCATCGGCGACCTGCCGTTGATTCCAGGAAGATTCGACGAGTTGTTCCCGAATCGCGGGATCTTCGACGATGACGAATTCCCAGGGTTGGAGTCCAAAAGAGGAGGGCGTCAGAACAAGAGAGTCTTCGAGAGCATCCCAGTCTTGAGAGTTGATTTTCTTTTCCGGATCAAAAACTTTGGTGGCGTAGCGCCAGTTGAGCGCGTCGAGAATCTGTTGGGATGGGATCGTGTCCATAGGGGTGGAACTTTACTCAAAAATAGTGAGTCCGAAACAGGGGATTGGTAATCGAGGGCATTTAGCCTTCGATTGAACTGAATGTCTCCTTATCGAGTCGTTTAGTGAATGAAATAAAGACTCAGACCTGCCGAATCCGTGGTTCACGCTTGCCTCAGAGGGGGGGGCATGATTCGATGAGGGAATGAAGATGCGATGCTTGATTCTATCGATGGTTTTTTCTTTTGGTGTTTCGGCCGAACTCTCCCATGCGCAGAGTCCCGCCAGAAAGCTCCAGACAATCATCATTCCCTCGTTGGAGTTTTCAGATGCGGCTTTGCATGAGGCGGTCACTTTTCTTCAGGCCAGAAGCGCGGAGTTGAGCGGAAGTCCGACTGGAGGGTTGAATTTTATCTTGAACGGAGGAGAAGAAGTCAGAAATTTACGAGTCAGCTTGAATCTGCGGAATGTATCTCTGGGGCAGGCGCTGTGGTTCCTCTCTGAAATTGCACGGCTCGATATTGAGATCGACCAGCATGCCGTGATACTGAGCAAAGCGGAGCGATGGACTCGAAGAGCGGTCACTACTTCGGCGGCTGATAAAGCGGTCGCGCAGAAGCTGGATCGAATTGTGGTGCCCGGGGTGGAGTTCTCCAGCGTCCCGCTGGGGGATGCCATCGATCTGCTGAGGGCTTACTCAAGCCAACTCGACACAAGCGAGCCTGATCCGAAAAAGCGCGGCGTCAATTTTGTGTTCGTTCCTGATCCTGCTGCCGGGAAAGAGCCTGAGGTAACCTTAAAGCTTACTCAAATGCCTTTGAGTCAGGTGCTACGCTATACGGCAGAGCTATCGGGCTTTGAAGCGCGGATTGAGAAAGGCGTCGTCGTGATGGCGCCGAAAGCAGTGCCCGCTCAGTGACGTCATCAATGGCTCAAAAGAGCCAAACTCGATCCTGTCGCGCGGGAGGTTTTTCGTGATACCTTCCCCGTGAATGAAAGTCTCCGGTCATGGTCCATTTTGGATGGTCTGTCTTTTCGTCACTACGGTGGCGGCTTTGGCAGGGGCGGCAGACGGTCCTCAATCGGTGCGCCCTCTGAAATCGATCGATGCGATTCGAAAGCTCAGTTATGAGGAAGCGCGAATGGCTCCTCCGGTGGTCTTGCGGGTCACGGTGACCTCTCATCTTTTCGCAGGGTTCGACGGTCAGGACAATTCGGGAGGAATGTTTTTCGAAGTGCCTCCTGATCAGATCCCCCGGCTTTCGGAGTCCGTTGAGATATATGGGAATGTCACAGGTGGTTTTTACGGGCCTTATGTCGTCGTGGATGAAATCAAAAAAAACGGCGGCACCGGTATGCCGCGGCAACTGAACTTTCGACCCGACTTTATCCAAACCGGGATTGGCGACAATCGTTGGATCGAGGTGGAGGGGCTCCTCGTATCGGTGGAGTTCGAGGATTCAAAATCGGCAGGACAGGGTTTGCTCGTGACCGGAGAAAATGATCTCACGATTCGTTTTCGGAATCAGCAGGGAGAATTCGACGTCAAGCAGCTTGAGAAGATGGTCGGTTCCTGGGTGAAATTACGGGGCACGGGCGCGCCTTTGTTCAATGACCGGAGGCAGCGTATCGGCTCTGATATCGTCTGCTCGAGCCATAAAAATGTGGAGCTCGTAGAACAGCAGAAAATGATTCCCGAAGTGACTCTGGATGAGATCGGTCGATGGGACTCGACGCGGACGAAACCGGGACTGGTGCAGACCTTGGCAAAAGTGACTCTGGTCGAAGATACGAAGACACTGGTGGCTCAGTCAGGAGAATTCGGGGCGAGAGTGCGAACGCTTCAACCTCACGAAGCGAAGTTGGGTGATCAGATGATATTCACGGGGTTGCCGAAAACGGAGGGATACTTTGTGGGGCTTCGGTATGCATCGCTTTCCGAGGCAGAGGAGCAAACCGGTGAGGTTGAAGCGATTGCGGACCTCGATCCCTTTTCCCGAAGTCAGGCGATGCGCCTCGTCAAAGTGAAAGGGAAGCTCATCGAGCAGCAGGGGCGCTTGTTAAGCTTGCAGCTAGAAGAGCAGATTCTTCCAGTACGTTTTCCCAATGATCTGGATCCTGACTCCCTGCCCACGGTCGGAAGCGAGATTGAAGTGACCGGGGTGAAACTCGTCGACGCAGACGAGCGAGGACAACTCAGGTCAGTGACTCTTGCGGCTCGTTCGGTAGCTGATATCGATGTGATTGAGGTTCCTTCCTGGTGGACTCCGCAACGCTATTTTATTGCGATTTTGGCCCTTCTTGCTGTCTTCATTTTATCGCTTTTCTGGACTCTCGCGCTGAAGCGTCGTGTCGAAACGCAGACCGCGTTGATCGAGAGTCAGCTCGTTTCCAATGCCGCGCTCGAAGAACGAAACCGGATCGCCCGCGACCTCCATGATACCCTCTCGCAGGGGTTTTCAGGAGTCGGGTATCAGCTCGCATCGGTGAAAAATCATATCGAATCCGATCCTGAGAAAGCGAAGGAGAAGCTCGATCTCGCGCGCCAAATGGTCGAGCACAGTCTCGCCGAGGCCCGGGATTCTCTGAGTGGTTTGCGAATTCCCGCGGCTGCGGATTCTTTGAAATTTCCTGAGACGACGATTGCGATTGCCCGTGAGCGCTGCGAAGAGGCGGAGCTCCGGTTGATTGTTCATAACACATTAGAGCAGGAGGGATTGAAGTTGGAGACGGAAACGGCCTACGCGTGTCATCGCATTCTCCTCGAGGCGGTCATGAACGCGATTCGCCACAGCGGCGGCGATAGCATTGGAATCGCGACCGGTAAAACGGAAGAAGAGCTGATTTTTTGCGTGAGCGACAATGGCCACGGGTTCGATCCCGAAGTGAAGCCAGCCGGCCATTTTGGCATTCAAGGCATGCAAGAGCGTGCCAAACAAATCGAAGCCGACCTTTCCGTGGAAACTTCCGATGAAGGGACCCGTCTTAATCTCACCTTACCCATTCCCATGGCATGACTGATTCTTCCAAAAAACTCCGCCTTCTTCTCGTTGATGATCACATTATTGTCCGTCGTGGCCTCGCGAGTCTCCTCGATGATGAGACGGATCTCTCAGTTGTTGCCGAAGCCGCGAGCGGCGAGGAGGCGATTGCAATGGCAGCCGAGCACAAGCCCAATGTCATCATTCTCGATCTGCGTCTTCGCGACATGAGCGGTATCGAAGTCGCCGCGGAACTGAAGGGGTTTCGGATTCTGATGCTTTCCAGTTTCATGCAGGAGGAGGATGTTCGTCGCGCTTTTGAAGCGGGTATTCTTGGCTACATGTCGAAAGACAAGAACAGCGACGAATTGCTCAAGGCGATTCGCGAAGTGGGTGCCGGCCGCCAGTATTTGCCGCCGGAGATTTCGCTTCTCCTCGCCAAGAGTGAGTGGAGTGCTCATCTAACCGATCGCGAGTTGGAAATATTGCAGTGGATCGCCCGGGGTAAAGCAAACAAGGAGATCGGAACCGAGCTGACTCTTTCTGAGAACACTGTTAAAAACCACGTGAAGTCGATTCTTTCCAAGCTCAACGCGAAGGATCGAACTCATGCCGTGACGGAAGCGCTGAAGCGCGGCTTGTTTCAGTTGGGGTATTCTTAGGGGCGCTGCGCGCTTGTTCGCTGTAAAAGGTGAAAGGCCGGATCGGCTCTGTTGGCGCAGCGCGTCGGTGCGGAGTCGTTTCTTCTATCCTGCTTGATGGTTATCGTGTCAGAGCAAGATTTGATCTGAATTACGAAAAAAGCTGACTTAAAAACGAATGAAAATGAACCTCTATCAATTTCTCACGCTGAGCTTTTTTGCCTGCCTTGCCCCATTACTCCCTGCGCAGACGATTCCCGAAGGGCTTTCCGGTGATTGGTCGCTCGATGTCGAATCGGGTGAACCGGGATGGTTGAGTCTTCAGGAGATAGATGGAAAACCCGTCGCCCATTTTCGATTATACATTGGTCCGACGGGTCCCTACGAAAATGTGGATGTCGCGGATGGCCGTCTAAAATTTGAGCTAAAAAAGCGAAAGAAGAAAGCCGCTGCGCTCTCACAGACCGTTGATGTCGGGATGAAAAACGGAAAGCTTGATGGAACCATTCTCCGAGAGCTTCACGACGGCACTTCCGAATCCATCGCTTTTACGGGAACGAAAATCCCTCAGATGCCGAGTGAAGCGCCCGATCTTTCACAGATTCGATTTGGTCATCCGATAACTCTTTTTAACGGGAAAGATCTCACGGGTTGGGTCCCGCACGAGTCTGAGAAAATCAATGGTTGGAGCGCGAAAGATGGCCTTCTCGTCAATTCCACTCCGAAGACCGATTTCAGTGCGACGGGAGATCACGCCAACCTCAAGACCGAAGCCGTTTTCGATGACTTCTGGCTCCATATCGAGTTTCTGATCGGATCACAACGCAATAGCGGCATCTACCTCCGCGGAATGTATGAGGCCCAAGTAGTCGATAAGGACAGCCGAATGCAGGGGCTTCAGGGAGTCGGTGCGATCTTCAATATGATCCCGCCGTCGGTCAATGCCGGCAAAGCTGGCGGCGAGTGGCAGACTTACGATATTACCTTGGTGGATCGACATGTCACGGTCGTCCTCAATGGGGTGAAAGTGATCGATAACCAGCCGGTTACCGGTCCGACCGCCGGGGCAATTCACACCGATCCCTCTGCTCCCGGACCGATTTACTTTCAAGGGGATCACACCAGCGTCTCTTATCGGAATATTTATCTGGCTCCTGTCGTTAAAAATTAGGATGAGCCTGTAAGGATGCCGGAAACGTACTCGATACAAACGATACAAGGGGAGGCGTGCTTCCAGCCGCCTGCAGAGTCCCTCGCCAAACCCCACGCGCTTTCTTCATCCTCCTCGATGACACAACATCCAAGGAAATTCCGCACCCACAAGCTGGCGGAGTCTCCGGCGGGATGCTTATCAGGCGGCTGGAAGCACGCCTCTCCTTGGTTTCTTTGCGTCGACGTTGTCTTAGCAATTTTTGCGCGAATGGGGCGCGAATGAGAGCGGGTGAACGCAAACTCAACCCTGTTGATAGCTCGACCTGATAGGGTTGAATCTGGTCTTTTCTAATCGCGTGACGCCATTGATTGTGTCCCTTGCGGGACGAATCCTCAAATACGTCCGTAATGGATCGTCATCGGGAGACAATTACTCAGTGAACCCCCGGGCTTTGGTCTTAGACCGTTCCCGAATCTCATGAATCCATTGAAACAGTCCAGCGACGCCAGTGCTGATTTCGAAACCCTGATTGCGGAAATCAGGCCGCGTCTTCGTGCCTTTCTCTTATCGCTCACAGGAAGTCAGGCGGCCGCGGACGACCTCGCTCAGGACACCAGCCTCGTTCTTTGGGAAAAACGTGACGAGTACGATCCCTCCGGTGACTTCAAGGCATGGGCTTTTCGTATCGGGTTTTTTCAGGTCCAAAATTACCGACGTAAGCTCGCCCGGCAGCAGAACCGTGAAATACCCGGCGACGAACTCTTCGAGCAAATCGCCGAGGTGGCTTCGCAACGTCATGGCCGGGATGATCTCGATGAAAATCGCCGTATCGCGATGGTGACCTGCCTCGGAAAGTTGCGGGACGATCACCGCGAATTGGTTTTAAACCGCTATCAAAACAGTCATTCCCTCGAGGTCCTTGCCGACGGGGAGGGGATCAATCGAAATGCGATGGCGCAAAAGCTCTTCCGTCTCAAACGAAACCTTTTCACCTGTGTTGAAAAGCAGCTCATCATTTTAACCCGCGACACGTCCTCATGACTCACGAAAATCAGGAACAGGAATTTCAGAAGATTCTCGCGGCATTGAATGAACGGGAACTCACGGATTGGGAAAGGGAGCGGCTTTGGGAGCTACTCGAAGGAGATCCTGACCGCATCGCCGAGTTCAGTGATCACTGCTTTGCGAGCGCGGATCTTTCGTCGATTCAGGATCAGGAGTTACTGGCCGCAGGAGTTGAACCTCCGATTCGAAATGTCGTTTCGATGCCCGGAACGGAGCAGAAAGCCCTGTCGGGTATGAGGTGGCGTCTTATTGTTGGCGCAGCGGCAATGGTGGGAGCCGCTTTGATTTTGTTTGTCACAAGAGGTGGGGATCCTGAGTCAGAGGCGGTGTTGGCATCGGAAGTCGCAGAGTCTCCCGTTGAAGAGGTGGTGAACGAAGCGCCCCTCGTGGTGCGGAAGGCGAACCTCTCCCTCGACGATCCGAGTGATGAAGCGGTTGCCTTGAGTGGAGCGGCAGCGCTCGCCAACAGCCGAAACCCGCGCGGAGGAAAACCTGAGGGAGCCGCTTCTGTTCCCGAGAAGATTTCGTTCAATCACCACGTCCGTCCCATTCTCTCCGAGAATTGTTTCTTCTGTCACGGGCCGGATGAAAAGACGCAAGAGGCAGGGCTCCGGTTGGATGTTGCCGAGGGCGCGACCGCTGATCTGGGTGGTTATGCGGCGATCGTTCCGGGCAATGCAGATGAGAGCGAGGTCTGGCACCGAATCCTTTCCGATGATCCCGACGATGTCATGCCACCACCGGATTCCCATCGTGAATTGAGTCCGGCCGACCGGGAGATTTTGCGCCGATGGATCGACGGCGGCGCTGAATACGATCCGCACTGGGCCTTCATGACTCCGGAAAAGAGCGAGCTGCCGGCGTCGGGGAGTTCAGATGCGTTGGGCGATTGGGTTAAGAATCCGATCGATGCCTTTATCCTCGATCGGCTCAATCATGAAGGCCTCCTTCCCAATGCACCGACTGAACCGCGCATTCTTCTGCGTCGACTCTCGCTCGATTTGATTGGTCTCCCCCCGGTTCCCATAGAGTTGGCCGCATTTGAAAAAGCCTACACTGAAGATCCTGACAAAGCGGTATCAGAAGAGGTTGCACGCCTTCTCGATTCGCCTCATTTTGGCGAGCGAATGGCATTGTCATGGCTCGATGCGGCCCGCTACGGCGACTCGAACGGTTTTCAACAGGATGGGAATCGTCACCAATGGCCCTGGAGAGACTGGGTCGTGAAATCTTATAACGAAAATAAACCGTTCGATGAATTCACGGTCGAGCAGATTGCCGGCGATTTGATTGAGAATGCGACCAATGATCAAATCATCGCGACGGCCTTTAATCGCAATCACATGCTCAACGGAGAAGGGGGCGCGATCAAAGAAGAGCAGCGTATCAATTATGTGATTGATAGGGTCGATACGACGGCGACGACCTGGCTTGGCTTGACGATGGCGTGTGCCCAATGCCACACCCACAAATACGATCCGATCGTTCATGAGGAGTACTACCAGTTCTTCGCCTTCTTTAATAATGTTCCCGAGACCGGCGGCGTTGATATGAGATCCGGAAAAGGGTGTTCCTTTGGAAGTGGGGCGACGGTGCAACTTTCCCGTCCGCTTTTGACCCTGCCCACCGAAGCGCAGATTACGGAGGAGAAGCGCATCAAGGCGGAGATTAAGCTCGTGGAAGCGGAGATCGAAAAACGCAAAGCGGAGATCAATGTGAAGCGCCTCGCCTGGGAAGATACCTTTGAGATAGCTGAGTTGGTTGATCGAAAACGCTTTCCGGGAAATGTCTCAACTGCTCTGCGCACTGCTGAGAAGGATCGAAATGCGCGCCAGATTAAAGAAATTATTGAGCACTATCTCACTCAAAACGATCATCATAAAAATGACGAGTGGCACGAGCTCGGTGAAACTATTTTGAAGCTGAGAAAGAACTCGAGGGAGATTAGCGAGTCCATTATTCAAATCATGGTGATGGAAGACAATCCCGCGGATAAAATGCGGGAGACTTTTATCCTCGAGCGTGGCGACTATCAGCAACCGACGAAAAAAGTGACCGCAGGAACTCCGGCGTTTCTTCCGGCGATGCAGCCCGATCAACCGAAGAACCGTCTTGGCTTGGCGAACTGGCTCGTCGATCCAAAGCATCCCCTCACCGCTCGTGTCACCGTGAACCGTCTCTGGCAGAAACTCTTCGGGATTGGAATCGTGAAGACCGCAGAAGACTTCGGCGTGCAGGGCGAACTGCCGGTGCATCCTGAACTGCTCGACTGGCTTGCCGTTGAATTTGTTGAGTCCGGCTGGGACGTGAAACACCTCATCACTTTAATCACAACCAGTTCGACCTACCGCCAGGATTCGAAAATCGACCCGGCGAAACGTGAGCGGGATCCGGAAAACAGGCTTCTCGCACGGGGAACTCGATACCGTCTCCCCGCTATGTTGCTTCGTGATCAAGCCCTCGCGGTCTCCAATCTTCTCATTGAAGATATTGGCGGGCATCCTGTGTACCCGCATCAACCGGAGGGGCTTTGGAAAGACTTCTCGTTTGGGAAAATCAGCTACCCTCATCAAACCGATCCATCGCAGCTGCACCGGAGAAGTCTCTACAGCTTCTGGCGCCGGACGTCTTCTCCTCCCAATATGTTCGACAGTTCTTCGCGGCAGGTTTGCATGGTGAAGTCTTCGATCACGAATACTCCGCTTCACGCGTTGACTTTGATGAACGACATTACCTATGTCGAGGCGGCGAGAGCGTTGGCAACCCGGATGCGAAAGGAAGGCGGCGAGTCGCCGAATGCTCGTCTCAAATTTGCCTTTGAACTGGCGACCGGCCGCATTCCCGATGAGCAGGAGTCCCGACTCCTTCTGAACGGCTATGAGCGCAGTTTGAATGAGTTCTCCAGTTTTGAGGAGGATGCGAAGACCTACGCGGCTTCAGATGAAGCGGGCGTCGAACTCGCTGCTCTCACTCGCATGGCTCAAGTGATCCTGAACCTTGATGAAACCTTAAATCGCCCCTGATACTATGAATCCATTTCTTCAACACCAGCAGCAGACAAGGCGCCAGTTTTTTGGGAAGTCAGCGGGTGGCATTGGAGCCGCCGCGCTCGCATCCATCGCGGGTCGGGACAATGCCTTTGGCGTCAATTTATCCAATGCGCCTTCCGGCGCGGGATTTCCCAGTCATGTTGCGAAGGCGAAGCGGGTCATCTACCTGATGCAAACGGGCGGGCCGTCGCACCTCGACCTCTTCGACTACAAGCCGGACATGTTCGGGCGTCACGGCGAGAACATCCCCGATTCGGTGAGGGAGGGCGTCCGGCTCAGTACGATGACGGGGAATTACAAAGACTATCCTGTGCTCCGTCCGTTGAAGCCGTTTCAACAGAACAAGAAATCCGGAATGTGGATGTCGGATCTCATTCCCTACACGCGTGAAATTTCGGATAAGATTTGTCTGATTAAGTCGATGAACACGGAGGCGGTGAACCATGCCCCGGCGGTGACGTTTTTCCTAACAGGACACCAACTTCCCGGTCGTCCCAGCATGGGGGCGTGGATGGATTACGGGCTCGGTTCGGCTAGTGATGATCTTCCCAGTTTCGTCGTGATGCTTTCCCGTGACCGCGAAAATTCCTGTGGTCAGTTGTTTTACGATTACTACTGGGGGAGCGGGTTCATTCCGAGCAAACATCAGGGCGTAAAATTCAGGAGTGAGGGAGACCCGGTTCTCTACTTGTCCGATCCGAAGGGGCTTTCCCGCGGAATGAAAAAGGGAATGATCGATGATATCGCGGCGCTCAATCGTGAGCATTACGAGGACGTCGCCGACCCGGAAATCGAGACCCGGATTTCCCAGTATGAAATGGCCTACCGGATGCAGACGAGTGTCCCGGAACTAACCGATCTGTCGGATGAGCCTCAGCACATTCTCGATATGTATGGTCCCGACGTGCATCGCCCCGGATCGTTCGCCCGCAATTGTCTGCAGGCGAGAAGGCTCGCGGAGCGTGGGACGCAGTTTATTCAGTTGATGCATGCAGGATGGGATCAGCACAACAACGTTCCGACTCAGCTTGAGGTTCAATGTCGCGATACGGATCAACCGAGTGCGGCGCTGGTGAAGGATCTCGATCAACGGGGACTACTCGAAGATACCCTCGTGATTTGGGGAGGGGAATTTGGACGAACGCCCTTTGGTCAGGGCGATATCAACAATCCGAAAAAGCACGGACGTGATCACCACGGTGCTGCCTTTTCGATGTGGATGGCGGGAGGCGGAGTCAAGGCCGGCGAAGTCTATGGCGAAACGGATGACTATGCCTACAACGTCGTTGATAAGAAAGTTCATGTTCATGACTTTCAAGCGACCGTGATGCATTTGTTAGGGATCAATCACGAAAAGCTAACCTACCGTTTTCAAGGTAGACGTTTTCGTCTCACCGATGTTCACGGGCATGTCGTGAATGATATTCTGACGTGAGTTTGTTGGGGTTCCTCTTTCGTTGTGATGCCCGATCATATTCATGGGTTGGTTTAGTTCTCAGAAGATCTCCGAATGAAGAATTGGATCCAACGCGGGAAGGCGCGGAGAGCCGAGACGCCGGGAATAGAGTGGCAGAGGAATTGGTTTGATGGTCGATTGCGCTGAAAGGTTCGATCCCGCGCTGCCGAGCGTTAGCGAATCAACCCACTTCGCGACCTTTCCACTGCACCTTCTTCCCGCTTCGCTTCATGGCGAGGGCGCGGAAAAAGAGCCATTGATAGAAAAATAATGGGATGGGAAACAGCAGTGCGGTGAAGAACGAGAAATTGCCAGCGTGTTTGAAAACGTAGAGAGTCTGGAGAAATCCGACGAGGTAGAGAATGCCAACGGTCGAGGCAACCGCGGTGCTTGCGAGGGGGAGGAAGGTCAGACTGATCGCGGTCATGATGAGACCCGAAAGCCAGAGTGAGATTCCGATGAGGGCACTTTTTGGTGTGTTGTTAGCTCCCGAGACAAATCCTTTACTCCAACCTGCGACCAAGTCACCGAAGCCTCCCGGGAACATTCTCATCCGAATCGTATTTTTCCCGAGATAGCAGCGGCATTGGATGTCTTTTTCTGCGAGCACTCTCGCGAGGTGAAAATTCTCCAAGACTTCATTTTTGACGGCTTCGTGGCCGCCTGAGAGGTCGTAATTCGTTTTTGAAATAAACATCGCCTGCCCGAAAAGCCCGACCTTTTCGGCTTCGAACCCTTTGTGAGTGAAGGCGTTCATCCCGAGAATCATGATGACATTGAAGAAGGCTGAGAGCTGCTCGTAAGGAGATTTCACATGGTGCCACGGACAGATTGAGTGGACGGCGTCGTCGTTTGCGAGAGCGCCGATATGAATGAGGCCGTCCTTTTCGAGAACGGTATCGGCATCAAGAAAGAGGAACCATTCGCCGGTGGCTTCAAGCGCTCCCTGATTGCACGCCCAGGGCTTTCCGAGCCAGCCCTCCGGCGGCTTTGATCCTTGAATGACACGGGCTCGATGCGTTTCTGCGACGCTTGCGGTTTCGTCATCCGATTGATCATCGACAACGATGATTTCAAAAGGGGCAAAGTCCTGCCCCTGGATAGAGGGAAGAAGGCGAGCGAGATTGTCCTCTTCGTTGCGAGCGGGAATCACGATCGATATCTTAAGGCTCGGCTTCGGAGTTCCCGCTTCGATCACGGGCACTTTGCGCAAGCGCGCAAACACGAAAGAACCGGCTAGGGTGAGGAGGAGCGTGAGGCTCAGAAAGATCCAAAAAAATAATTCCATTTCCTTCAGTTTACGATCCTATAACTCGTTCCACGTTACGCATCAACCGGGTTAAATAATTCAGTTATCCTGACATCAAATTCGCTCGAGGGTGACGACACATTCGAGGTGTTTTGTCTGGGGGAAGAGATCGAAGGGCTGGATTCTCGTGATCTTGTAGTCTGACTTGAGGATCTCGAGGTCGCGAATCTGAGTGGCGGGATTGCAACTCACATAGACAAGCCGCTTTGGTCCGAAGGAGATGAGCTGAGCGAGGAATTCGGGACTGCTTCCCTTGCGTGGAGGGTCGATCACGACCGCCGTTTTCGAGGCGGGAAAGGTCACTTCGCCAAAGATGTCGGTGGCATCGCCTTGAATAAAACGGCAGTTCTCGATCTCGTTTTGCTTGGCATTGCGTCTTGCCCAGTCGATCGATGATTCGCTGATCTCGATCCCGGCGGCTTTTTCGAATTGCTTCGCGGCACTGAGACAAAACAGGCCTGATCCGCAGTAGGCGTCGACGAGATGAGTGACCGAGCCGTCGCCGCTCGCCTCGGTGGTAACGTGATTGGCAAAAGCGGGAAGAATGTGGGGATTGTTTTGAAAAAACTCACCGGCGTGGAAGGAGAAGCGAAGGTCGCCGACCATTTGTTCGCACATTTCGGTGGAATCGGTGCAGACATAGCCATTGAGGGAATCCCGGAGGAGCAGTGTGACCCCTTTCTTGAAACGCTTCGCTTCGGCGGTGGATTCCTTTCGGATCGCGGGAAGCTTCGCATTGATCGTATCCGAGGCGATGGGACAGGCTTCTATATCAATCAGTTGCTGGCGTCGCCCCTGAAGCAGAAATCCGATCGGGCCCATGACACCGTCTTTCGGCTTTTGAAAATGAGGCGTGATTTTTGAGCGATAGCCGTAGGTCACGGGAGAGGGCACGACGGGATCGACGGGATGCTCGATTCCGGCCATGCGTTGGAGTAGTTCCGCGACCTGATCCTGTTTCCATTGAAGCTGCGCTTCGTAGGAGAGATTCTGATACTGGCAACCTCCGCACTGCCCAAAGTGCGGGCAGACCGGCTCGACCCGGTCAGGGCTGGGTTCGAGGACTTCGACGAGATCGGCTTCCGAATAAGTGGCAAAGTTACGGAAAATTCGAACGCGAACCTTTTCTCCGGGAAGCACATAGGGCACAAAAACGACCCAATCGTCGACCCTGCCAACGCCTTTTCCGAGATTGGTGAGCGAATCGATCGTGAGTTCCAGTTCGTGGTGATAGTCGAATGGCTCGGGATTGAATTTTCGGGGTGCTTGAGGCATGGCTTGAAAAGTGCGGTGAGGTATCTATTCTGTGAGAACGAGACTTTCGCAAAGGCCTTTTTCTATTACACTGAATCGCTATGTCATCTAAAGCCGCTCCTTGCACCACCGATCCGAATGCCTTGAAGCTTATTCTCGGGGCTGCGCACGGCGATCCCTTCAGTTTTCTCGGTCTTCATGAGAATCCTGCTGGTCGTGGTTTTGTGCTTCGTGTCTTTCGTCCTCAGACGATGAAAGTGACTGTGGTTCTTGATCGTGGAGAAGAGATTGAGATGGCCTCACTCGGCCGTGAGGGCTTCTACGAGCATGTATTCCCGGATGCCAAAGAGCGCTTTAATTACCGCATTAGGTATCGATTTGGTGAGACAATCACAGAGCCACAGGCCGATCCTTATTCTTTTGGTTCGGTTCTCGGTGATGAGGACCTTCACTATTTTAGCGAGGGGAAACACCGTCGCCTCTGGGAATCGATGGGGGCGCATCCGAAAGAATTCGGAGGAGTTAAGGGTGTCAGCTTTTCGGTATGGGCGCCTAATGCGCACCGTGTCAGTGTCGTCGGTGATTTCAACGGCTGGGATGGCCGTGTTCACCCGATGCGCAATCGCAATGGTATCTGGGAGATTTTTGTCCCCCACATCGGGCAGGGCGATCACTATAAATTTGAGCTCGTGGGAGCCGATGGGAGCCTTTTGAAAAAGAGTGATCCCTACGCGTTCTTCTCACAACACGGGCCCGACACCGCGAGCATCATTTACGACCTCAATCGCTATGAGTGGAAAGACAGCGAGTGGATGGAAAAGCGGGCGAAGCATGACCCGTATCACACTCCGATGTCGATCTATGAGGTTCACCTCGGTTCATGGAAGCGCAAATTCGAAGAGGACAATCGCTTCCTCAGTTACGTCGAATTTGCCGATGAGCTCGTCGATTATGTTGTCGATATGGGGTACACCCACATCGAGCTGATGGGAGTGGCGGAATTCCCCTTCGACGGTTCCTGGGGCTATCAGGTGTGTGGCTATTTTGCGCCGACGAGTCGTTTCGGAACGCCGGATGAGTTCAGAATGTTTATTGATCGTTGTCACCAGAAGGGCATTGGGGTCATTGTCGACTGGGTTCCCGCTCACTTCCCGAAAGATGCCCACGGCCTCGCTAAATTTGATGGAACGGCTCTCTACGAGCACGCTGATCCCCGTCAGGGTGAGCACGCTGACTGGGGCACCTTAATCTTCAACTTCGGCCGCAACGAAGTGCGCAACTTCCTCATCAGTAACGCAATGTTCTGGCTGCAGGAGTATCACATCGACGGTCTTCGTGTCGATGCGGTGGCTTCGATTCTCTATCTCGATTACTCGAAGGAAGCGGGCGAGTGGGTGCCGAACGAGTTCGGAGGTCGCGAAAATCTTCAGGCAATTGAATTTCTCAAGCAGCTCAATCAGGCGTGTTACGAGGAGAATCCGGGAATCATGATGATCGCGGAAGAATCGACTGCCTTTCCCGGCGTCTCGCGTCCCGTCAGCGACGGTGGCCTCGGATTTGGGTTTAAGTGGAACATGGGCTGGATGAATGACTCGCTCACCTACATGGCGCACGAGCCGGTCCATCGAAAGCATCACCACGCCAGTGCCACTTTCTCGATGATCTACGCCTATCACGAGAATTACGTGCTTGTTCTCAGCCACGATGAAGTCGTTCACGGGAAGGGATCACTGCTTCAGAAAATGCCGGGTGATCGTTGGCAACAGGCGGCGAACGTTCGCATGTTCCTTTCGTGGATGTTTGCTCACCCGGGTAAAAAATTACTCTTCCAGGGAATCGATATCGGGCAGGGTGAAGAATGGAATCACGATGAAAGTCTTCCCTGGCATCTCCTTGAATTTGATGAGCACAAGGGCACTCAGTCGCTCGTTCGTGATCTGAACCGCGTCTACGTCGGCGAGTCAGCTCTCCACGAACTCGATCACGAGGAGGGTGGATTCGAGTGGATCGATCACAACGATGCGGAAAACAGCCTCTTTTCATTCATCCGCAGAGACAGCTCGGGCAACACGATCATCGTGGTGACGAATGCGACGCCGGTTCCACGGACCGGATACAAGCTCGGAGTTCCTGAGGCCGGATTCTACGAAGAGATCCTGAATTCCGATGCTCAGATTTACGGAGGCTCCAACATTGGATCCGGCGGAGGGATTCCAAGTCAGGATCACGAAGCGCACGGAAGACCTCAGTCAATTCAGGTGGATATTCCACCATTGGCAACCGTGCTCTTCAAGAGGCGCGCTGTTTAGATACGGCGGACTGGCGTCCGGCCCTGAATTTTGTGCTGGAACGAATTGCGTTCCGATGACCGCTTCCCCACCGTTGTGGTGGAAGCCGGCCCCGCCTCCGATCACGGCATCGACTGATTCGGAGTCCTCGTTAGCTTTCGTTTTGCTCAACTCAGTCCCTTAATGTTCCCTTCGCCGTCGACATCGATGACTTCACTGGCCGGCTTTCGGGGAAGGCCCGGCATCGTCATGATATCTCCTGAGAGTGCGACAATAAACCCTGCGCCGGCAGAAACTTTGATATCTCTGATCGGAAGCGTGAAACCAGTTGCGGCACCGAGTGCGAGAGGATCCGAACTGAAACTGTAGGGTGTCTTCGCAATACAAACGGGAAAGCTAGCCGCCTCGGTGCCCTCAAGCCTCGCGAGTTTTCGCTTTGCTGCTTTAGAGAGAATGATATCGTCGGCACGATATATCTCACGCGCTACTGTTCGAAGTTTTTCCTCAGGCGTGTCGGTGTCAGGGTAAAGCGTAGAGAACTGGCTCTCCGGGTTTTCCTCCAGCATTTTCACTACGATTTCGGCAAGCTCCTTAGCACCCGAGGCACCGTTAGCCCAGTGCGTCGAGAGAATGCAACGCACACCATTATTTTCGCAGAGATCGATAACTTTTTGTGTTTCATTGGCGGTGTCTGAGTCGAACGCATTAAGCGCAACAATCGCAGGAACTCCAAATTTCCCGATATTCTCGAGATGTCGTTTCAAATTAGCAAAACCACATTCTAGCGCTTCAAGATTCTCCTCACCAAGGCTCTTCCGCTTGGCTCCTCCGTGATATTTAAGCGCTCTCACCGTCGCAACGACTACCGCCAGATCAGGAGAGAGTCCCGATTTACGACATTTGATATTGAAGAATTTCTCCGCTCCGAGGTCTGCTCCAAATCCTGCTTCGGTCACGACAATATCGCTAAGGCTCATTGCGGCTTTAGTGGCGATCACTGAATTACAACCGTGCGCGATGTTGGCAAAGGGACCACCATGGATGAGGGCGGGGCTCCCCTCGATCGTCTGCACGAGATTGGGACTTAATGAATCTTTCAATAAGCTCGCCATCGCGCCGACCGCCTTGAGGTCACCCGCCGTGACATCGTCTCCGCTCGTATTTTGCCCGATCACAATCCGTGCGAAACGGCGTTTGAGGTCATCGAGATTTTCTGAAAGACAGAAAATAGCCATGACCTCAGAGGCGGCCGTGATATCAAATCCCGACTCAACGGGGAGGCCGTTACCAGCATCCAGCCCCGTCACGACCTGACGCAAGGCGCGATCATTGCAGTCCAAAACTCTTTTCCAGGTAATCCGGCGGGGATCCAGATTCAGCTTGTTTCCCCAGTGCAAATGATTGTCGATCATTGCAGAGAGAAGATTATTGGCAGCGGTAATGGCATGGAAATCACCGGTGAAATGAAGGTTGATATCCTCCATCGGGATCACCTGCGAGTAACCGCCCCCGGTAGCGCCGCCCTTCATTCCAAACGATGGACCGAGGCTGGGTTCCCTGAGGCAGACGAGGGCATTCTGACCAATTAACCTCAAGCCATCGCCCAATCCAATCGTCGTCGTCGTCTTCCCCTCCCCCGCCGGAGTGGGCGAAATGGCGGTTACGAGCACCAGTTTCGCTTCTGAAACGGGATGGGCATTACCGACTTTCCCCAGATCAACCTTCGCTTTCAAATGGCCGAAAGGAATCAGGCAATCAGGGGACAATCCAAGGGTATCCGCGGCCAACTTTGCGATTGGTTGCGGAGCGGCATTTTGAGCTATCTCGATGTCGGTCATGCCGATACCCTTCAGGTCGAAATCAGTCCTCTTCAACCCTATTTAACAGGATCTGCAAAGCACCACCGGAGCACCAGATTTCGAGAACGAGAAAGGCGAGGGAAACTCCCATTAAGATGAGCGCGGTAACGAAAGCGGCTATGCCAATTTGATGAAATGTGAAGATCACGGCCACCATCGAACCGACGCAGAGAAATAAACTGCTCGCACCGAGTAGCTGCATCCATCGAATCAACACGAGCCGGCGGCGGAGGTTTTCAATCTGTGCGCGAAGGGCATCGTCCCGCAGCTCTTCCCAATCACGGTGCAGATTCCGAATCAACGCGGCGAGGTGGAGAAAGCGATTCGTATAAGAAAGAAAAAGCAAACTAACCGCCGGGAAGAGCAGCGCCGGGGTGGAGATTTCCAAGATCATTTTTTCAAGGAGCCCGAAGTCAAAATCTTAGCGCGGAGCCCGCCTTTTCCTTTGAGGGCTCCTTCCGCTCCCCTGCAAAATGCCTCCTCCATCCAAAAACAGGGCTTCGCCTCTTCGGTGCCGAGGAAGCGCACGCCTTGAACCTCGAATTCTTTTCCGATGAGTTCGTTCAAATCGACCCCTTCGGTAATGACATTGCGCCGATAGGTTTCCGGTCCTTTATCAAACACGGCAAACTCTTCGCAAAGTCGTTCATGCGTTTCGATCTCAAAAAAGGTGATTTGCCCTTTGTAGACCGGTTTGTAATCAAAAAAGCGGTCTCCCGTGACTCCTTTATCAGCGACGCAATCAAGAGCCTCGACCTCCTCAATGGGATTTTTCCCGGAGGGTTTTCCAAAATGGCCATAATAATTGTGATCCGGCGAAATATATAGGTGCAAGAGCTTCACACTGGAAAGTAGACGCGAATTTCCCCGCTGGCAATTCGCTCAGGCATGGATACGGTCGAACAGTTTCATTTTTTATTTAATATCATGGCAAAAGGACCCAAAAACGCGATCAGCCCGTCTCGTGATGAGAATTTTCCCGAGTGGTATCAACAAGTCATCAAGGCTGCCGACCTCGCCGAAAATTCGGAAGTGCGCGGCTGCATGGTGATCAAACCATGGGGATACGGATTGTGGGAGCAGATTCAGAAGCAGCTCGATAAGTGGTTCAAAGACACCGGCCACAAGAACGCTTATTTCCCTCTCCTTATTCCCGTGAGCTATCTGGAAAAGGAAGCAACACACGTCGAAGGGTTCGCAACCGAGTGCGCGGTCGTCACGCATCACCGTCTCGAGCTGAAAGACGGGAAAATGGTTCCCGCTGGAAAACTCACGGAGCCTTACGTGATTCGTCCTACCTCCGAAACGATCATCGGGGCCGCTTTCGCCCGCTGGGTCCAGAGCTACCGTGATTTGCCTTTGCTGATTAACCAGTGGGCCAATGTGATGCGCTGGGAAATGCGTCCCCGCCTCTTTCTGCGCACTTCCGAATTTCTCTGGCAGGAGGGCCACACCGCGCACGAAACCGCTGAAGAGGCAATGGAGGAGACGAAAAAGATGCACGACGTCTACGAGCGATTCCTCACGGATCACCTCGCGGTGCCGGTCATCGCAGGAGAAAAGACAGAAGCAGAGCGCTTTCCCGGTGCGCTGAACACCTTCACCGTTGAGGCGATGGTTCAGGACCGCAAAGCGATCCAGGCGGGTACATCTCACTTTCTCGGGCAGAATTTCTCCAAAGCAGCGGGGATTGAATTTGAAAGCCGCGGACAGGGACGTGAATTTGCCTGGACGACGAGTTGGGGCGTCAGCACCCGCCTCATTGGAACCTTACTCATGGCGCACTCTGACGATGATGGTCTTATCATCCCCCCAAGAGTCGCTCCGACTCAGGTCGTGATCATTCCGGTGACACCCAAGCCTGAGCACGAAGCGTCTGTATTGGCCGCCTGCGAAGCATTGGCGACGGAGTTGAAGGGACAGTCGGTCTTCGGTGAAGAGGTTTCCGTCGAGATCGATAAGCGCGATCTCGGTGGTGGCGTTAAAACCTGGGAGTGGATCAAAAAAGGAGTTCCGATTCGCATTGAAATCGGTCCGCGTGATTTGGAAAAAGGTTCGGTCGCTCTGACGCGACGAGATAGAGGCCCTAAGGAAAAAGCGTTTCTTCCCACTGCCGAAGCGGTCGCAAGCATCTCCGAAACGCTGCAGTCGATTCAGGACAATCTTCTCGCGAAAGCGCTCGCCTTCCGTGAAGAACACACCGTTGAAATCACGTCGATGGACGAGTTTCGAAAATTCTTCACTGCTGAAAATTCCAAGCAGCCCGAGATTCACGGAGGGTTCGCCCTCGTCCATTGGGCAGGGAGTGCTGAAGACGAAGAGACGCTTCAACAAGAGCTCAAAGTCACGGTTCGTTGCGTCCCGAAAGACGCAACGCTGCGGGGCGAAGCCGGAACCTGCGTTTACACCGGCAAAGCAGCGGAAGGACGCGTCATCTTTGCGAAGAGTTACTAAGTGAGACATCGCGTCTCTCAATTTTACGGCTTAACCGGAATAACTGCGGTCTCCGAAGGTCGCCCCCTTCCCGGGGTGGAGGGGAGACAAGGAGTTGCCGGGGCGGGATAGTCCCGGCTGGGACGGCATCGGGCAGGGCAACCTCATCCTTTCCCGGGGTAGCGTGCTGACTTCGCCGTCTAGCGGGGCCAGAGACGGATCCAGAACCTGGCCCGGCTTGACGTAAGCACATTGCGCAACATGCGGTCAAAGGAGGCAGCCTCCGGTTCATCGAGTCGGATTGCCGCGATAAAGGTCATGCCGAAGAAAAAGGCGACTCCCCAGAAGACGACCATGAACGGAGAGGAAATCTTTCCGGGGAAAAGAAGGTCAGCTTTGAGAAGATCAATTAGAAGTCCCCAGAGGATGGGCGACAAGCCGAGGACAACGCTGCCTACCACCGAATAGACCGCGAAGAAGTGGCTTCGCCCGGTTTCGGGAATGATCGCCATCGCGAGCCGCATGTTGCAAAGGTTGATCGCAGAACTTCCGAGCCCGAAGGCATACATAAGCGCGAGCACCAGTCCAAGGCTCTGGGGAATCAGGCCCATGGCGGTTAGCGCCCAGAGGATGGCGACCGCCGCGAAAAACAATCCGGTGGCGATGAGGATGGGGCGACTCCCGATCCGGTCGAGCCATTTCCCGAGAAGCCAGAGGTTGGAAAGTCCTCCAATAAACGCGGCGGAGTTCAGAAGAAGAATTCGACTGTCCGGCATCTCGCCGGTCTCCCTGAGAAAGACGATCGAAAAAGTCGCTAATCCACCGATCGCCATCGACGAGAATACATTGAGAGTCAAAAGCCTTCGGTAGCTCTGCAACCCGAGCATCGATCGAAGCGATACCGGGGTCGAGGCACTGAAACGACTGTAGGGATCTTGATCTTCGGGAACGCGAGTGAGGAAAAACAGGCTGATGATTCCGGCTGCGGTGCTCACGGCAAATAAGGCCGCGAAATTTCCGCTGTCAGCCGCTTTGCCGAGCACGACGGCGGCGAGGCAAAAGGCTCCGAGGCTGCTGATATTCATCACCGCTGATTCGCGGGTAAGATAGCGTCCCCGAATTTCACGCGGGAGAATCGAGGTGATCCAGGGCAGCCAGCCGCAGGAAAAAAATCCACGTGAGGCGTTGAAGAAGAAAAGAATCACGATGACGGCCATCAACTGCCCGCGAGCGCCGAGGTGGTTTTCGAGGAAGGGCACAACGATGAGGAGAGCGCCGAAGACAATGCGAACGGACCAGCCGGTCACGACAAAACGCTTGTGCCCAAACTTTCCCACGAATCTTGCGCCCACCATCTGCAGGATCGTCAACAGGGGAAGCATTCCGGCGATTAACCCCATCTCGGCTCCGTTCGCTCCGAGACTCTTCGCATAGAGGATCATCGGGCTACCGATCACCATCTGGAAGGAGACCGCGTTGAACGCGGCGAACCCCCAGACATGTGAGATGCCCCGGGGAAAAGAGATCGGCTGAGTCGCTGGGTCACCTTGGTTCATTGTGCGTCGCGTGCAAAACGGGGTCAGTTAAAAACTATTAATTCTTATGGCAGGTGGAGTCTGACATTATTTCCTAACACTCCAACAGCACAGCGCAACCAGTCGCACTGGAAATGACGTTGGGTCACGATGCATCACTATTGAGCCAACCCATCACCGACTTCCCGCATCTTCGCCCGGATCTCTTTGTCATACTCCGCAATCACTGCCTGAAGCCTTCCCTCCTCCGTCCCGACTAGGTTCGTCGTCTCGCCCGGATCGTTCACGAGGTCATAAAACTCATCCCTTTCCGGGTTGAGGAAATCTCTGACCAACTTGTATTCCCCCGTTCGCCAGCATCGCATGTGGGTTTGCGACTGATGAAGGGTCGAGTATTCCCCGTAGTAGGCATTCTCCCAATCGCCGACCGCTTCGCGACGCAGGAGCGGGGTCAGATCACGCCCGCGTATTGTCGCTTCTTCGGGGAGAGCGATCCCGGCCATGGCGCAGATCGTGGGAAACCAATCGAGATTCGTCAGGGTTTCATCAATCACCGTTCCCGGTTCGACGACACCGGGCCAGCGCACCGCGGTGGGGACTTTGATGGACGTGTCATACATATTGGGGCGCTGACCTTTAGGCACGTTGGGATTCGTCACCTCGGGCAGAGGCTTCGTGACCCAGTGACCGTTTCCCTTATGCCAGATTCCGTTGTGCCCCATGTTGTAGCCATGGTCGGAGGAAAAGATCACGATCGTATTTTCCTCGAGGCCTTCCTCTTTCAGAGTCGCAAGAACTCGACCCAAATTACGATCGACACTGCGGACCGAGGAAAAATACTCCCGCATCATGCGTTTGACCCGTGGCGTGTCGAGGTTGGGGTAATCAGGATGAGGAATCGTCGTCTCTTCATCGGTCATCTCGGCGTAGGGAGCGGCGTCTGCTTCGCTGACCGGCAGCCACGCGGTGTGCGGAGCGCGGGTGTGCCAGCAGCAGAGAAAAGGCTTCTTCCGTTTCTTTCCGAGGAAGGTGATGACTTCATCGGCAAGAATGTCGGCGGTGAGGCCGGTAAATCCTTTGTCCTTCCCATTTTTCTCCATCACGGGATCAACGGTGAGCCAGCCTCCGTGCCGATGCCCAATGAAGAGGCTGAATCCGTGTTTTCGGGGATGATAAAAATCGGGCTGTCCGAGATGCCATTTACCAATCAGGGCGGTGTCGTAACCGGCCTTTTGGAGAAGCCGAGGCCATACCGGAAGCGCCGGGTCGAGGCCCCAGTCAGTCCCTCCGAGTTCAGTCTCCGGATTCCATTGCTGATAGGGCCGGATCCAATCAGTAATCCCCAGCTCGGTTCCGTAGCGGCTCGTCATCAAACTGGCCCGGGAAGGACTGCACACCGGGGTCACCGTAAAGCTGTTGGGGAGGTAGGCGCCACTGCGGAATAACTCATCCATGTGAGGCGTTTTCGCCATGGGATGTCCCGCAACCCCCACCGCCCATGGCGCCTGATCATCGGTGAAAACAAAGAGAATATTGGGTCGGTCAGCGCCGCGGGAAGTAGAGGGGAAGAGTGCCGACGCGGTGAGGAGATAAGAAGCGAGGGAGAACCTGGAAAATAATAAGCGTAGCATGCGTTCATTTCACTACGGTTTGGGGTTCTTGTCCAAGTGATAAGCTTAGCTCGAAAGGAGTGAGTCGAGATTTTTTTACGATTTGCAGGGGCAGGTAGGAATGGCGCTGCATTGAGAGCCGGTGTCGCCGAATTGAGCTAAGGGAATTGGCCCGGGATGCCCCGCAAGCCCACCCGGATCGGAGACGCTGCCGAGCCGTCACTTCGATTCATCACTTCGATTCATCACCTCTCCGGAGAGTGCCGTTCCGGAAAACGTATCTAAGTTGGCAGGTTTTTCGATATCCGGCGTCTAAGTAACCATGAGAGCAATCCCCTTATTTTTCGTTTTCCTGGCTATTGTTCTGGTCTCCTGCGACTCCGGTAGCAGTGCCCATACGCCGGAAGAAAAGACGGCGCTCAAGGCAAAGCTCACGAAGATCCAGTATAAGGTCGCTGTCGAAAACGGAACCGAGCCTTCCTTTAGCAATCCCTACTGGGACAACAAGAACCCCGGTGTCTACGTCGATATTATTTCAGGCGAACCGCTTTTCTCTTCCAAAGATAAGTTCAAGTCAGGAACCGGGTGGCCCAGTTTTACCCGTCCGATCGACGAAGAGGAAATCGTCGAAGTGGTGGATACCCAATTCGGAACAATCCGGACGGAAGTGCGTTCGAAGACGGGCGACGCTCATCTCGGGCATGTCTTCAACGATGGCCCTGACCCAACCGGACTCCGCTACTGCATCAACTCGGCCTCGCTCGACTTTGTTCCGGTTGCGAAGCTCAAAGAGAAGGGGCTCGGCAAGTTCGTCGAGATGTTTGCAGAGGAAGCTGACAAATAATCGGCACGCCTCGGCAAAGACCTCGCGAATCACGTCCCTGGCGAACGCGGTGGGGATCTCCTTGCGGTTTTTGTGTTCGTCGGGGAGATGATGTGGGTCGAGGCCGAGCGAGTGCCGCGTCGCACGCCGTTCTCAACGAGGCATGAGGCATGAGGCATGAGGCATGAGGCATGATGTCTGAGCCGTAAGGCATTGATTTTCAAGCTAAGTGGTGTGTTTTCCATCCATGCCGCAGAGTTTCCAGTGGCATCCCGAGCCGTCTTATGAGCGGGCGCGTATCCTTCTCGGAAGGACCGATAGGCCCAATTAAGTGATGAGGAGATTGCGCATGGCCATTACCGGCCTGCATGACAAAGGCACGAGAGAATGAAGCGAGTCGGTGAAAGTGACTCGATCCTAGCTAGGTGGACGCTCCTCCAAAATATTTTGACCTAAATCTCTTGCCCGTCGAAGAATACATGTCATTTGTGTCACGTTAAAAATAACCGAGAACATTTACCCTGAAATGATTGTATGGCGGATTCCTATGGTTATCCAAATAGCTAACTGGCACAGAAAATGCCTATCCGGAGATCCGCTCTCAGCCTCTTTACGACTCGGGCTTGTTCGACAACTCATCCTCGTGATGACTGCCCTGTCGGTAGCGGGGTATCTGCCTTTCTCGCTCTCTAAGCGAGAAATCTATTCATGAATTTTTTAAGCTACGCGTTGCCAATTGCTGTCCTGCTGCCATTTCTTGGCGCGGTCGTCGTGGCGTTATCGGCGCGTTTTCACAGGGCCGCTCCGGCTTGGGGCGCGGCCCTGGCTGCATTCTCTGCTCTGTTGGTTTTGATCCCGGCGATGCCTAAGATTCTTGCCGGGGAGACTTTGATCCAATCCTGGTCATGGATCCCAAATGTCGGCTTGGATTTCGCGTTCCGACTGGACGGTTTATCGCTGCTCTTCACCTTGATGATTCTGGTGATCGGACTGCTCGTGATTTTGTACGCCGGCTATTACCTTTCGGCGAAAGATTCGAAGGCTCGTTTTTTCTCTTTCCTCCTCCTGTTCATGGGGGCGATGCTGGGAGTGGTTCTTTCTGAGAACCTGCTCCTTCTCATGATATTCTGGGAGCTGACTGCGCTGAGTTCGTTCTTGCTAATCAGTTTCTGGCAGCATCGCGAGGATGCCCGGCATGGCGCGCGCATGGCGCTGGCGGTTACCGGTATGGGTGGCCTCGCTCTATTGGGTGGTGTCCTCATGCTTGGGCAGATCGTGGGTAGCTACAACCTGACCGAGGTCTTGGCGGCGGGTGACAAAATCCGAGCTCATGATTGGTATCTGCCGACGCTGATTCTTATTTTAATAGGAGCGTTTACCAAGTCGGCGCAGTTCCCGTTTCATTTTTGGCTTCCCCGTGCGATGGCGGCGCCGACCCCCGTGTCTTCCTACCTCCATTCTGCGACGATGGTGAAGGCGGGCATCTTTCTGATGGCGCGGTTCTTCCCGGTGTTGTCCGGCACTTCGGAATGGATGTGGATCGTCGGAACTGCGGGGATGCTGACGCTGCTGCTGGGCGCGTTCATCGCTCTGTTTCAGCATGATCTCAAAGGGTTGCTCGCTTACTCGACGATCAGCCACCTCGGCTTGATCACCTTGCTTTTCGGACTCGGGACGCCGTTGGCGGCGGTGGCAGCGCTTTTCCACACGATCAATCACGCGACCTTCAAGGCGTCTCTTTTCATGGTCGCTGGAATCATCGATCACGAGACCGGTTCGCGGGACATGCGCAAGCTGAACGGCCTCATGAAATACATGCCTCATGTCTCGATACTGGCGATCATCGCGGCGGCGGCAATGGCCGGGGTGCCGCTATTGAACGGGTTTCTTAGCAAGGAAATGTTCTTTGACCAGGCGGTGGTGGCATCCGGTGCTTCCTCGTGGGCGCTGGCAATTCCTGTTCTGGCAACGCTGGGGGCGACTTTCTCGGTCGCGTATTCGCTGCGCTTTATCCATGATGTGTTTTTCAACGGCGAGCCTGTGGATCTGCCTCGTGTTCCGCATGCCCCGCCCCGCTACATGCGCATACCGGTCGATTTCCTGGTGATCATCTGCCTCGGCGTCGGCATGCTGCCCGCTCTGACGGTTGGGCCTCTTTTAGCGAGCGCCGCAGAAGCGACGATTCAGGGAAAGACCCCCTACTACAGCCTCGCGATCTGGCACGGGTTTAACATTCCATTGCTGATGAGTTTTCTCGCATTGGTCGGTGGCATCATGGTTTACATTTTTCGCCGACGTTTGTTCGCCTGGAACGAAAAGTACGTGGCGCATGTCGATGCGCAGATCGCTTATAATGGGTTTTTGCGGTGGGTGATCGGGATCGCGAGAGCGATCACTCGTTGGTTTGACAGGGGTTCGCTTCAAGACACCCTGGCGTGGACCCTGAGTGCTGCGGGGCTGTTAGCCGTGGCGGGTTTTGTTTCGATGGATGCTCCCTTGTTTGGTGATCGCGAGCTGATGAACTTTGATCCGGTCGCGTTGATTGCCTTCGGTGGACTGATGTTGGCCAGTGTCTTGACGGTTGTGATGCATCGCCAGCGGATGATTTCTCTGATCATGCTTGGAGTGGTCGGGTTATTGGTCTCTTTGGGTTTTTCCAAGTTTTCAGCGCCCGACCTCGCCTTGACGCAGTTATCGGTCGAGATCGTCACCGTGGTGCTGCTGATGCTCGCCCTGTTTTTTCTGCCGCAGTCGAGTGTTTCGATTAGTTCGCTTTGGCGGCAGCTCCGGGATGTCATCTTAGCGGTAGGGCTTGGAACCGGGGCCGCGTTGTTGACGATGGCCGTATTGACCCGCGATTTGTCGCCGATCTCCGCTTACTTTCTCGAGAACAGTGTTTCAGGCGGCGGCGGCACGAATGTGGTGAATGTGATCCTCGTCGACTTCCGGGCTTTTGATACTTTGGGTGAAATCGTTGTTCTTTCGATTGCCGGTCTGGGGATTGTTGCCCTCCTCCGAAAGATCAATCTGCATGCCGCAGTGACTGATCTGGAGGGGCGACGATGGAACACGGATGCCCATCCCTTAATTTTGCAGAATCTGTCGCGCTTGTTGTTTCCGCTGATGCTCTTGATTGCTGCCTTCGTGTTCTTGCGCGGGCATAATCTTCCGGGCGGCGGGTTCATTGCCGGGTTGATCGCGGCGCTGGCGATTGTGTTGCAGTACCTGGGCAACGGTATCGAGTGGACCTCCGCACGGATCCGCACCGACATGCATAAAGTTATCGCGGCAGGGCTGTTCTTTGCGCTCGCAACCGGATTGGTTTCGATCCTGTTCGGGTACCCCTTCCTCACTTCTGCCTTCACTTACCTGAAGTGGCCGATCGTGGGAAAATTTGAAGTTGCGAGTGCCATGATTTTTGACCTCGGCGTGTTCCTCGTCGTCGTTGGTGCGACGGTTATGATCTTGGTTGAGTTGGGTAAAGTTAATCTTTTGCAGGCAACGCCTCGCAATCGTCTGAAAGGAGACAGCTGATGGAAGTTCTCGTTGCAACAAGTGTGGGCGTGATGACGACCTGCGGCGTGTATCTCGTGCTGCGCGCGAGCACGTTCCCGGTCGTGGTGGGCCTGACTCTGTTTTCTTACGCCGTGAACGTGTTCCTTTTCTCAATGGGACGATTGAAGGTGGGCGCGCCGGCGGTGATCGATCCTGCCGCGGATAGTTATGCCGATCCACTGCCCCAGGCGCTGGTCTTGACCGCGATCGTGATTGCGTTCGCGATGACGGCATTTGTGATCGTGTTAGCATTGAAGGCTCGCGACGAGCTCGGCAATGATCATGTTGATGGCTTGGGCGGTAATCTTTCGGACGATGAGGGGAGGGAAGCATGACCCATTGGATTATATTGCCGGTGCTGTTGCCGCTCATTGGCGGATTGCTGCAACTCGTCGTGCGAAATTTTGGATTGTCTCTGCAGCGTGTCCTTGGACTTTTTCTTGCCGGCGGACTTGTCGCTTTAGGGATCAAAATTCTCATGCTCGCTCAGGCGGGGGACACCCTCGTATACGAGCTCGGAAATTGGCCTGCACCGTTCGGGATCGCACTGGTGCTTGATCGCTTGTCGGCGATGATGGTTTTGCTCACTTCGGTGCTGGCCCTGGCGGCACTTTGGTATGCCAGCGTGATGCGAGTCGACGAGAAAGGCTCACACTTTCACGTCTTATTTCAGTTGCAGTTGTTCGGCCTGAACGGTGCCTTCTTAACCGGGGACGTGTTCAACCTGTTCGTGTTTTTCGAAGTGCTCCTGCTCGCTTCCTACGGACTCCTGCTGCACGGATCGGGGGCGGCGCGCACGCGCGCTGGATTGCATTATGTCGTCATCAATCTGATCGGCTCGGCGCTGTTTTTGTTCGCTGTGGGAGCGCTGTATGGAGCGGTTGGCACGCTCAATATCGCCGACATGGCGCAAAAAGTTGCGGCAGCACCAGCGGAGCGGAGCGGGCTCATCGCGGCTGCGGGGCTCTTGCTGCTAGTCGTGTTTGCGCTGAAGGCGGCAATGTTCCCGCTGTATCTCTGGCTGCCACGGGCCTACGCGAATGCTTCTGCGCCGGTGGCGGCGTTCTTTGCGATCATGACCAAGGTCGGCGTTTACGCGATCATTCGAGTGCATGGCACTGTTTTTGGCGAGGAGGCCGGGGAGTTGGCCGGGTTGCATATGCCATGGTTGTTGGCAGGGGGACTGGTTACTTTAGTTCTCGCGGCGCTGGGAGTGATGGCGGCGCGTGGCCTGCGTGAGCAGGTAGCCTATCTGGTCCTGGCGTCCGTAGCGACTTTACTGGCGGCGATCGGTTTGAATCGAACCGAAGCCCTCGCGGCAGGGCTTTACTATCTGCTGCACTCGACTCTCCTCGCGGGGGCTTTTTTCCTGCTTGCTGACCTGATCAGGCGAAGTCGGGGCGCGGCGTCAGACCGGTTCGATACCGTGGCTCGAATTCAGGATGGCCGTTGGTTAGGGATTGGGTTTTTCTTCGCGGCGGTAGCCCTTGCTGGTTTGCCGCCGATGTCCGGCTTTATAGGTAAGATCATGATTCTAAATGCAGCGATGGAGCATCCGTGGCGATGGCTTGTATTGACCTGCACTCTGAGCGCGAGCTTGCTCATCATGGTCGCGCTGGTGCGAAGCGGTTCTTTCCTTTTCTTTCGTCCGCAAGAGATGGCATTGGGCGAGGCGGATCAGAGCGGTGAGCCGCCAAAGAGGGCGGCCTTGTGGATCATCGGCAGCCTCTTGGTGACGGCGCCTTTACTCGTCCTCTTCGCGGGCGGGGTCATGGAATTTACCACTGAGACAGCCACTCAATTGCAAGAAGTTCCGAAGTATATCGAAGCCGTTTTGGAGAAGCCTTTAACCGCGGGTGCACGATGAATATTGTGAAAAAACTGTTTCCATTCCCGTGGTTGAGCCTTTCTCTTTGGGCGATCTGGCTCTTGGTGAACAATACCTTCGCGCCAGGTCACATGGTCTTAGGCGGGATTTTGGCGTTCCTGATCCCGCGCGCCACCTCCGCGTTTTGGCCTGAGCCGGTTCGGCTGCAACGCCCTTGGCTCGCTATCAAATATGCGGGGCGACTCGCGCTCGATATTCTTACTGCCAACTTGCAGGTGGCGGTCTGGATCCTCCGACCGAACCGGCGACTGGAGCCGGTTTTTATTAGTTATGAGCTGGAACTGCGTTCGCCTTTGGCGATTAGCATTCTCGCCAATACAATTTCCCTGACCCCGGGCACCGTTTCTTGTGACCTGTCTGCCGACCAACGTTTCCTTCTGATCCACTGCCTACACGAAGAAGATACGGAAAGTCTCGTGCGACAGGTTCAGGAGCGATACGAAGAACCCTTACTGGAGATAATAAAACAATGCTGATCCCCCTCACTCCGACCCTTGAGTCCGCTCTTGGCATTGCTGTTTTGATCGTGGGGGTCGCCTCGGTGCTTAGCCTGATACGCCTCCTCATTGGCCCGAGTGTGCCGGATCGAATCCTCGCGCTGGATACGCTGTATGTGAATACGATCGCTCTCGTAGTTCTTTTCGGCCTGAGGCAGGGAAGCATGCTGTATTTTGAAGCAGCCTTGCTGATCGCAGTCATGGGATTCATCGGCACGGTCGCATTGAGCAAGTACCTGTTGCGGGGCGACGTAATGGAATAGTTAGAACCATGATTGAAGCACTCGATATTCTACTGTCTGCCCTCGTTCTGATCGGCGCGCTCTTCATTCTCCTGGGATCGGTTGCCCTCGTGAAATTGCCTGACTTTTTCATGCGGCTGCACGGTCCGACCAAGGCGACGACACTCGGCACCGGTGCCATCCTGATCGCTTCAGCGATCTACTTTTCCGGACATGTTGATGGCATTAGTTTGCATGAAATTCTGATCACTCTGTTTTTGTTCATCACCGCGCCGGTGGGTGCTCATCTCATGGCTAAGGCAGCCCTGCATCTAAAGCTCAAGCAGTTAGACCGCACGCGACACGTGACCCCCGGAAAGACTCGGTCTACTAAGTGATCGTTGCGCCGGGAGGTAGGCAGGTTTTTTCCTCATGAAAAAGATGAGCCGTTAGCCAGAAAAAGCACATCCTTGATTGAAGTGGAAATCTCGTCCTGATTTGTAATCGTTCTCACGGACCTGCTATGATCTACTGCCTTTCATGACCTTGGCCAAACGATCCGCTATCTCGTTCTTCGCCTTCTTTCTTGGCGGCTCACTTTGCCTCGCGGAGACGCTGCAGGAAAAAGCGGAGAGAATTCATCAGAACACGCAAGAGCCATCGGAGAGCGTTGTCCTCGGTGAGCTTTCCGGTTCGGACGCCGAATATGGCGAGGTCGGCGTCCTTCGAAAGGACGGACCCCGGGCCGACGAAAATACGCTTTACGAAATTGGTTCGATCACGAAAGTTTTTACGGCGATTCTCCTCGCTGAAACCGTGCGCGAGGGGAAAGCAGCGCTCTCTGACCCCGTAGGGAAATTTCTCCCGGACGGATTGCTTGAAAAAGAGAGCCCGCTTCTTTCATCCGTTTCGCTTGAGGCTCTGGCGACGCATCGATCAGGCCTCGTTCGGATTCCGGGTGATCTCTACGAGGGAGCGGAGAAAGACGATCCGTATGCGCATTACGACGTTGATCATCTCCACGCCTACTTGGAAGGCATCACGAAGGAGGATTTAAAGACTGAAGGCGAGTACGTCTATTCGAATCTCGGGTTCGGATTGCTGGGGCACCTACTTGCGAGAATTCACGGAAAGAGTTATTCCAAATTGATTCAGGAGAGAATATGCGAACCTCTCGGGATGACGGATACTTTGGTTCCCAACGGTTTCGCGACCTTGCCGAAGGAGATTCAAAATCAAATCGCGAGTGGGCACAACGGCGGAAAGGAAGTTCCGCATTGGAATTTGAGTTCCCTCGAAGGGGCGGGGGCGATTCTTTCTTCGGCGCATGATCTTCTGATTTTTGCGAAGGCCCATTGGAGCGGGGAGACTCCCCCGGGGTTGGCCAAATCTCTTAAAATGGTAGCCGTTCCTCGAAAAGGGGCACTAGGTCTGGCGTGGAATATTTCCGACGGGAAAATCGAGCATGGCGGCGGGACCGGTGGTTTCCGAACGAATCTCTGGATCGATGTCGCAAAGACAAGCGCTGGCGTGATGCTCAAGAACTCTTCGGGAGAGAGTTTGGAACGGGTCACGAGAGGTGAGTTTTCCACGATCAGCGGATTTTGGGAGGGAACCCTTGAAGCGGAAGTTACTAAGCTGCGCCTCGTGAAATATATCGGATCCGATGGGCGCATGATTTCGTTCAGTCTCGATCAGGGCTGTGGATACACCGAGTCGACTAAAATGATTTTTCAAAATGGCCGCCTCTTCGCCTCTTTCCCGACGATTAGCGGAACCTATAAGGGGGAGAGAAAAGGGAATCAGCTCGTGGGAATCTGGAATCAGGGCAGAGATTTGGCACTCACCCTGAGCTGGTCGGATGATATGCCCGAGGCGTTAAAGAGCGGGCTTAGCAAAAAATACCCCGATGATCTCACACCACTGACTGGATATTGGTCAGGTTTTCTTGGCGGAAAAAAAGGCCTCTTTGTGTATTTCAAAATTGAGCCGTTTCACGATCATTTTTTAGTGAACCTCTTCAGCCCCGATCAAACCCCGTCACCGATTGGCGTTTCAAGACTGACGCTGGATGACAATCGAGTGAACGCATCGGCTCCCGGGGTCGGTGGAAAATTCCGAGGTAAATTAGCACCGGGTAAAAAGACGATCTCCGGCACCTGGACGCAAGGCCCCGAGCAACCATTGAATCTGAAATGGACCGCCGAGATTCCCGCGCGCGACTAGCGAAACGGCCCCTCTCAGTAAAGCGTTTCGCCGGAGAAATTACCTAGCCTTGCGGTAAAATCGACACGGGATCGAAATCTCGATTGGTTTTAAGCGTTTTAAGGGACAGACAAAAGAGTTCCACCTGTCTCGGTCAGATTCGTTTTAATTTCTCCATGAGAACACAGGGAAATCGAAGGGGCGTCGAAATGACCCTGAAATCAGCTTTCATTGATTGAATGAAAAAGCGAGTGGGACACCCCCTTCGGCAGCGGATTTTTCGGCCGTCTCCATCACCGCGAGAGCGTGTGCCGCTTCGAGCGGAGTGATGACCTCGGGAGGTTTCTCCTCGCGAATGCAGTCTGCGAAGTAGGCGAGCTCTCGTTCGAGGGCGCCAATTTGCCGTCCGTGTTGCATCGGCCAGTAAACGGTATCCGGCTTTTTAGAACCCTCATGGTCGGTGATGGTGAGCCCGGTGTTGGCGCAGTCGATGCTGATTTTCCCTTCGGTGCCGATGATTTCCATGTGGGCATCGATTCCGGTCGAAACGCTTTCGGGGAGGCACCAAACCGTTTCGATCACGCCAATCGCCTCATCATTTCCAAAATGGAGCATAGCCCATCCGAGGTCGGGGTATTGGAATTGATCGATCTTTACATTGCGGCCGGTCACTTGCGCAGGGCATTCGCCGCTGAGAAACCACATCATTAAATCAGCATCATGAATGCCGTCACCGATCAAAGGAGAAATCTTGTCGAGTCGGATGTGGCCGGGCGCCTTCGGTAAATTTCGACGAGCATGCATCGAGACGATGCGGCCAATTCGACCCGCGTCGATGGCGTCTTTGGCGAGAGTCACCCGGGTATCAAACCGGCAGAGATGTCCCACCATAAGAAATCCGGAAGCACCGTGAGCGGCGGCAAGGATCTCGCGGCATTGGTCGCTCGTGGCCGCCATCGGTTTTTCCAAAAGAACGTGTTTGCCGCTCTTGAGGGCTGCGATGGCCACTTCGTGGTGTTCCTGCCAGTGGGTCGTGATGCTGACGGCGTCGATAGCGGGATCGTTGAGAATTTCCCGATAGTCCGTCGTCGCGAGGGGAACCGGAAATTCACGTGTCGCCTCGGCGAGACGTTCCTCATTGCGATTCGACAGTGCTACGAGGTCACTGCCGGGGAGGCCCGAAAGGACACGGGCATGTATTTTTCCGAAGCGTCCTGCGCCAATGACCGCCCAGCGAATGGTTTTCATGATACAAAACCATTCGCCAGATTCGCTTGGCGTCAAACGTCCCTTATCTCGCGATGAAGGAGTGACTTACGAAAGTGCCTTCAACAAATCGGCGAGATTGTGGTGTGACTCGAGAGGATGCCGCAGTTGGAACTTCCGATCTACTTCATAGCAGTTTCGACGTCCGTCTTTGGATCTCGTCACGACTCCGGACTCTTCGAGGTCGGCTAAAATGCGCTGAACAGATCGTTCGGTTACCCCCACCTGGAGGGCAAGATTTCTCACCGTCATCATTGGATCACGGTTTAAGCACACGAGGATGTGAGTGTGATTCGTCAGAAAAGACCAACCCGAAGTATCAACGGGGGCGATGGGGGATTCATTTTTTTCCATTCTAAAACCAATTTCTGTTGCAGGACATTAAATACGTGTCATAAATGTCGCGTATTGCGAGTCAGGAATGAAACAACGTGACAGCTTCATTATATTTGAAACCGAAAGCAATATTTAAATCAAAAAATGAAAACAGAAATCGTCAAAAAACTTATCCAGCGCATCATCGAAATCGAGCCCAATCAGAGTCCTCTCATCAGTTGTTTCGTCAATCTTGACCAAGCGAGGGCTAACTACTTTTCTGAAATCGAAGGGAAAGCACGCTTGATTTCGAAACGGCTCACGGGAGATAGGCTGGCCGATTTCGAAGACGCCCTTTCTGAGATTAAAGACTACCTCGCTTCGGATCTGAAACCGTCGTCCAAGAGCGTCGCCATCTACGCACGATGGGGCGATCATCCGATCGTTCTTCCTGTTCAGTTCGAGGTGCCGATGGCGACTGAGTTCATTGTCGATTCACTTCCCCATATTTATCCCATTGTGGAGCTCAAAGATACCTATCACCGCTTTGTAACCGTGATCACGACGGAGACTGAGGCCCGCATCTTCGAGACAACGATTGGCAGCGTGACCGAGGAAATTTTCGCGGAACGTCCTGAATTGCGGGAGCGTATCGGCCGCGAGTGGACTCGTGAACACTATCATAATCACAAGAGCGAGCGTGAGCAGCAGTTTGTGAAAGACAAGATCCGCATCATCGAAAATCTCATGAGCCGCTCGGGTCACAATCATCTCGTCATCGCGGGGAGTCCGAAGATGGCGAGCCGGCTTACGAATACGCTTCCGCAGAGGTTGCGTGATAAGCTGATTACGACCGTGCCGATGAATCCGAATAGTGGACTCAGCCCGATTCTGACGGAAGCAATTCAGCTGTTTACTGCAGCTGAAAATATCGAGAGTCATGATCATGTCGCGACGCTTGAGGCGGAGTTTCTTCGTCACAGTCTCGGGGTCGCTGGATACGAGGCGAGTAAGAAAGCGCTCATGGGAGGCTACGCGGACATGCTGATCATTGACCAGGATTTCACCGAGATTGAATTGCGCGAGGAGCTCATTCGCCTCGCGAGTGCCTCCGGTGTCAGAATTGAAACCGTAAAACGAAGTGAGAGCCTGGAGCGGCTTTCAGGTGTGGGTTGCCTGCTTCGCTACCGCCCTGACAGAGGAGCTCCGGCTTCACTTTCGAGGCATGCGGCATAGGATTCCGTACTCGATCTTCTCAATCGCTTTCTGAACAACAAACTCGAATACGCTCTGCATCATGACACCACACCTGGCGTTATGATGAGGAGAGCAGCCTGTTTCAAATAAAACTAAGAAGGAGACTCAAGAGGGTTAGGTCACCGATCTAACCCCGGGGGTGGCTCCGATGACTTATCCAGTCGTGCTGCTATGGACCTGCTGATACAAAACCTGATCTCACCCGTTGTTTTGGCCTTTGTTCTGGGGATGGCGGCACGATGGGTCAAGAGCGACCTCGAGATACCGCCGGCGATCTATCAGGCCCTGTCTATCTACCTGCTCTTTGCGATCGGGTTGAAAGGAGGCGTCGCTCTCTCCGAGACCTCACCGGCGGAGCTTGTTTGGCCTATCATTGCGACACTCGGGCTCGGGGTTCTCACACCCATCTCAGCCTTTTTTGTGCTGCGGAAACTCGGAAAACTGGATCGGGTCAATGCTGCCGCGACAGCGGCCCACTATGGTTCGGTTTCAGCGGTGACTTTTATTGCCGCGATAGAGGCCTCAAGAATCAGCGGGCACTCACCGGAGAGCTTTCTACCTGCCCTCGTCGCTATCCTTGAGGTTCCTGGAATCATCATCGGACTCATGCTTGCGCAGTCCCAGCGGCGGGGCGGGCTCAAGGCAGCTCTTCACGAAGTGGTCGCCGGAAAAAGTATCTTTCTCCTCATTGGCGGAATGATCATCGGTGGGCTCTGTGGAGCGGATAAAATAGCGGGTGTCGCCCCCTTCTTTATCGCCCCCTTTAAGGGCGTTCTCTGTCTCTTTCTTCTTGAATTGGGAATGGTCGCGGCCCGCCGGATGAGGGACGTCCGTGAAGCAGGGTGGCGACTCATTCTTGCGGGTTGTCTGCTTCCACTTGTCCATGGATTGTTAGGAACGTTTGTGGGAGTTCTCGCGGGAATGAGCCCGGGTGGCGCGGCTGTTCTCGGAGCCATGGTCGGCAGTGCTTCCTACATTGCCGCTCCCGCAGCAGTTCGCATTGCGCTTCCCAAAGCGAGTCCGGGTATTTACCTAACTCTCGCGCTGGGCGTAACATTTCCCTTCAACCTTGCGATCGGAATTCCGCTTTTCCTTTCCTTTGCCGATTACTGCGGAAGACTGCTGAACTGACTTGCTGCCACTTTGGCCTGATACCATGAAGACCTTGCTGAATAAAGTCACCATCATCACCGAAAGCCTGCTCAAAGACGAGATCGTCGCTTTGATTCGCCGACACGGTGCGACCGGATTTACCCTGACAAAAGTAGAAGGTGAAGGCTCGCGTGGCGTTCGCGCGAGTGATTGGGAAGGGCGAAATAACCGCATCGAAACACTCATGGCGCCAGCGAAAGCGGACGACGTTCTGGCTGAGCTGAATACGACCTATTTCGAAGACTACGCTGTCATCGCCTGGCTCACCGAAGTGTATGTGTTGCGTGGAGAGAAGTTTACGGGGGAGCGTAAAGAGTGAGGCGGCGACTCCCGCAAAGTAGCGGGATGAAAATCATTCCGCTTCCTTCCTATGCCGCATCATGAGGAACTCCCTATCTCGCCAGCCCCACCTACATCACCTGCCCGCCTTCAGGAATAAACTCATCGTCAAAATAGAGACGATACCTTCCCAAGCGCGACCGTAGTTTCAAATCACTGTCGAACGCCTTTGACAGGCTCCGAGAATTCAGAGCCCGTCGCTTCTCGCCTTGAGCGATCGCCTGACCGTCTTTCAGCACCATGGCATGACTGATTGCCGGAATGATCTCTTCGACGTGGTGTGTGACCATGACGAGCGAGCGGAAGGATCCTTTTTCGGTCAGTTCTTCTACGAAATTGAGAAAATGCTCACGCGCGACCGGATCGAGCCCTGCACAGGGTTCATCGAGAATCAAAAAGTCCATCCGTTGCGCCATGAGCGCCCGCCCGATGAGAAGTCTCTGGCGCTCTCCTTGTGAAAACCAGTGCCATGGATTGTCCCGCAAGTGAGCGCAATTCACCTTCTCGAGAATCTTCTCAGCCGCCTTAACTTCTTTCGGATCCTCGGATTTTTGCCAGAGATTGACCTGTGCATGACGCCCCGCTATGACGACCTCGAGCGCTGACTCGCCGGGGTCGATCTGCTGGGCGATGCTGCTGCTCACGAAGCCGATCCGCTTTTTCCAGTCATCCCAGCTTTGACTTGCTGAATTAACCGCATCCTCGCGACCACGGATACTCACTTCACCGTCGGAGGGAGTGAGATATCCCATCAAAACGCTGAGCAACGACGTCTTACCGGAACCATTCCCGCCAACGACGACCCAGTTTTCACCACGTTCGACTTTCCAGGAAATATCATCCAGGATTTTCCGTCCGCTGCGTTGCACGGTGATGTTTTCCATCTCAAATACAGGAGCTGCCATAGCCACAACGCTAACGGTTTAGAGCTGGTTTTCCAATGGAAATACACCTCAGCGGGGCTCCATGAAAAAGGGGGGGGATAGCGGTCCGCAGGAAGTGAAAAGAGGGAGAAGGGATCCCCCTCAACAGACCCGGACTTCAATTCGCATAACATCATCATATCGACCGGATCGGTCAGAATATTCTCGGATTCCCGTTACGGGCCCGCGTCTCAGTGAGCCAAGGAGGTCGAAGTGCCGACCTCCCTGGGGGAGCGAACCCTCGCTGAACTGCAGAGAGGACCGTGCTTTGGGCTCAAAAAATGCCGGCCCCTCGCCCTTGAGGCAGTGGTGGGCGGAATTGGCGCTCTCGAGAGGTGCGATGTCTCCGCGGTCGAGCCCAATCGAGCTTCCCGGTTCCGTCAGGGAGCCATTCTGAGGCATCCTCAACGAAACAACCCACGTTAACGCTCAAGCCTCCAGCTTGAGGCCATCCCAGGCTAGGTGCACATTTTCGGGAAGCTCAGGTTCGAGCGCCTTGTAATCTACACGGCAGGAAAAATGCGTCAGCCAGGTCTCCTTCACCCCGAGCCGTTTCACCAGCTCGACCGATTCAGGAATCGATAAATGCGTGTTGTGAGGCATTGGCTGGAGCCCGTCGAGAATCAAGAGATCGATTTCTCTAATCAGCGCTTCGGTCTCAGGACTCAGATCCTTCGCGTCCGGAATGTAAGCAAAAAGCCTCTCCCCGCCCCGCGAGAATAAAAACCCGATCGTCTCGACTTTCCCATGAGTCACCGGAAGCGGCGTCAGTTCGAGGTCGCCGACTTGAAACGGCCCCGTGATCAATTCAGGCTTCACCTTCAAATAGCCGCGATAGCCGTTCTCCCCATCGAAAACATAGGAAAACGCTGCCTTGAGGCGATTAAGGCAAGGGGCTGTCGCATGAATCTGAAGCGTCTCCTCTTCATCAACCGTAAAGCGACGCAAATCATCGAATCCCATGACGTGGTCGGTGTGCTCGTGGGTGAACACGACTGCATCGAGGTGGTCGATCCCTTCCCGCAGGCATTGCTGGCGAAAATCAGGGCCCGTATCGACCAGTATTTTGGTCGCCCCTGTCTCGACATAGATCGATGAGCGAAGTCGCTTGTTTTTAGGGTCCTCCGAGGTGCAAACCTTACAATCACAACCGATCACCGGCACTCCGATCGAGGTGCCGGTTCCAAGGAATGTAATTTTAGTTTTTTTGAACATTGCTTTTTTGAACAGGTGTGGAACGGTGGGCTGAACTTCTCTCACGTAATGCTCTCGGTACTAAAAATCAAGAATCTCGCGCTGGTGGATGATTTGACTTGGGAACTGGGTTCCGGACTCATTGGAGTCACGGGAACGACTGGTGCCGGCAAATCAATGATCGTCGGCGCTCTCAAGCTCATCCTCGGGGAACGCGCCAATCACGACCTACTGCGAACAGACCAAAGCAGTTGCAGCGTCGAGGCAATCTTCGAACTCTCCGGAAATCTCGAACAGGTCAACGCCCTCCTCGCTGAATCAGGCCTTGAATCCTGTGAAGGCAATTCGCTCGTCGTTAAGCGAGTTTTCGGCAGTGGTAATAAGCAGTTCGTGAATTGCTCCCCCTGCACACTTTCCGTCCTCAGGTCCCTTGGTGGACTCCTCGTCGATCTCCACGGCCCGCACGAACATCAGTCTCTGCTCTCGCAGGAAAGGCAGCTCGCGATGCTGGATGCCTACGCTCACGCGAGTTCCGAATACGAGATCTACCGGAAAAATTACCGCTCATGGCAGATCGCCGTGAGCGCCTTGAATGAATTCGAAAACACCCGGCAAGTGAGCGATCAGGAAATCGATCTGCTGCGCTTTCAGGTCGAGGAGATATCAAGCGCCTCGCTGGATCGTGAAGAAATCGCCGACCTTGAGCTACGATACCGCCAAAGCCTCAACAGCAGTCGACTCGTCGAAAACGCAAACCAGAGCGTTGATCTGATCAGTGCCGCCGTCGCGAACCTTACCAACGCCCAGCGCTGCATCCGCGAACTGGAACGATTTGATCCGGGCATCAGCGAGCGGGTTTCCGGATTTGAGTCCGCACGAGTCGAAATCGAAGAACTCGAAGCGACCCTCCGCGCCTACCGCGACGAACTCGATATCGATCCTGCCGAAATGGCGCAAATCGAACGCCGCATCGACGAGGTGGAAACGTTGAAGCGAAAATACGGTCAAACCGTCGAAGACGTCCTGACCTATGAAGTCGCCGCACGAAAAAGGCTCAACTCGGTCGACGGTCGGGAAGCGGAGATGGAGCGTCTTCTCGTTGCGATTCAGACGACGGAGAAATCCCTCAAAAGTGCCGCGAAAAAACTTTCGAAAATGCGGGAAAAAGCGGCGCCATCTCTCGCCAGAGAAATCGCCGCTCACCTCAGCGATCTAGGCTTCAACCAGTCCGTCTTCGAAATACAGTTTGAGGACTTGGAGAAATTCGGACCACGCGGAAACGAAGGGGTCGACTTTCTCTTTGGTCCGAACCCCGGTGAACCATTGAAGCCCCTGCGCGTCATCGCCTCGAGCGGGGAGATGTCACGTGTCATGCTCGCGGTGAAGAGTGCCCTTGCTGATCAGGATCAAATTCCTCTAATGGTCTTCGACGAGATCGACGCCAATGTCGGAGGCGAGATCGCCGGTGCCGTAGGTAAGAAAATGGCTTATCTCGGAGAGCGCCATCAAGTCGTCGCGATCACCCACATGCCGCAGGTGGCCTCACTCGCTCACCACCATTTCCTCGTCACAAAAGTCGTGAAGAATCAGATGACGAACGCCTCACTCGAACCTATCAGCGGGGAGAAACGGAGAAAGGAATTAGCACGCATGTTAGGAGGCATCGGGCCCGAGACCCTCGCTCTCGCGACAAAGATGATTGCGATGGCGTGAGGGATTGCAACGGGGGAGGGATTGCAACGGGGGAGGCCCCGGCGAACCATGCCGGGAACAGGCCGAACCGGCCCCTTTTCTCATGTCGTGACCTGAGCATGCGGATCAACAAAGGCCGCGCAGAAGGTTAGCCCGCCAAACCGATTACCTGTCACCACGATCTGTGCGCGGCTTCTGTTGTCAGTCTTCATGGTCTGAAACTTCGGGTCCCATCGCGGGATGAAAACGCTGTCGGCGGGTGACATCACCGCGTGTTTGGTCGCGCCACTTTATAAGCGGTCGACGCCCACTGCGGCAGTGATTCCGTCCCAGAGCGCGAGGCGCTGTTCAAGGACCCGCACCGCCGCCTCACGCGCCTCTTCCCAGCGAAGGGGATCGTTGCCGCAGAGGCTTGCCACCATCTGCCGCCCCAGCTCGCCGTGCTCGTCGCCATCGAGTTGGATGTGTCGCTCGAGGTAATAGCGCAAGGTCTCCACCTTGCCGGGGAATTGCGTGTTGAGGCTCCCCACCAGTTCGCCAAACATCGACGGAATCAAATCTTCGCGTCCGTAGGTAAACGCCGCCGCCACCGCATGTATTTTGCCCTCGCGGATGATCTGAAAGGTCCCCGCCAAAAAGTCCCGCACGCACTCCGGGGCCCGCACCTTCGCGAGGGCCGCTTCCACCTCCACCCCGTCGCATAGCAGGCAAATGAATTCGTCCATCGCCGTCGTCGTCGCACCCGCCTCGTGCATCGCTTCGAGGTAGAGTTCGAAATGGCTGTTGGGCCGCCCGTCGGGGCTGCGGTCGCTCTCCTCGCCGAGGACGATCTCGTTGATCAGCGCGCGTACCGCAGGTTCCCCTTGTGGCACCCAGGGCACGTTCACGCAGGTCAGGCGTCGCTGCAGTGTTTTCAGCAGCGACATGAAATCCCAGACCGCGAACACGTGGTGCTCCATGAAAACCTGCAGATTCTCCAAGGTTTGCAAACGGGGGTAGAGGGGGTGCTCCCGCAAGCTCGTGCGGAGCGGTTCGATGGCACTGGAGATAGGATCGGGAAAAGCGTCTGTGTTCATTTTGTTGGGAAAATATGCGTCACGAGTAGGAATCAGTCGTCAAAAAAAGGCAATCGCAGGGCGTCTCCTTTTTTCCTGCGATTCGACAATTACGACGGGCACCGCGCGTCGAGTATGAAGGCGTCATCGACGACGTGATCGCATCAGAAGAGAGACGCAAAGACATCGTAATCGACGATCAGGATTGTAGTTAAGGGGGGGGGCGCTAAAGGGTTAAATTTAAGTTAGATACGGGTAGCGTAGGCGGGACGGCTTAGGTGTCATTTCTCCCACTACTCCAGCAAGACCCCATTGGAGCGTAAGCGAAGGAAGGGCATCGCCGAAATCTTTCAGGACCTCGGCTACGCTGTCAGAGCCTTTCTGGGCCGCTTCCTGAATCCCAACAGAATCAGGAAAAGCAGGAGCCCAACGGGACCGAGCATGAAGGTGAGAATCATTGGGATCACGACCCAGCGGTGCCCGATTCCTTCGGCCTTCGACGTCGCGAGAATCCAGGCGCCGACAAAGAAGTCGAACGCGAGGTAATGGATCCAGGCTCCGACGATGACCCAGGGCTGGCTGAAAATCGCGGTCACTTCAGCGAGCGACTGGTATCCCGCCTCATCGTTCGGCTCGGCGAGGAACAGGCAGGTCACGTAAACGAGGGCAAAGAAGATCGGAATCGCGTAGCGCATCACCGCGAAGACTCGCGGTGTCCAGCGGGCGACGCCGATGAGGTAAACCCAGGCGAGGAAGGCCGTGAGATTGACGATCGAGAAGACTTGGTCGGGGGTCATGACAAAGGATTACGCTTGAAAGCAGATTCGCTCCAGTAGAAGTAATTCCGCAGCAGTTCAGTGGATTCCTGAAAAATTGAGGCAAAGCAGATCAACCTTCCGTGTTTTCGCGTTTGCCGAGGGTGACCGAACCCTGTTAAGTCTCGTATCTAACCCTATTCAATGGAGTCGACGAAAGAACAAGCCAGCAAAAAACTATGGGATCGGGCCGCGTGGAAAGACGCCGGCTTTTTCCTGACCTACCTGCGCCCTCATTACAAGGTCTTCATTCCCGCGCTCTTCGCGCTGGCCCTCACCGGAGGGTTGACGATTCTCTTTATCAAGGAACTCACCGCACTGGTCGGAAAGGGTATCGGCGGTGCCACCGGAGCGGAGTGGATCGCGGAACTGAATGACAAGGCCTGGTTTCTCGTCGCGATCGTTTCGGTTCAGGCCTTCATCGCCTTCTGGCGCATTCTTCTTTTCGCGAAAGCATCGGAGCGTGCCCTCTCCGCTCTCCGTCTCGATACCTTCAGCCGGATCATCCGCTTTCCTATGTCCACCTTAAACGAGAGGCGCGTTGGGGAACTGGCCTCTCGCCTCGCCAACGATGTCGAGGCAATGCGGGAAACTCTCGTCGGCACGATCCCCATGTTGATCCGTCACTCGGTCATGCTCGTGCTTTGTTTGATTCTCATCCTGCAGATGTCGGTCAAACTTTCGCTCTTCATGATCGGCACCATTCCTGTCGTGATCGTCCTCATCGCGGTCTTCGGGGCCAAAATCCGAAAACTGACGCGTCGAGCGCAGGACAATTTGGCCGCCTCGCAGGTCGTCGTCGATGAAAGCCTTCAGAGCATCATCAGTGTGAAAGCCTTTCGTAACGAAGCCTACGAGCTTTCCCGTTACAGCAAAAATCTCGGCGAATATCTCAGCACGGTGATTAAAGCCGCGATCCCGCGAGCCTCGTTCATCGCCTTCATTATCTTCGCGTTCAGTGTCGCGATGATCCTTGTGACGTGGTACGCGATGCGGATGCTGAACAACGGAGACATCGGCAACGAGGAACTGACTCAATTCGCGGGACTCACCGGAATGATTGCTGCCTCTTTCCTGCAGTTTCCTGAGCTGATCACTCAACTGCAACGCTCCCTCGGAGCGACGGAGCGAGTGCGGGAAATCCTGAGGGATGACATCGAGCCGGAAGACGAGGACGAGGAGGAAATGAAGCGCTTCAAAGGAGAGATCGAGATGCGGGGGGTCAATTTCGCCTATGCAAACCGTCCTGACGCGGTCGTGCTCCAAGACTTTGATTTGAAGGCAGAAGCCGGGCAACGAATTGCCCTCGTCGGCCCCAGTGGGTCCGGTAAATCGACGACCGTCTCCCTTCTCTTCCGCTTCTATGATCCGACTTCCGGAGAGATTTTGATCGATGGGAAACCAATCCGCGAGATGTCACTCACGGCCCTTCGACGGAATCTTGCCCTCGTTCCCCAGGAAGTGCTTCTTTTTGGAGGCAGCATCAAAGAGAACATTGCCTACGGCAAGCCCGAGGCGGGCGACGACGAAATTATCGAGGCCGCGAAACAGGCGAATGCTCATGAGTTCATCGAGGGCCTCACCGAAGGCTACGAGACGCTCGTGGGAGATCGTGGCGCCCAGCTTTCCGGCGGACAACGTCAGCGCATTGCGATCGCCCGGGCGATTCTTGCCGACCCTGCGATCCTTATTCTCGATGAAGCGACGAGCAGCCTCGATGCCGAAAGTGAGCGTCTCGTTCAGGAAGCTCTCGACAAGCTGATGGAAAACCGCACCAGCATCATCATCGCGCACCGTCTCAGTACGATCCGACGTTGTGATCAGATCCTCGTGATCTCAGGTGGCGCGATTCTCGAGCGAGGCACCCACGAGGAGCTTCTCGCAAGAGCGGGAGGTCTCTACGGATCCCTTGCGAAACTGCAGTTGGAATAGGGATTGGCTCGAAATTCCATCTTCAGCACCCCGCTGCCAATGCAGAGCGACGGAGTGGCAGATGTTCAAAAAGTAATTTTCTAATCATAAGTCTGCGGAAGATTCGTCCGACTCCTATTGCTGCTAAAAGCTTATGGATTTTGGCAAGTTTCTAGAAAAAAATCACCCAATACCTAAATCAACATGATCAAAAAAATCACCTTATTACTCGTCCTCGCCTTATCTTCGACAGCAGCGTTCTCCCGAGACAAAAAAGTCAGTGACGGCCGCATTCCCGGAATAGAAGTCATTGTCAAAAATCCGGCCGTTGCGCCCGCGGCCAATAAGGAAAGAGATCCCATGATTGCCCAAATTAACGAATTGGAAAATGCCTATAAAAAGGAATTGGCAAAGGAATGGGAGAAAAACCAGGACTTACACATCAAGAGCGGTGCGAAAAGAGGTGAGAAAGTCACTCAAAAGAGCTTCCTCGAAAATGGAATGGGAAAAGTACAGCGCGGATTCAGGGACAATTTTCACAGGATCGAGGGTCATCAGAAGATGAGAACTAAAAGCGTTTGGAATGCTTATGGGGATTACCTGAAAGACAGAATCGAAGTTTACACAAATGACATGGAAGCCGCAGGAATCACGGGGAAGTGGTTTGACGAATATTTCAATGTCGGGGAAGCGGATAACCGTTAATATTTTTGATTGAAGAAGGAGCCGGTTATCTTTGCTTTGAAATCACGATTAGAACGCAATCGTTCTGATTTTCTAACAGCATCCTGCAAAGGCGGCGGGTTTTCCATAGGGGCGGCGTTAAATAGGGGCAGCGATTTGGGATTACCTGTTTCTAGTTCCGCTGGCTTGCCGCCGGTATGGCCCTTTCCTTGATTCAGCGCCCGGCGCGGAGCGTCCCCTCCGCGTCCCATCTCCCGGAGAGCGTGGTCACGGCCCTCACCGATGAGGATATAGAAAGCGGCTTAATACAGCGCGATTCGGGCCGGTCCCTCTGAATTTCAGGTCATTCGATTCTCACTTCTTCAGTTGTTTCATGAGAAACTCCTGCGTATTAGCACTCCCTTTTTTGCCGTCATTCAGATAGCGCAGTTCCGATTTTACTCCGACTGAGTCGAGCTGTTTTTGAAGCATGAGTCCTGATACGGCTGAGTGAGTTGGATCGGTTTCAGACTGTCCTGAAACGGGAGGTTTGTCTTGTCTCGGGAATTCCATAAATACGAGCGGATCGTCTTTGCTCGCGTGTTCGATAGGAGAGTATTGCTGAATATCCGAAAGGACCGAATCGCGAGCTGCAAGAAAGGGAGCAAACGACTTTGCCCGAGTCGGCTCAGAAAACCCGAAGGCACGACCGCCATATTCACTGTTAGAAATCCACTCGACCAGTTGTTTGGGATCGAGCGAGGTCTGGGGAGCTTTCACGGCAGCGCAGAACAAACGAGTCGATTCGTGATCAACCAGGTTGGTGCTTTTTGGATCCGCCATGTCATCGTGAAGCGCTAACCAGAGTGAGGCGCATCCACCGGCACTGACTCCGCTCGCCCCGATCCGGTTCTTGTCGATATTCCATTCCTCAGCTTTTGAGCGGATGAATTGCAGGGCACGTTTCGAATCATTCAAAGGCCATTGCAAGGGCGGGCTGACTTTTGCCGCGTTCGCATCCTGCAGTAATCGGTAGTTGATCGAGGCGACAGAGATTCCGGCATCCAGAAAAGCCTTCACATCGAGGTGTTGATGAATATCCGTCTTGTCCTGAGCCTCCCAGCCACCCCCGTGAAGATAGAAAACAAGCGGTGTCGGTTTCTCTGCCCTCGCCAACCACACATCCATCGTCTGACGGAAGTGTTTGTTGTATGGAAGATCGGTAAAAGAGGCAGGAATGGCGTCCGCTTGCGCCGTCGCGTTTTGCTTTTGGACGGCTGCTGGAGGCATCCAACCGGTCGTTCGTTTTTCGTCAGGCGCGTAAGAACAGGTGATGAAATAGAGATCTGTTTTCTGCGATTTGGCTGGCGGCACATTCACTTGCACTTGGGTAAACCCGTCAGCAAACCAGGATTCGTAACCGTCGGTGGCACTAATCTTCAAGGCTTGCCCGTTAAGCTGCATTTCTAGTTTAGTGGGTTGGCGGTAAGGCAAGCGCAGACGAAAACTGACACCGTTTTCAAACTTCACGTCGTCAGATTCCTTTGCCGCGAGTAAACGTGAATCAGGCGTTCCCATAGCCAACTTGATCTCCGGTCCCGTTTTGATGAAACTCTCTATGTTCCGGGCGTCCTCACCCAGTTGCTTACGCAAATTAGTGTGTAACTCATCAAGACCCTGTACCGCGACTATCTTTTTTGCTGCAGCGGTTGTCGCGCAAACAAGGCTCTCGCGTCCATCTGTCTGAGGATACATAAACCCGAGTGCGAGATTGCTTTGCTTGGACCACAGCTCGACGCGGCTCTTACGACGTTCGCTTGCACTGTTTCCATAAGCGGTCACAAAGTGGCCGAGAAAGTGTTTCATACGGTTGACCGGATAACTCGGCTGACGTTCGTCATTCCAGACTTTATTGCCGATGCGGAGCAGTCCTTTCATTCTCTCTACTACGCTTTGCTCCCACGCCACTTCCTGAGTAATAATCAGGGTGTGGTATTTGGCGTATCCATAGTGAGCCGAATAAAACATCGGCATCCCATGCCAGAGTTTCTTGCCAAGCGGGGCCAGCTCTTTTCCCCAAAAGGTTCGCTGTGCATCTGCCTCGAAACGATCCGAGGGAAATCCCGCAGCATTTCCTGATTCGATCATTGCCTCGGTTACTCGCCAATCCCACGGTCGCAGTGCGTAATTGGAATAGGCACCTCCCGTGACCTCAGTCATAATCTGTCCATGATAAGTTTGCTTCGTGCCGAGTTGATCAGGTGCATATTCCTGAAGACCTGTGCCATGAAAATCAGCGTGAACTTCCGGCTGATATTCATCGACTACGGAAAGGAACGCCATTAGTTCAGGGGCCTTTTCCGGTTTCATTACAGAAAGCGTTTTCACATCCCATACCTTTCCCAAAGGCCCCAGTCCGACGTAAGGATCCACACCATGTTCATTGCGCCAACTATCTGTATGGAACATAGATAGCGGATTGATGACTGGCATGACTAGAATGATTTGCCGCCGCCGGGTCTCAGCTGCAAGTGGGTCATCGCTCAGGATCCACTCAGTGAAGGCCAATGCTCCACTCGTTCCGGTGCGTTCGGGGCCACAGTGCAAGGTGGTGATAAGGCAGACTTGCTTGTCCAGATCCGGCACCGCACTGTCCGTAATTTTGACCAGATAAACGGGCAGATTTTGTCCGCTCATGCCCCGTGCTTCAAGAGTGACCCACTTTGGATGCTGCCTTTTCCAATAGTGCAAAGTGCCCTCGTATTCCGCCATCGTGAGCCGATGCTGCGGAGGATAAGAATCGGATTCCTGTCCCACCGCGGTATTGATCAAACAACAGAACAGAAGTTGGTGGAAAAGAAGTGATTTATGTTTCATAGCGCGATATCAGGCATCTATTTTTCTGAAGCTTAGTTATGGGAGTAAATTGCGTAAACTTTAGCCTGACTCCCTATTGGGTAGCTCACGCGTACTGCCAGCTTTTCCCCGGTCGGTATCCCTTTTAACCAGGCAACCGGAACGCTGAGACCGTTCGTGGAAATTTTGGCGGAATACCCGGGAATGGCCTTTGCCTGTTTATCTAACAACTCAATAACCAAAGGTGCATCAGCTGAGACTCCATCCACATTCAGATGAATTTTCTCATTTTCACCTGAGTCGAAAAAATCAGTAATAAATTCGGCGTCGTTGTCATCCTCCTTGGCAGATAAATAACCAAAGCCATCCCGGCGCAAAGTGGCCAGGCCGATTTCCATAGGTTTCCCTCTACTGCTTGTGTCCCAGTGGGAATACCAGATCATCGTTTTGTCTCCTTCATTCACAAAGGCATGACCTTGGAGTAAGGCAACGTCATCCCATTCGCCTTCTTTACCTCGCTGGATGATTTGGAAATTTGGAACCGGTTCACGATAATGGATACCGTCATTGCTGAGGACAAGTCCAAGATCAATCGCAACACCTCTGTTCCAGTATTGGGCTGGGGGCTTTTCAATAGCGTCCTGCCATATTCCGTAGAGCCCAATCATAACATTGCCACGATTCCACATGCCTGCACCCATGTGCGTCTGTTGACCCCTTACTGGTGGGTTCGCGAGCTGTCCAGGGCGGGCAAAGCCCAGCGAAGTCGCCTGCGACCACGAGCTGAAATCCGCCGACCGATAGACTCGCATGACGCGGTCAGGGTCAGAGCGATCCGGGTCCGTGGGAAATGATCCATCCGCTTGCCACGACCAGGGTCCGATGATTTGTCCGGTGGAGTAATAGAAATCACCAAAGCGATAGAGGCCACTGACCTCAAAGCGCTCGCCGCCTGCATTCGCTGGACGATCACCCACGACTTTCCAAGTCAAGCCGTCGGCACTCGTTGCGCAGATCGTGGAGCAAACGAGCTTTTCCTTATTGCCTATTTGGCTCATGCCTCCGATGATTTCCTCGTATGGCACATGGGCGATGTAGGCGACTTTGAAGCGCCTCGAAGGATCAGGATCATTGGGATCATGCAGCACCGAGAGGAAATCGTTGACGAGAGTCAGCGAGTGTAGATTGCCCTCGATGAGACAGATGTTGTTTTTCGTATTGCCATTGAATTCCACCAAGCCTAAATCCGGCTTGGTCCAATGAATGCCGTCCAAGCTTTCTGCATAGCACATCGGTCTCCAGTGCTTTGGAGCCGGGGTCTTCAATTGTTTTGCATCAAAGTTGCCGAGATACCACATGCGGAACTTGCCCTTATCCTTGATGACCGTGCCATAGAGGATCGCGTGGGCATTATCCGGTGCGCCTTTTGGTCCACGGCGAAGCACAGGATTGTCAGGATGTTTCTCCGCCTCGACCAGCGTGAGTTTTAAATTGTGTCGCCAGGGAATGCTGTGGTCATCGAAGGCAAAAAAGACTTGTTCTTCGGCGTGAACAGAAATCGACAATAGATAGAGAGATAGAATGAAAAGTTTTTTCATGGATTGTGGAAGTGAGATTGATAAAATTCGGGTATTACAGTTTTGATGAGACTTTGGAGATCGGCCCCCGGCGTTTTTGCATCAGGTGGATTAGGTTTCCCGTTGATTAAGCCGTCGTCGAAAGACATCTCGTCGGTAACGCTCAGCTCGAACTTGTCGAGAGTGAGCCGTAGAGCCCTCACACTGGAATGACTCGCAACCAGTGCTGGTGATGGATCACCAGCACGTCGAATATACAGCTTGTCGATTTTCATCTCACAGGCGCCTTTGGTTTCCGCCCGTGTCGCAGATGCCGGTCCCATTTCCAATCGAAACAAAACCATCCACACGATACTGCGCCTCTTCGATATAAATTCCATCCTTCGCCGGATTACGTTTTGTAACCTGCTCCCAGCGATTATATATCGGCGGCGTGTTCCGGCGCTTCAGTTCAAACAAATCTCCTTGAGAAAGAGGGCGGGAAGTTTCCTGAGCATCACTCATCGTGGGGAATCTTCATTTTCTCTGCCACAAAACGCAAGGAACTGATTCTGGTATTATTTTAGGACCAGTGGAATCTTGTATAGTCAATGTGGCAGGGACTTCAGTCCCTGCTGAGAAACGAGGACTAAAGTCCACGCCACATTTATCAGATTACTCCAAAGCACCTAATCCCACTATTCTTCCCAAAGTTCCTTCAGTATCTTCAGGGTCGTATCAACATTTTTTGCCCGGCTTTTGGACCTACAACTTAGGTCTTCGCAATTCCCGGGGTCTGTCCCGAATGGTGCTGCATTAAGCGCAGGTTTCGATACTGGATTTGAGGGGAAGGCTCACGCAGAGACGCAGAGTTTTTCCTTCGATTCTCCGCGGCTATGCGGCTCTGCGTGAGAATCTCTTTCTTCGAATTAGCCTTCCCGCCTGCTGATCAAGGATCCCAATGCAGCGCCATTCGGGTCTGTCCCTTGGGATTTCCTCTTGGGGATTTTCCCAAGACGAACATTAGAAAGCGCGATAGTTCAGGCTCAGCGCCTTTGCTACTCACTGCAAAAACTCACTCAACGGCACTTTTTGAAACACCAGATTCGCCTGACTGGATTCGTAGAGAATGCCGACGGTTTCATTGTCGACCATGACGAGGCTGGAGTAAGCGCCGCCTTTTTCGTCGAGGAGGACTCGACTTTCTTCAGGCCAAGTCTCGCCGTCGTCGAAGCTGGCTTGGATCATCATGCGGCGGCGTTTGTGTTTATCGTTAGGATTGGAGAATAGGAGAATGTGACTCCCGTCCTTCATTCGGTGGCTGATGAGCGATGCCATGCAGACTGGCTCAGGCAGAGCGCTGTGGTCGGAGGGATGGACTGTCCACGTCTTCCCCAGGTTGGAAGTCACGCTGACGGCGCGTCCATTCTGATCGTCTTTCCATTTGCGGTTCCTGTTATCGCGGATGTTGAGCATGAGCGAACTGTCGGAGAGTTCGGCAACGGCGCATTCGGTGGTGTTGTCGCGGGCCGGATCGCTTACTGTCCACGTCTTACCGTGATCCTTGCTCGACATGATATTGGAAAAGGGAAAGCCATTTTCGTCACGGCCCTGGGTCGGCATGATGAGTGTGCCGTCTCTCATCGTAATTCCATTTCCCGGAGCGGGAGCGAAGAGATACCATTCTTCTTTCTTCACGCGCCGCGTCCAATTTTCCGGTTCCGACCAAGTCTGTCCGTCATCGGTGGAGCGGACGACCAGGAACTGAGAAGACTGGTGAATACCGAAGCCAGGCTCCGATCCTTTGTCGCGCCATTGATGGGTGTCCGGTTTGCCATGGGTCCAGACGGCGGACACGAAGATCTCGCCCGTGGTTCGGTCGACGAGAATGTTGGGATCGGAGCAGCCGTTTTCTTTTTCAGATTTGCCTCCGTATTCTCCCATGTCCATAATCGCGCGGATCGGCTCCCACGTTTCTCCGCCATCGGTGGAGCGGGAGAGACCGATGTCAATGTGCTCCTGCAAGTCACGGCGGCTGTTATAGCGCAAATCGTAGACGGCGAGGAGAGTGTCTTTTTCCGTTTTTGCGATGGCAGGAATTCGAGTGGTATCGCAATTCGCTTCGCCTTTCCGGTGGATGGGGTAGGCGTAGCGTTGCGCTTGACCCTTTTCGAACACGGGAATGATGGGCGATTCTTCGGCCGCGAGGAGGGAGGCGGTGAGAGCGAAAAGCCCGCAAAGACTAGAAAGAGGCAACTTCATGTAGCGTCAGTATTTGGGAGGGTAGCGCGCGGTAAAAGGGACGTGTCGCACGCGAACGCGGATTGGGGATGGGCTCATCCATCGAGATGCCGACCCCGCCTAAATAACAATTCCTGTGACCTCACCCTCAAAGACCATCTTCCCATCTACAAATCCCTGTGAGTCAAAAATAGCCATTCTTGATCTCAATTTTTTCGCTTTCACCACCATGAGGAGATCACATCCTGGTTCGACGCTTCCCCGGAACTTTACATTGTTCACTCCGCCAAACCCAAAAAACTTCTTCCCACCGGTCTCGAATTTCAGATGGTAAATCACGGAACTGATCTGAGCTGCCATTTCGATCATGAGAACGCCCGGCATGATCGGACGCCCGGGGATGTGCCCTCTGGTCCAGAATTCGTCGGACCGCTGTGTCTTAATGCCCACGGCAAGACCTTCCTCCAGATCAATTGAAATCAGCCTGTCCAGCTGCTCAAACTCGTCGCGCTGTGCATTGAGCTCAAGAATCTCTTCTTTAGAAACCGCCACATTTTCGGTGACGAAGGTTGCGGGGTCCAATATCGGTTGTGATGCCATACTTTTTTCGGTGCAAATAATTGGGGTCACGTTTCTGGAAACAAGCTCCGATGTCAATCATCTTGATCGGTGTCGGGAGAATGTTTGTTCGAAGAGGGGGCAGCGAAGCGATCGCTTTAGCTGATCGGGCAAGCCGTTCGCGTTTCGACCTCGCAAGAAATGTCGCCCCGGCTCACTTCTGTGACCCTTCGGCTTTTGTGGGGCCCGCTTTCAGCGCAAAAAAATTGCGGTGCGATCGCTGGCTGAGGCGTATTATTGGCGCACGCGCCGGCCTTTCCCCTCGCCCACCCTGAAAAAGAAATTTGTAAGATGTGTGGCATTGCCGGAATTATTGACCTCGCCTCCGAAAGCGACATTCCCGGGGAGACCCTCGCGAAAATGGCGCGGGCGATTCTTCATCGGGGCCCCGATGAAGCGGGGGAATTAATCCGGCCCGGACTTGGACTGGCCTCGCGGAGACTCAGCATCGTTGATCTCGAAGACGGACAGCAGCCCATCTATAACGAGGATCGCTCCGTCGCGGTGGTCTACAATGGCGAGCTTTTTGATCACCCGGAGGAGCGGGCACGATTGGAGGCACTTGGCCATGTCTTCCGGACTTCATGCGATACCGAAATTCTCGTCCACCTCTGGGAGGAACATGGACGGGATCTCTTCGACCACTTGCGCGGACAGTTCGCCTTTGCTCTTGTCGATTTCAAACAGCGGATCGTCCTGCTTGCCCGGGACCAACTCGGGATCTGTCCGCTCTACTGGACGCGTCAGGGAGATCGAATCTATTTTGGCTCCGAAATCAAAGCCCTTCTCGCCTCGGGCGAAGTGTCGGCCGCAGTGGACCCCGTCGCGATCGATCACGTCTTCAGTTTCTTCGCCGTGGGGACGCGGCGAACCATGTTCGAAGGTGTCTCCGCGGTTCTCCCGGGAACCTTTCTCGAAATCAGCCTGCCGACCGGTCGCCGTCGCGGAGAGGTGAAGGAACACACCTACTACCAACTCGATTTCCCTGACCAGGGAGAAGAACGAACCGGCCCCAAAGATCAGCTCGTCGATGAATTCGGCGCGATCCTCGAAGAAGCGACGCGGATACGTCTTCGGGCCGATGTCCCCGTGGTGAGCTATCTCTCCGGCGGTGTCGATTCGACTGCCGTGGCCGCTCTCGCGAGCCGCCAGCTCGAGCGACCCATTCCCACTTTCACGATTCGGATCAATCACCCGAAGCTCGATGAAACGGACCGCGCCCTTCTCGCCGCAGAAAAAATCGGGAGCGAGCCACATGTCATCAGCTGCGGCGAGGCGGAGATTGCGGAGGGCTACCGAAATCTCGTGATTGCTTCGGAATGTCCCGTCATTGACACCTCTTCCTCGGCGATCTACCAACTCGCCACGGCGGTAAGGGAAGCCGGCTACAAGGTGGCCCTGAGCGGGGAGGGGGCCGACGAGGCTCTTGCCGGTTATCCGTGGTTTAAGGCGAACCGTTTCATTTCCCCTTTCGACCGTTTCGGAGATGGTTGGCGCAAGGCCACAATGGGACTTGCGACGCATCATCCGTGGTCCCGTTACCAACAGCGTTACGAGCAGATGGGCGGCTACCATGCGATGTCGGACCTTTACGGTTTCTGCAGTCTCTCGGGCGACAGTGTCTACTCACAGGAGTTCGAAGAGCGACTGGGAGGACGTGTTGCAACCGACGACCTCGCGCTGAACCTCGACCGGATGAAGCATTGGGATCCTATGAACAGATCTCTCGCGCTCGGCTACCACGTCATGCTTCCGGGACTCCTCATGACCCAGAAAGGCGATCGTCCCGCGATGGCTAACTCGGTCGAGACGCGCTTTCCTTTTCTCGATCTCAAGCTGGTCGGATTTTGTGCGGGAATTCATCCTTCACTGAAATTGAAGAATCAGCGGCGGGACAAAGACATTCTCAGAACCTTCGCCGCCGGATTCCTCCCCCCGGAAATTGCGAACCGGCCCAAGAGTATTTTCCGGGCGCGCTACTCCGGGTCATTTCTCGATCCTGAGCCACCCTTTGTCAGCCAACTCCTGAGCCGCGAATCACTGGAGAAGACCGGCTACTTTAACCCTGACGCCGTTCATAAGATCCGCAAAAGCCTGAAAAACTACCCCGGCTATCTTCCCCCCCACATGGGTTGGGAGGTCAGCTTCGTTGGTGTCCTCGCCACCCAAATGTGGCACCATCTTTTTCTCGGCGGGGGACTCTGCGAACTCGACGCCTGGAGTCCCGAAGCGTGAACTCCCGGAGCGGGGATCCGCGATTGTGGGTGCGTGAGGATTGTAAAAAGATTTTCCTGTAGACTAAACTAGAGCGATACGGTTGCCACCGCAGGAATCCGGCAAACTACCCATTCTATGAAGCTCACGATTCTACTCCTTGCGATGTTCGTCAGCCCGCTCTTCGCGGAAACGTGGTTGGTGGAAAACGGCGAGCCGCGTGCCGCAATCGTCATCGCCAAGGAACCGACCCGATCGGCCCGGCTTGGCGCAACGGAATTGCAAAGCTATATCGAGAAGATCAGCGGGGCCCGGTTGGAAATTGTGAGCGAGCCGACGAAGCAACGCCCGAACTCTATTTTCGTGGGCGAGAGTGAAGCGTCTCGTGAGGCAGGCGTGAAGGTCGATGGGCTGACGCGGGACGCCTTCCAGATCGTTTCGGGGCGAAACTGGTTGGCTCTCGTGGGAAATGATCTCGACTTTCAGCCCCGTGAGCCGTGGGCGCGGAGTCACAACGACTGGGCGAGAAACCAGCAGCCGATTTGGGAGAAACTTGCGGGGGTGTGAACCGGCGACATTGGTAACACCGAAACCGGAGACGTAGGTAACAGATTAAACTGGGGGATGCCCTGGATATCTGAAGACCCTATGGACCAAAAAGAACGATTTATTTCCCTCGCGAAAAGC
>Ga0208903_1000123_pt1 | contig 77381 bp, 63 predicted proteins | sample AntAceMetag02UKJ_FD_184769 | JGI IMG/M metagenome (GOLD analysis project Ga0208903, IMG submission 184769) | Saline lake microbial communities from Ace Lake, Antarctica - Antarctic Ace Lake Metagenome 02UKJ (SPAdes) (version 2) | ecosystem: Environmental > Aquatic > Non-marine Saline and...
CCGCCGCCGCCACCGCCACCGCCGCCCCCGCCACCGCCACCGCCACCGCCACCGCCACCGCCACCGCCGCTTCGGCGATCTTCGGCTTCACGGATACGAACGGCACGTCCCATCAGGTCGGTTCCGTCGAGGTTTTCAACTGCGGCATCACCCATCTCTTTGGTTTCAAGGGTGACGAACGCGAACCCGCGTTGTCTGCCAGTGTCCTGGTCAGTTGGCATGTGAAGGTCTACAATTGGCTCGTAGGCTGAAAGAAATTCGCGTAGTTCGATTTCAGTGGCGTCGTAGGAAATATTTCCAATATACAATTTCATTAGTCAAAGAAGGCCCGCGGTTTTAGCTTCATTGGCGCTTGATACGCTCGCCATAACTATGCCAAATTTAGGTCATAGCGCAGGTTTGTTGGTTGCACCAAATCTTGGAACGGACTCTGTGTAGAATGCGTCATTTTTGCGAAAAGCCAAATTCTTTAAGCGCTTATTTACGTGGTTTTGGCCGTTTTCTTCGCAGAAGTTGTGTCTTTCAAACAAGGCCCAAAATGCTATCCATTCCCTGTGATATCGCGGCAAGACGGGCCCTGTCGCCCCCTCTGACTTCGGCCGTGGCCCAGCCATTGAAGTCAATTTTGCGAAGAGCTGCCCTCACTGCCGCCCAATCAATCGTCCCTTCACCGAGAGGGGCGCTGAATCCCTGCCCCAATCCTTCAGATTGGTGTTTTTTCTCATCCCACTCCTTGATATCGAGTTTTCCGATGCGATCGCCGAGAATTTCGACCCAGTGCTGAGGGACACCCCAGCGGACGTTGTTGCCGACGTCGTAATAAGCTCCGAACCAGGGACTCCCGATTTCGTCGACATAGCGCTCCATATCGAGGGCGCTGATGATAAATCCGGCCCAGACATTCTCGACCAGAATTTTGACTCCGTATTTTTCAGCGGCAGGAAGCCCTTTACGGATGATTGCCTGAGTTTCATTCCAACTTTCCATGAGGGGCCGTTTCTTGTCGTATCTGGCGACGTAAAGGACTGAATCGCCGCCGACATCGTGAGAGAATTTGACGGCAGTTTCGAGGTCGGGTTTGTCTGCATTGACGATCCCGTGCACGACGAGCCCTGATTTATCGACCGCTTCGAGGTAAGTCTTGAGGTCGTTGCGGTTCTCGGTTCGGAGTTCGGTTCCGTCGAACCCGACTTCTTTTAACATTTTGAACTGATCCACGATCGAGAGATCGGGTTCCTTGACCATGTTGAATTTGACCCCTTTTTTCAGTCTCCCGGTCATTTCGGCGGCACCGGACTGATGCGACAGGATCGCGGGGAGAACGGCTGCGGCTCCCAGTGCAGGGGCGGTTTGGGAAAGGAAATGGCGTCTTTTCATGCGATGAGGGATAACGAATCCCCACCGCTCCGGTCAACCGGCAAAAAGACGGGATTGAGGGAACCTGATGCTTCGGTCTGCGGGGAAGGCCCCGGTCTACCCGAAAATATCCATGACCGCTTTCCCTTTGCCGTCTTCGGTGACGTAGAAGGGGCGGCCTTCGATCGTGAATTCGGTTTTCGGGCTGACACCCATCGCCGTCATGATCGTGGCATGGAGGTCGGTCACTGTGACTGGATTTTCGACTGCGATGAGGGGGCGTTCGTCGGCGGTTTTACCGTAAATAGTGCCTTTTTTCACGCCTCCTCCAAACATTCCAACGCTGGTGCCGCCAGTGAAATGTCGATGGAGGCCGTAGTGCTTCTCTTCGGTGATATTGTCCACCTTGTGCGTTGCCTGGTCATTGGCTTCGGATCCGGGCTTTCCTTCCATGATCGCATCTCGACTGAATTCGGAAGCAATCACGACAAGCGTCCGATCAAGGAGCCCGCGTTCCTCCAGATCGAGGATGAGCTGGGCGATGGGGCGGTCGATTTCGGAGTGCAGGCGATCGACCGTGTTGTGTCCTTCCTGGTGGGTGTCCCAGTGGAGGAAGGGGACATACTCTGTTGTCACTTCAACAAATCGGGCTCCATGCTCAACGAGGCGACGGGCGAGGAGGCAACCGCGGCCGAAGCGTGAGGTGTCATATTTTTCTTGAACCTCTTTTGGTTCTTCGGTGATGTCGAAGGCTTTGCGCTCTTCGGAGTTGAGGAGACGGTAGGCGTTGTCCATCGAGCGGAGGAGGGACTCCTGCTGGTGATCGCTCGCGTAGTCGCGGTGGGGGCTCTGATCGACGAGTTTACGGTAGAGTTTGTTGCGATTCGTAAAACGATCCGCCGTCATTTCACCGGGAGGGCGAACAGACTTCGCTGCTTCTTCCGGGAAAGGAAGATTCATCGGGCCGTATTCGCTTCCAAAGAAACCTGCGGTGGTGAAGGCTTTGAGTTCCTCTTTTTCGCCGACGCCTTCGAGGCGCTGTCCGATGTTGATGAACGGTGGCATCACCGGGTTTTTCGGCCCCAAGACGCGTGCCATCCATGAGCCAAGGTGCGGTGCCGCGACCGTTTGGGGCGGGACGTAACCCGTATGCCAATGATACTGGTGTCGTGAGTGGAGAATGCTCCCGAGATCCGGTTGCACCGCAGAACGAATCAAGGTGCCGCGGTCCATGATGCCGGCGATGTTTTCCATTCCTTCGCAAATTTTAAGTCCGTCGACGCTGGTGTCGATCGAGTCGAAGGTGCTGAGGACGGAGTCAACCGCCATTCCTTTTTCAAAAGGCGCGTAGCGTTTTGGATCGAATGTCTCTGGCGCGGCCATTCCTCCGGCGAGCCAGAGGAGGATGCAGGAGTCGGCCTTGGCTTCAGGGTGCTGGATGTCGTTGCCTCGAACGATCTGGGGCTCACCACTCATCCAGGCGGCCGTTCCTGCGGCAGAGAGCTTTTTAAGGAAATCACGTCGAACGATGTGATCGGGCGCCTCGGGGTCGAAAGGGAAATTCATTTTTTGAGGAGTGAGGGAGGAGGGGAGAAGTAAAGAATCGCAGTGAGGCAGGACTCAACTCTCTTAGGTTACGCACCTAAGAGGGGTAGGTCAGCGGATGAGCATGAATTCCGGGGTCATCGTGATCGCCCAGAGGACGTCGGCGATGGTTTGATTGTCAGGGGTTTCGGAGAGGATTTCGCTGAGAACTGATTTTTCATTCTCACTGGGAAGTCTTGTCAGGGTCGCGAGGTAAAGTTGATCAAGGAAATCGGGGTCTTCCGCGGTCGAGAGGAGGCGGGAGGCTCCCTCGTCGAGGTATCCGGAAAGGGTTTCGCTGTTGGATAAATCGATGGCCTCAAGAGTCGTGATTTCGTTAGGACGTGAAGTCACGATCTGATCCCGGTTCGGGCGACCGAGACTCCGCATGAGGAAGTCACTTTTTAAAAGCGAAGCCCGCACCATGAGATTGGATCCGGAAGATTTCTGAGCAAGCGTCTCGCCAATGAGTGGGTCGATCGCTGCGGGCCAGACCTCGACCTTCATTTCGGTGACGCCGGACCATTTTAAGGCCGCGAAGTCCCATTTCGGAGACGCAAAGTTCTTCGGAATCGTCGTCGCGGCCTCCCAGGAATCGTCAGTCGTGATGATCTCTTCGCTGCCATCGTCGAAAACGAGGCGCAGCATCGCAAAGGCACCTGCGGCGTTGGGTTTGTCGCCTCCGTTTTTCGCGAGGAAAAGTATTCGATTCATTCCGGGGCGGAGAACGTCGATGACCGAAGTCGATTCGAGTTCGTTCCAACTTGCGCCACTGAGGACTTGTTTCCGGTTCACTTGGAGAGAGAAGCTATTGTCAGCTGAGGCGATCAATCCGGCTCCGATAACCTGTTTTTTGATCGCGAAATCTTTGCGAAGAAGGGCCTGATCTCCCGCAGGAGGGGGCGTTGCGGTTGATGATTTCCAAATCCAGCGGGAAGGGATTTGAAGTTTTTCGGCCTCGCCTTTCTGAATGATGCCCCGAATCACCGGGGCATCGAATTTTTTCGGTGCCGTCCCACTGAGTTGCCAAATCGCATCGGTAAACTGCTCCGAGGAAAGTCGTTTCGTTCTGGGGCCACGATAAATGTAGTCACCGGGTTCTTCCGCCTCGAGGGACTCAGCGCGGCTTTGATAGGCTTCTGATGTCGCGACGAGTCGAATCGTGTCCTTCAGGTCGTAGCCTTTGTCCTGAAAGGCGGAGGCAAGGAAATCGAGTAGATCTTCGTTCCACGGCTTTGCCTGCATCGCATCGAGAGGATGGACGAGCCCACGTCCCATCAGTTGAGCCCAAAGGCGGTTCACCATGGTGCGGGCGACCCGACCATTTTCGGGATGGGTCATAAGATCCGCGAGTTGCTTGAGTCGTACTTCTTTCGTCGCTTTCGGATCGATATTTCCGATCTCGGGAAAAAGCCACGTAGCTTTGGCCGTCTCTCCCACAGGTTTATCGCAGCGATGGATTTCAATCGGCTCATCCGAGTAAATCGCAGCGAGTCCGTAAGCGTCAGTGAGTTTCCAGCGATCGATGAAGCTGTCGTGGCAGGACGCGCACTTCATATTTATCCCGAGAAAAGACTGGGAGATGCTTTGAGAAAACTGAATCGGAAGGGTTTGGCCGGCGCTGACAGTACCCCGCCATTTGATCCCGTTGATGAATCCGGCGCTCTCTTCGGTGGGAGGCGCGATCAGCTCCCGAATCATTTCATCGAAGGGTTGATTCGTTTTCAGTGACTCATAAAGCCAGCCGCTGATCTGGGTTCTTCCTTTGGTGATGAACCCGGTGCCCGCGTAGTCGTTTCTCAGGAGGTCATTCCAAAAGGTCAGCCAGTGATCTGCGTAGCTGAGATCGCGGCTGAGCAATTCCTCGATCTTTTTTTCGCGTTTCTGAGGATCCTCGCTCTCAGAAAAATCTTTCGCTTCATCTGCGCTTGGGAGAAGGCCAATGAGATCGATATTCACGCGACGCAGAAAAGTGAGGTCATCGATCGGCTCGGGACGGGGAAGCTTGTTGGTCTCCAGATAGTGATCGATGAATCGATCGACGGGGTTGGTTCTGCGATCGGTGACTTCAGGCAGTTCCGGCATGCGGGGCTTGAGTGGGGGCTCGTAGGTGGGGGCTCCAAAGGTGAATCCCGGTTCCCACTTCATGCCTTCGTTGACCCATTGCTTGAGTGTTTCGACGTGATCTTTCGGGACGCGCTTCTTCTTGATCGGCGGCATTTGATAGTCCGGATCAAGATCGATAATCAACTCGATGAAGTAGGATTTCTCCGCATTGCCCGGCTCCGCGGAATCGTCGTCGAGAAAAAGCTCTCTCGTGTTGAGTGAAAATCCGCCTTCAGCTTCCTCGCCTCCATGACACTCGGTGCAATGCTCTTTCAAGATCGGTATGACCTCGTGGGAAAAATCCACTGCGTGGAGTGATGGAGGTAAGAAAATACACGCAAATGTAATGATATATTTCATACAGATAAAAATCTTAAATTAGCAGCGATTCAAAAGAATACAGTCGTCGACTGCACCCTATTGAATCAGGGATTGGACCCTATTGAATGTCTTTCGAATTAATGTTAATGGACTTTCCAAATGGATTCGTCTGATACTGAGAATGAACCGAGTAGCTTCGCTTCCATATGAAGGCGGAGTTTCTCCAGTTCCAATCGGTCGGAATCAGTCGGGTTTTCGGTTAAAAGAAGCGGCCATTTCGGTTGGCCCCAAAAGGTGGTTTCATAGCTGGAATCCTCGAACTCGACCAGTAGCAATCCCGAGGTTGGTGTGCCGGCGAGTTCACCGAATAAAATATCAATTTGGACAGGGCCTTCGCCGAGTGTGACCCACGGGCCGGAGGCAAAGCCTGCACGTGCATTCAGGCACGGCCAGGCTGGGTGATTCTGCCTGACGACTTTCGAAATACGGTGCAGTGACGAGTCATAGCGGGATCCGTCGAAAACCGGGTTGCCATCGATAGCGACCATCAAATTATTGTCCGCATATCCCCAGAAACGATAGCGCCCGGCATGCGGAGGCGAAACATTTCCGTGATACCACGCAAGCCATCCGGCTTGTTTTTCGAAACCTTTCAGTCCACTGCGGTCCGCAAAATAATTGTAGCAACCGGCGATGCCACTGAATCGAAAAGGCCGGCCCTGAGCAAGTCCCTCGAGGCAACTCCGCTCCTGGAAACCGGAGCGAAGCAGGGGAGCGATTTGTTTGCCTATTATATCTTCGATTGGCCGGTTGCCCGCGAAGTCGGGATCGCTATTGATACCTAGAATCATCCCCTGAAGTGCCTGCTGATTGATACCCATGGCTGTATTTGAGCGTTCAAGCAGACCATTGGTGTCTTCTGATATTAAATTGAACTCTCCGTTCTGACCGAAACTGGCGACTTCTCCCTCGGTCATTAACCGACCTTGATCGCCGTCCTTTTCACCCACCTCGATCTGGCCATCGAGCACAAATACCCGCGAACCTTTCGGCTGTGCGGTCACCACGAAGCTGGTGCCGAGATCGGTAATTTCCCGCTCTGCCGTTTCGACGACGAAGCCAACGCCCTGCGGAGGAACGTGCAGTTTCACGTCACCAATGTGTAGAAAGATGCGTTCGCCACTTTTTGCTGTGAGCGAAAGTGGAGCGGTTGCAATCGCGTGCACCCCCGTGTTTTGGAAAACCAATTCAACGAGACCTGATTTCATCGTTAAGACATCACCAGCGCTGAGCGTATCGCCTTGAACTAAGGTTCGCCCCTGATTTATCAGCGCCTCGCCATCGATTCCAATTACGGATGCAACGGAGGAATCACTAGTGCCGGAATATTGAAACCAAATCAGGAAACTGATCACAAAAGCCGCCGCAATCGCAGCGATTGTGGTGAATTGCTGGCGGTGATTTTTTCGCTTTTGACTAACCTGCAGGTTGGCAATGACGTCGCGAGTGAGGTCTTGCCCCGTACCGGCATCGTCCTTCCGAAGCGTACCGATGATCTGTTTAGTAAAGCTGTCGGTTGGGAACTGGCCTTGTTCCAAATGTCGTCGGACTAACAAAGCTTGGCTCGCCGTTTCCTGAAAGGCGTGGTCTTGCTTTAGTTCGGCCAACATTGTCTCGCAGTCGGGGCCGGAGAGATCTCCCTCGATCCAGTCGGCCAACATTCTGTCTCGCTGATGACTATCCATGGGGTGACATTTTTGCGTTCTCCGTTTCGATACAGAGGCGAAGCTGCTCGCGGATTCGGTGAAGCTTCATGGTGATAGTGGAGTGTTTGCCTCCCTGAGACTCCGTGATTTCTGAAATATCGCGTCCCTCTTCGTATCGGAGTCGCAACAGATTGCGGCGACTTTCATCCAACTTGCCCAGGCAGAGCTCCAACGATTCAAAAATACTTGCTTCCCGTTTCGGCTGGGAATCGATTTTCGCCTGCAGTAGTGCCTCGATTTCCTGACTGCTGCCAGTTGGTAGAGCCCTGTGTTTTCGCTGATGATTACGCACTTGATTCAGCGCAATGCCAAACAACCATGGCCGAAGCGGGCGGGTTGTGTCGATTTCACAAATCCTCCGGAAGGCGACTAGAAAGGTTTCCTGCGCCAAATCGTAGGCTTCAAATGGATCATCCAGACGCGATATGATGAAGGACCTCACCGCCGCCTCGTGTTCATTCACCAATGCTTCAAAATTATCCAGATCCTCGTCTGTTGCTGAGTCAGGGCCATCCATCGTATCGACTACTGTCTCAGCGAAGGGAGTTTGACACAATTTCATTCATTTTTTTTCCGGCAGTGACTGGATCACTCCTCTGCCGATATTCGCACCGCTTATGGAAGGCATTAGTCGATCTCGTGCCGCTGCCTGTTCTCAAAACTTACCGCTCAATGGCGTTTCGCAAATTTGCCCCAACTCCCGGGGCAATACCTACCGGAGGGACCCTCTCCATGACTAAGGGTGGAGGTGCAAAAAAAGTTTAGGAGCAAGTGCTTCAGCTCTAAAATTTAGCAGGGTTGGTAAACGGGGCCATTACGGAATCTCGCTATACATGGCTGCGTAGGAGGCACAGGATCGAAGGATGTGACACAAGAAATGAAGTCATGAGAGGCATGATAAGGCCAGAAATTCGACCGTTTTTCATTCGTGCCCCGTCCCCTGGCTGCTACCGTAGGAGGGTCTTCTGCGTGCCTCACCCCGCCTAGGAAGCACTAAAATGAACCGATATTGGATCATCCCAACCTTTGCGGTGCTTGCTGGCTTTGCTGCTATGGTATCTGATCACCTCCTTCAAGGTCGCGGTCAGGAGTCGTCACCTCAGGAGTCGTCGCCCGCTATGCAGGAGGTAATCGGGAACACTCGCGAGATTAGGGCACCGTCTGTTGTCGCTCAATCGCAGTTGCCGGAGAGGCCTTTTGATACTCCCGGGATCCCGGAATTGGTGCCTGATCCGAAGAGCAAATTGCCTACGGTGCGGTTCGCTTCAGCTCCTGAATCGAGGGAGGAGAGGTTTTTTTCTACTGTCGAATTTCCCGCTAAGAAGCGGGACGATCCTTCCGATTTGATAAAAGTCAGTCCACCGGAGTATCCCACGAAATTAGAGACTCCGGGGAACGCGATTCCTGCGGTTAAGGAAGAGGGGGCGTTTCCTGCCTCCGAGCCCGCGTTAAAAGACGGGCGATTTCTTCCTATCGTTCTTCATCTCGGATCCGAGGAGGGAAAACTGGTCCTTCAGGGGTCGATCCCAACCCGTGAGAATACGGATGCTGTCTACGCTTCTGCGGTGAAAGTGTTTGGTGAGGATTCCGTTGAGAATCATCTCAAGTATTCTCCGGAGACGATTCATGCCGCGTGGGTGGATGATCTTCCCGAATATGTTGAGGTGTTTTTCAGTCACTCGGCGGGAGATCAGGAGCTCATAATCGTCGACGGCATTTTGAAATTGCGAGGCGACGTTCCCTCGGAGAATGTGAGGAATGGGCTGATCGCGCTCGCCGATTCCTTTAGAGAGCGGGGCTTGGATATCGATCACGAATTGGAGGTGAAAAAGTCATTGGCTGGAGATCTCCCCGAGCTGCCCGGAAACGATGCCGCTTCCGTCGAAGTGTCGACGGAAGCGGAGGAGAAGGCGGCGAAATTAGGAGCGATGATCGAGTCTGGAGAAAGGATTCCCGATGATGGCGAGCCGCTCATTTTCTATTTTGAGACAGGTTCTTCTGAAATCGTCTCCAGTGATCAGGCGAAAATCGTTCAGGCGATTCAGCGCGCGAAGGTTCCGCGCTCGATCGTCTACATCACTGCTTACGCGGATTATCGAGGCGATTACGAGTTGAATCGAAAACTCAGTCTTGAGCGTGCCGAAAAAGTCCGGGGATTGATTTTTGCAGGAGGCGTTGCTAAGGAGGTCACTGCGGAGATTGAAGCGAAAGGTGAATCTCAATCGGCGAAGGCAAAAACGGATGAAGCGCTGAAGCGGAGCCGTCGTGTCGTCGTGTCGTCGTCGAAGTCTACCATTTAAAAAGATAGTGATGTCAAATGTCCCGGAACGTTTTCTGAAGAGTTCGACTTACCTCGGTGAGATTCCCTCGGGGGCGCTATTGCTTAATGGCAATGCTTGCTACCCGTGGTTCATTATCGTGCCGCATGGTGATTTTACGGAGTGGATTGAACTTCCGATGGAGTTGCAGCAATCCTTGCTCACCGACATCAACGTTTTGTCAGCCTTTTTGAAGGGCCGCGACGGTGTCGAAAAAATCAACATTGCTTCGATTGGTAACATCGTGCCGCAGTTTCACCTCCATGTCTTAGGGCGAAGCTCAAGTGATCCGGCTTGGCCCGGCCCGGTCTGGGGGCATCCGGATTCGAAGGCTTATGAAGAGGGGGCGATCGAAGATATCGTTGATCGCCTCGGTGCGGCGCTCGATCAGTTTGTTCCCGCTTGAGCGGGGACTGACTTATTTTAGATCGAGGATCACTGATTCGATTTTCCCCGAGAACTCATTGTCGGGACCGTATTCACCAACAAGTCCTCCTCCGTCTTTTCCAATCTCAAGACCGTCCTCGGGCTGACCGCTTACGAACGCGTTCCCATCGAGGGTCGCTGCGCTTTCTCGATTCAGGCTTAAAACCGCTTTTCTCTGATTCAGTTTCACCTTGATTTGATTCTTCTGACTAGGGTCAAATCCCGCCGATAGGCTTTGGAGTTTTGCGTGGTTCCGGACCCAGAAATGGACCCTTCCCTCGCTCGCAAACAGCGACCAGCCGAGCGCTGATCCGCCCTGACTTGCAATGACGCCGTCCTGAGAATCTCCCGAGATAGTCGCGGTGAGAGTGAAGCCACGGTTGCCAATTTGGGGTGCCTCGTCGCCTTGTAGGGTGTCTCCCCTTTTCAATTCAAAGTGGTTCTTGTTTGAGCCTTTTGATTTTTTCCAGGAACCAAACGGAACCACTCCTGCTCTTGTCGCCCAGGTGTCGTAGCTGGCGATGAGCCGATCGGCGACTTCCTGCTCTGACCCGATGAGATTATTCATTTCAGCCCGGTCCGCTTCCATGTCGTAAAGTTCCCAGGCACCTTTGACACCCAGAGCGACGAGTTTCCATTGTCCTTCGCGAACGGCCCGATTGCCTTCGTGTTCGAAAAAGATCGGTTCTTCTCTCGGGAGGGCTTTTCCTTCGAGGGCCGGTTTAAGAGAGATGCCTTCGAGAGCGGTGATTTTCTCTTCACCCTGATGGGTCGGGTAGGGCACCTTTCCGAGATCCACCATCGTCGCCATGATGTCGATGAGATGGGTAGGGGTATCATGAAGATTTCCCTGTTCGGTAGCGCGGAATTTTTCACCGGTCTTCGCGATTCCGGCTCGCCAGTGCGCGATGAGCGGCGTCGCGATTCCTCCTTCGTGGACGTAGTGTTTGTATTCTCGAAAAGGAGTGTTGGAGACGTTTGCCCAGTTCCTGCCGTAGCCAATTTCTGTCTCAGGAAAGCCGGGCATGACGCCATCGCCGCGCCGGAGAGGGTAACCGTCACGAGATTGTGGTGGAATCATCTCGGTCTGAAGTTCGTCTTTGCCCATCGGGGGTAAAGTGGGTTTGTCAGGACGCTCGAGAGGGCCAACGAGCGCTCCGCGCCCAAAGGTCTCGGCGCAACCTCCGTTGTCCTGCATAAAGAGTATCAAGGTGTTCTCATACTGATCGGTTTCTTTCAGCGCCTTGACGATCCGACCAATTCCCTGATCCATGTTGTCGACCATCGCGGCATAGACCTCCATGCAGGCTGATTCCCATTCTTTAAGCTCAACCTTGCTCCAGTCTCCGACGAGTGGCGCGGGTTCCCAGTGATCGGGGAGCAGGCCGAGCGCTTTCAGTTTCTTGAGGCGAGCTTCTCTCACGGGGGCATACCCCGTGTCATATTTTCCTTCGTACTTTGCGATATCCTCCGGGAGCGCATGCATCGGCCAGTGCGCGGCGGTGTAGGCAACGTAGTGAAGGAACGGCTTTTCGCTGTGCTCTGAAGCGTGGTCATGAATGTATCGGACCGTGTTATCTGAAATCGCATCGGTGTAATACCAGGTGCCGTCCGGCTGATATTCCGCGTCGTTGTCGGGAGTGATGTGCTCATTGTCCCGGGTCAGAGAGTTGGGATCGAAAAATGATCCGGCACCATGAATCGTCCCGAAAAAGCGATCAAAGCCGCGCTGGAGAGGCCAGTTTGACCGCTTAGGATTGGCCAGCTCTTTGCCGTCGTAGGGAGTGACGTGCCACTTGCCCGCCATGTAGGTCCGGTAGCCCGCGAGCTTCGCGGCTTCGGCGAGAGTGAGGGATTGCCGATTGAGTCTGCCCTCGTAGGAGGGGATTCCGTAGTCACTCGTCATGTGGCCGATGCCGGCCTGATGCGGGTAGAGGCCGGTCAGGAGCGAGCCGCGGGTGGGACAGCAACGCCCCGTGTTGTAAAACTGAGTGAAGCGAACCCCTCCTTTGGCGAGACCATCGAGGTGGGGCGTCTCGATTTCGCCCCCGTAACAACCGATGTCTGAATACCCCATGTCATCCGACAAAATAACAATAATGTTAGGGCGATCTTCTGCCGATACAAAGGCGAGGCTCGAGATGAAAAGGCAAAGGGGAACGAAAAACTTCATGGAGACGGGATCGTAATGAACCCACAGAGCGAGGGCAAGAGCATTGCTCAGCAAAACGATGCCACGAATAGGTCGTCATTTTTGCGTGCATGCGAGGAGAAGTGCTGCTGTTATACGGGTCATGAATTACACTCTGCGAAGCGTCCTCGGAGCGATCCTCATCTTTGGAATGGGCACCAATTGTTTGGCGCAGAATAAAGGGAGGATCCCGGAGGATGTGACCGAATACTTTGATCTTCCCTACATTGATGGGGGGCATGATCGACAGAGGCTTGATCTCTACATTCCGGCGCGTGAAGACAAAAAGAAAAAGCTTCCCATTGTTGTTTGGATTCACGGCGGGGGATGGGCGAAAGGATCAAAAGACGGGATCGGCAATTGTTCGTGGGTGCTCGGGAAAGGATACGCTTTGGCGAGTATCGGATATCGACTCACCGATGCGGCAGTGTTTCCGGCTCAGCTTGATGATTGCAAGGCAGGGATTAAGTGGCTCAAGAAGAATGGTGCAAAATTTGGGGTCGATGCGGACCGGATCGTAGTCTGGGGAAGTTCTGCCGGTGGGCACCTCGTTGCGATGCTCGGCACAACGGGTGACCCTGAGGATCCGAGCGACGATATCGACGGCGTTATCGATTGGTTCGGCCCGACTGAATTACTGACGATGCAAGAGCAGCGCACCCTTCCTGTTCATCTCGATGCCAATGCTCCTGATTCATTTGAGAGCAAGCTCATCGGTGGGACTCTCCAGGAGAATCCTGAGAAGGCGAAGGCCGCGAGTCCGATCTCTCACGTGAGTAAAGATGATGCTCCGATTTTGATCTTTCATGGGGACCGGGATCCGCTCGTGCCTTTGAAGCAGAGTCACACTTTCATGAAAGCACTCGAAAAGGTTGCGGTGCCTGTCTCGTTGGTAGTGATCGAGGGTGCGGGGCATGGAGGGCCCGCATTCCAGAGAGAGAGCGCACGAAAGGTGATCCTTGATTTTTTGAATGAGTGTACCGCCGAGGTGTCGGAGTAAGTGTTCTCTTGTCACAAGAAAATGATGTTCAAACACCTCCTCGGTTTCGCCTTTTTGATGGCGGTAGGAGGCGCGAGTGGCGAGGAACTCAAGAGTGCGCTCGCGGTCCGGTCACTGGACTTCGAGAAGGCTCATTCCGGGGTTCCTGTCGATATCACAGGGATTGTTATTTTTTCAGATCCTCCCGGGACCGTCTTTATTCAGGACGAAACGGCTGCGACATTTTTTCAGCTGAAAGGGAAGGTTCCGCCTCAGTCCGGCGATGTCGTCCGCGTGAGGGGGAGGACTTTTCCAGGACTTTACCTTCCCGGAATAGAGGAGGCCGATTTCGAAATAATCAGCGGTGGCGAATTACCCGCTGCTGTTCCGGTGCAGTTTGATGAACTGCAGTCGGGGCGTTATCATTATCAGCGTGTCATGGTCGAAGGAATTGTGAGGACGATCGTGCCGGATGATGAGGGGACGTCCTTGATGCGGATTACGCTGGGTTCGAGACTGATTGAAGTAAAAGTCGAGTCGCTGCCAAGCAGTGGGAATCGATACATAGGTGCCAAGGTTAGGGTGAGCGGTTTGGCGGCGGGTGATTTGAATCATCGTCGTCAATTGGTTCGGCCTTTTCTTCGATGTGCTGGTTGGGAGGAAGTTGAGATCCTCGAGTCCGCAGCGGGCGCTCATGAATTGCCGGTCGTAACTCCAGAAGAGGTCATGACCTTTGCGGTGGATGGACAGGAGTTAAAAAGGGTTTCTCTTCGAGGATTTGTTACCGGGGTCTTTGCGGAAGGACATGTGTATCTTCGTAGTGCCGGGGCGGGAATTGCGGTTCGAATTCTTCCCGGCGAAGCCGGGCTCAACCCGGGGGATGACGTCACGCTTGCGGGATTCCCTGAGATGAATCGGTATGCGGCGACGCTCGTTGATTCTGTTTTAGTCCAAGAACCTGTCAAAGGGGAGCCGCTCTTACCTCTTCGTGTTTCTGCTGCCGAGTTTTGGAATGGTAATTACGACAGCGAGCTGGTTTCCTTTGATGCCGAATTAATGGATTGGTATCGAAGCGAATCCGGTTATCGGCTCTCACTAAAGAGCGGGGATCAACTGATTCAGGCGACCGTAATGGGGATCGATTCCAATCTTGCCCGAGGCTCGAAAGTGGAAGTGACAGGGATTGGTGTCGTTGAGAAGGCCGGTCGATCCGGGCAATACCGATCCGCTCCGGAGCAAGTCGCTTTGCGCTTGCGATCAATAGACGACCTCCGGGTAATGGAGGCTCCTGATTGGTGGACGCCGCGCCGTCTTGCGATTGCTTTGGCCCTTGTCTTGGTCGTCGTCGTGGCGGCTCTCTTCTGGGGCGTTCTCTTGAGGCGTCAGGTGAAAATTCAAACGATGGCCTTGAGATCAAAAATTGAATATGAAGCAATTTTAGAGGAGCGGCAGCGAATAGCACGCGAGTTTCACGATACCTTGGAACAGGATCTTGCGGGGCTTTCTCTGCGGCTTGATGCGGCTGGAGCGAGTTCTGAAAATGAGAAAGTGTCAGGATTTATCAAAGGGTCACGAGGGCTCGTGACGCGCATTCAAAAGGAGACAAGGAGCCTCGTCGTCGATTTGCGGGGGAATCCGGGAGAGAAGGCTTCTCTTCTTGATGCGTTGCAGGAGTTAGCCGATTCGACCGTGAGCGGAGCGGGGCCTGAGTTGTTTCTTACTGCTGGAATCGAAAGAGAAGCGCTGGTCTTTCCAGCCCGGGTTGTTCACCATTTGAAAATGATTGCCCAGGAGTCTCTAACGAATGCGATGAAGCACTCGGGAGCGACGAGGGTTGATATCAATTTGCAAGGGGAGAGCGAGGAGCTCCTTTTCTCCATCGCAGATAACGGGAGCGGCTTTGATTTTCGGTCGAATACGAGAGGGAAAGAAGGGCATTTTGGCTGCATCGGAATGAGAGAGCGGGCCCGAAAAATTGATGCGGAAATTAAATGGAATACTTCTCCTTCCGGAGGAACTGCGGTGGAGGTTAGACTTCCCTTGAACTTATCATGAGTGAACTCAATCCTATTCGCATCCTCCTGATCGATGATCATTTTGTGGTTCGTAGCGGGCTGGTTGCTTCGCTCGGTATGGAGCCAAATCTGGAGGTTGTTGGCGAGGCTGAGAGCGGAGAAGAAGGACTCGAACTTTTTCAGCAGGTATCTCCGGATGTGGTTCTGATGGATCTTCAACTTCCGGGATGGAACGGGATTGAAACTTCAGAAAAGATTCTCGAAGTTTCTTCCTCCGCAAAGATCCTGATGTTTTCGACCTTTGCCCGTGATGATGAAATTCAGACGGCTCTGGATACCGGGGTCCTCGGGTATTTGCAAAAGTCGGCCGAGCGAAGTGAATTGATCTCCGCAATCGAAGCGGTGTCGTGTCGAAAGACTTATCTCCCTGATGGCTTAGCCGCGTCGTTGGCTGAGCGAGATCTTGGGCCCGTTATCACGGCACGGGAGCGTGAGATTCTGGCGCGGGTTGCTCAGGGGAAAGCGAACAAGGAAATTGCCTCAGACCTCGGCATTGCCGAGGACACCGTGAAGCGTCACATGAGCCATGTTTTCAGAAAGCTCAGTGTCAGTGATCGAGCCCAAGCCACCGCAGAAGCGATCAGGCAGGGGATTGTCTCGGTAGACTGAAAAATGATTTACGCGAGAATGTCCCTGATCACATGCGCTTCTTCGACACCGGTAAGGCGTTGATCGAAGCCCTGAAAACGATAGGTCAGTTGCTCGTGATCGATGCCTAACAAGTGCATCATGGTTGCGTGCATGTCGCGGACTTCGACCGGATTCTCCGCGACTTCATTTCCGAGGTCATTGGTGCTTCCGTAGGTGCTGCCACCTTTGACGCCGCCGCCTGCCATCCAAATCGAGTAGGCGTCTTTCTGATGGTCGCGCCCACATTTAGCAGGGCTTTCATCCCCCTGAAGCATGGGAGTTCTCCCGAACTCAGCGCCCCAGACGACGAGGGTTTGATCAAGGAGTCCGCGTTGTTTAAGATCTTTGATCAGCGCCGCAATCGGCTGGTCAACATTCTTGCAGTTCGCGGTGAGTCGGCCCTGCTGATGGCTGTGAGAATCCCAATCCCCATTGAAGAGTTCGACAAAGCGAACGCCCCGCTCAACGAGCCTTCTCGCTTTGAGGCACTGCGAAGCAAACTCACCTTTTCCGTAAAGCGCGAGGGTCGCTTCACTTTCCGTGGAGAGGTCGACAAGGTCGGGGACCGAAGATTGCATTCGGAAGGCCATCTCATATTGATCGATCCGCGTCTGGATTTCGGGGTCACCGACTAATTCAAGATTCTGACGGTTGAGTGCTTCAATACTATCGAGAGTGCGACGGCGCTCTTCTCTTGAGGTGCCTTTGGGGTTGTTGAGATAGAGGACGGGATCTCCGGTTCCCCGGAGTTGGATGCCTTGATGCACGCTGGGAAGAAATCCGGCCTTCCAGAGATTTGATCCTGCTCCCGGGGTATTTCCGGTGAGAAAGACCACGTAGGCGGGAAGGTTTTCCGAATCGCTGCCGAGACCGTAAGTGGTCCACGAACCGATCGACGGATTGCCCTGACGGTTGAGTCCGGTGTGGAACATGAGTTGAGCCGGGCCATGATTGAACTCAGTCGTGTGCATCGACTTGATGATGCACATCTCATCCGCCACCGTCCCGAGGTGAGGGAGGAGCGATGAGAGCTCGTTTCCACTCCGACCGTGTTTCGTGAATTCGAAAGGCGAGCCAAGCAATTTGGGATGGCCCCGTAAAAACGAGAACCGTTTCCCTTCGAACAATTCAGGAGGAGCCAACTCGCGATCGTATTCGCGGAGGACCGGCTTGTTGTCGAAAAGATCGAGGTGCGACGGGGCACCGGTCATGTGGAAAAAGATGACGCTGCGTGCTTGTGGCGCGACTGATTGAAAGGCCTTCGGGATCTCCGCTTTGGCTTCGTTGCCGAGGAGGGAACTGAGTGCAAGCGAGCCGATTCCGGCACCAGACCTCGAGAGGAATTTTCGACGGCTTGCCAGTTGTTCGAGGAAATCAGTCATGCGTTTTGATCAGCTGCGGTTGATCGTTTCGTGCAGGTTAAGTAGGATCGTCGCGAGTTCCCGGTAGGCTTTCGGCTTTGACTGACTGTCACCTAAGACTGATTCAAAGGCGGAACTCAAAAGTTGTCGTTCCGCCTCAGCGGGCTCTCGCGCGAGTGCGGTCCTGAAGGCCCAGGTGATTTGTTCGTCGAGCGTCTTTCCTCCTTCTTTGCTAATGCGATCGGCGAAGGCGTTCGCCATCTCTACATAAACAGGATCGTTGAGAAGGGTGAGAGACTGCAGCGGCGTGTTGGAAATGTCGCGCTGCACGACGCATGAACTTCTGTCAGGAGCATCAAAGTTGGCAAAGCTGGGATAGTGGGCGTTCCTCCGCCAAAGCGTGTAAACGCCGCGACGGTAGGCATTCTCACCACGTGAAGGAAGGTAGTATGTCTCGGAGGCTCCTGCGGTTTTTCTCCAGAACGAATTCGGTTGCGGGGGGCGGACGTGAACACCGAATTGCTTTTCAGAAAGGAGACCGCTGATGGTGAGGGCCTGATCACGAATCGTTTCAGCTCCGAGGCGGTGCCCGGGGTGGCGCCAGAGGAATTGATTTCCGGGGTCGGCTTTTGCGAAGTGAGAGTTAAGGGAGATGGACTGGCGGTAGGTCGCTGAGAGAACAATCCGGCGAAGTGATTGCTTCAATGACCAGTCGTCCTTTTCAACAAAGGCGACCGCCAACCAGTCGAGCAATTCAGGGTGGGTTGGGAGTTCCCCCTGACTTCCCAGATCTTCAGGAGTCGTAACGAGTCCCTGACCGAAGACTTCGATCCAGAGCCGGTTCACGAAGGTGCGGGCGACGAGTGGGTTTTCCGGAGAGACGAGCCATTTAGCGAGGCCGAGTCGGTTCCTTGGAAAAGTGTCAGGAAAGGGATGCAGTGCCGCGGGAGTGCCCGGCTGAACTTTCTCACCCTTAGTCAGAAAATCGCCGCGTTTCGCGACAAAGGTTTCCCGGGGCTCATCCATTTCCTGAATCACTCGCACCTCTTTCTCGCGGAGTAATTTGAGCCGGCTCTCCATGATGCCTGCCTCTGACAAGCGAAGCGCCATTCCGGTGTCGCGTGGATTCACGCTTTTTAAAATCACTTTGCACTGAGCCAGTGACATCGCTTTGTCCGAATCAATAATTTCGATGACGCCCTTCGGAAGTGCCTCTTTGCCTTTGGGATCCTTTTTAATTTTTTGATCCAGCTGCGCGAGGAGTTCGGATCGAATCTTGCCGAGAAAAACGCGGTATTCGACGAAGATCTTTTTTTCGTTGGCGAGATCGCCGGGATCTTTGCTCACCTTCATCGTCGGCCCAATGTGGACCATTCCTGACATTCCCATTTCAGAGCCCAGCTGTTTCGACTCCATCGGGGTGTTGTTGAAGAAGGCGTAGAGCTCGTAATATTCTCTTGCCGAGATCGGATCGTATTTATGATTGTGGCACTGCGCGCATCCCACGGTGGCGCCGAGCCAGATCGTCGAGGTGGTGTTAAGCCTGTCCACATTGCGCTTGTAGTGGTCCTCGTTCGGATCGGTTCCGGCTTCGAGGTTCATCGGTGCGTTGCGATGAAAGCCGGTCGCAACTTTTTGAGATTCGCTTGCTCCGGGGAGGAGGTCTCCGGCGAGCTGTTCGATGCTGAATTGATCAAAGGGCATGTCTGCGTTGAGGGCTTTGATAACCCAGTCGCGCCACGGCCACATGCTCCGCGGGGAGTCACGTTGATAACCCTCGGAGTCTGCGTAGCGCGCGAGATCGAGCCATTGCACCGCCCATTTTTCTCCGAAGGAAGGGGATGCGAGTAACTCGTCAATGATCTCCGAATAATGTTCGAAGCTTGGCTTAGCCAAAAAGGCATCGACCTGAGCGGGTGAAGGGGGGAGTCCGATGATGTCAAGGTAGGCGCGACGAATGAGGCGGGCCGGCTCGGCGGGCTCATTCAAGGCGAGCTTTTCCGTCGCGAGCCTGGCGGCAATGAAATGATCGATTTCGTTGGGGTGACGATTCCCGGGAAGGTCAGTTTCAGCTGAAGGGGGCGTCTTCTTCGTCGGGGCGAGGTAAGACCAGTGCTTCGGAGGCCTCCATCCGTCGTCAGGCCAGATCGCGCCTTCCGCGATCCATTGGCTCAGTGTCGCGACTTCCTCAGTCGACAGTGGATCGCCTTTGGGAGGCATCCGTTTTTCCGGATCACGCTCTTTGACGACATGTAGCAGCACCGATTCTTGCGGTTTCCCCGGGACGAAAAGAGGTTCGCCTGCATCGGTCGGCTGGCTCGCGTAGTAAAAGTTCTCCAGTCCAATTCCGCCCTTGAGCGTTTCTGAATCATGACACTTGAGACAGTTGTTTTCGAGAATCGGGCGCACCTCTTTCACGAAGTCGACTGCGAGTAAGCAGTGGCCGGATGAGAGCATCCCGCAGATCGCGAGACGAAAAATGGCGCTTCGGAATGACATATTCATTTGCAGATTGCCATGGTAGGAAGGCTTTTGAAAGAGGCTGATACGCGTGAAGTCGGCGCTCCTTCGCGCTTTTGAGCAATGAACTGCCGGTGTCGAGCCACCCCCCGCGAGATTTTTCTGTTGAGCGGCTTTCCCGGGTTACTGGTTTCAAGCGCCGCGGCCCGCACCGGGACTCCCTCTGATCGAAACCAGCTTGATGCCGAATCGGAGGAGGCGAGAGCGCCCCTGTCATAGTCGTTCGTGGGGGAGCGTGTGAAGCTTCCGTGAAACGACTGTGACCCGATTCCTGTTGTGGCTTTGCCTTATTGTGAAAGAATCGCATTGGGAGCAGAGGCTCTATCGAACATCGGAAATCGTCGGAATTCGTCGGAACGGGACAAGGGTTCAAGTTCACTCATCACGCTTTTATGGAACAACAATACAAGGAGAACGCATTCTTTGGGGGGATAGGAAAGGGAGAACTCGATCAACTGGATCTCCCGATCAGAGAGTGTCTCCTTGATGAAGGCGAAGTCCTCTTCGAGGAAGGTGCCAAGGCTCAGGATATGTTCCTTGTTGTCTCAGGAGAAATCGAAATTTCCAAAAAAGGTCGTGGCGGCAAACAGGAGATATTGGGGGTGAAAGGGCCGAACGACTTCTTTGGAGAGACCGCGCTATTGCAAAAAGACGAACGATTGAGAACCGCGAGAGCAACGGCGAAGGCGTCAACCGTTCTGGGAACTCTCGATCAGGCGGGCTTGTATCTCATGTTGGGGCATTCCCCGGAAGTCGCGATCCACTTTGCACAAATGATCGCTTCTGAATTGAAGTCCGCGAACACGCGGTTCATCAAGGAGCTGATCGACTCCGAGCGACTCAGTCTCATCGGAACGATGATGGGGGCGATGGTGCACGATTTTCGAAATCCAATCGCCACGATCACGCTCGCAAGCGAATACATGAAATCGAACACCGAAATCGAAGAGATGGTGACGATGGGTGAGTTGACGGGCGACGCATCGGATCAGATGCAGGTCATGATTCAAGAGGTCCTCGACTACTCCAAGGGGGAGACAAATTTGAAATTCAACGCAGTTAGGGTGCCGGGCTTGCTGGAGGCTGTTGAGAATCAAACCCTCAGTAATTTGAAGAAAGCGGGTATCACGGTGGTTCGGGAGATCAATTTTGAAGGAGAGATTGAGGTGGATCGGAATCGCATGATTCGCCTCCTCAACAACATCATCAAAAATGCGGTCGAAGCAATGAAGGGAGGCGGCACCCTGACCCTGCGAGTCAAAGAGGAAGACGGCCGGATTCACATTGAGATCGAAGATACCGGTTGCGGCATTCCTGAAGAAATTCTTCCAAGGATTTTTGAGCCCTTTGTTACCCATGGCAAGAGCAACGGCACCGGGCTCGGGATGGCGATCGTGAAGTCAGTCGTGCTGGCTCACCACGGTGATATCGAGATCGAAAGCGAGGTGGGCAAGGGGACTGTCTGTCGGATCGAGCTTCCGCTGACACAGTGATTGGGGCGATGTTGTGCAACACTGTCCAGAAGAGGAAAAAATAGAGAGGTTGGGTTTGTCCGAGTCGCTCTCGCTTGGTTGGCCCTCTGCGCTTCGCTTCGATCTGCATTCCTATCGCGGATCGAATCAAAGGGTAAGTGCGAGCGGCCCGCTCGTTCCACGCTCTATCATTTCCGAATGGGGAAGGAGGTAATTCGGGCGATTTTCTCCCAAGTCACCTTTCCTCGAAGGAACGCGAATTATCTCCCAGCACGAGCGGGCCGCTCATGGCTACCAGTGCTGGATAAAGCGATTAAGCAAAAAAGCAGAGAGGGTGGGATTATCCGAGTCGCTATCGCTTTGTCGGCTCTCTACGCTGTGCTTCGAGTCGAACGGCGTTCTCATCCGATCTCTGCTTTAAACACCAATGGCACCCGTTTCACTGGGTGCCATTGGTGTTTAAAGCAGAGAGGGTGGGATTCGAACCCACGGTACCTTGCGGTACTTCGGTTTTCAAGACCGACGCATTCGACCACTCTGCCACCTCTCCATTAAGTGATTAGGAATTTCGAAATGAAACACCCTCCGGTCGGCGCGAATCTACACGGGAGATTTTGATTTTCAACAAGCTCTCTTCGACTGAGAGCACTTTTTTGCGATTTGATCGTTCGATAGAGGATTAAACCCTCGAATCGAGCTGAAAGACCTGACCGGAGAGGTGAGGCGAGCTGTGCAAAAACACCATGAAACGGGCCGCTTCCTCCACGGTGTTGAAGCGTCCGAGGGCATGATTGCTTCTCGCGGCTTCCTTTGCGGTGTCGGATAAGGGTGTCGTCATTCGGGTCTCGAGAAATCCAGGGAGGACGCAATTGACCCGGATATTTCGTTTACCGAGCTCGCGGGCGTAGCTTTTGGTGAGGCCAATGAGCCCGGCCTTTGATGCGGCGTAAGCGGTTTGGCCCAGGGGTGGTTTGATCGCTGAGTAGGATCCCACGTTCATAATGTGGCCACAGCGGGCCCGCATCATCAGGGTCGCGGCGGCCTGGGAGCAGAGTTGGGCTCCCTTGAGATTGGTATCGATTACTCTGTTCCAGTCTTCGGGGGATTGTTTTAGAAACAATCCGTCCCCAGTGATCCCTGCGTTGTTGATGAGAAGATCAACTCGCTCCAGTCCCTCAAAAAAGGTTCTCACCGACCCGGACGAGGTCACATCGAGATCAATGCGCCCGGGCGCGAGGACATGAAATCCTGCCTCCGTCAGTTGCACCGCGAGAACGCCGGCGAGATCTCCCTCACCGCCGGTAATAACGGCTACAGGTTCGCGTGGTGCGCTCAAGCGTGGTTTCAACAGTGACTGCTAAAATAGGTCGACGTGAGCTTGCTGAATAGCACTAGTCAAAGACGCTTTTGACCGGCTTTCCGAAAACGTCCTGATCTCCTGCGGCCGCTGCTTTTTCAGCGGCTTGGAGTTTGGGATTGGGTGGGCTGACCCAGTTGGGGTCGGCGACGACGGCGTGTTCTTCGTATTTAAAATGGGTACGGCTCATTTGGCCGACGTAGCGGAGCGCTTCGGTCATCGGGACGTTTCGAACCGATAGCGTGATGAGCGTGTTCTGGCGCTGCTCAGGGGTGCCTTTGTAGATGATGTTGGGTCGGAGCTTGCCCTCCGTAATTTCCTCGGCACGAGCGACCAGGTATTCAAGAACGTCACCAATGGGAGCGTCTTTGAAATTGAGCTGCGGAATGATGATTTTCGCGAGATCATTTTCGATGTTTTTCTTGGAGCCAAGGCCCTGAGCGACGGCGGTCTTGCTCTTGATCATGTAACTGCGGGCATGTGGGGACCTGGGATTGGCGCGGACGGCGAGTTCAAACCTCGTCAGGGCGCCTTCGTAGTCGCCGGCGTCGTAGAGGCGGACTCCTTCGTCGTAGGCTGCTTTAAAACTCTGGGCCTTCGCGACTCCGAAGGGGAGTAGGGTCGCAAGGAGTATCGCGAGGAGAGCAATGAGGGAGGTGGGCTTTTTCATGTTCTTTTCAGGTAGGGTGTAGGTGAACACTGCGACCTTGTTTCCTCGCCCTATGAAGGGGCTTTTTCGAACGGGGGCATCACTGGATGGGTCCCGCTTGAGAAATATATGACCGCAGACACGCTGGTTTACCTTTTAAGGTATCAAAAAATCTAAGGGGTGTAAACGCAAATGCGTTAGATGACTCGAAACACGAATGCCTTTGCCTCGGGAACGGCACGCCCGTGATTTCGCAGTTTTGCGAACGAGAAGTTTTTAATGCTTTGGTGGACGAATCGCTGCTTTGGCTTTACTTTTTTTAAAAGTTTTCATTCACGAAAATCATGATTGATCGATTTATCATTTCAATCAGGTTGAATGCCCCCACTTTCTGCGTGGCTTTCGTTTTGCCTGTGGTAGTCCTCTCTATAGGAGGTTCCGTTTTTGCTCAGGCCCCTTCGGCATCGAGTTACAGCGCCGACCCCTCTGCTGAAGCGGGGATGGCGACCCGCACTCCGACGACGATCAATCCGGGGATGACGAATCGTCAGGCGGAAATGATTCAGGTGAGAACCTCCGCTCAGGAAGCGATGGGAGAAGCGACTGCGGCATCGATGTCACGCGCGGCGGATCGCAGCATTGAGGAACGCAACCGGGCTAAAGCAATTGAGTCGGCGCGTGAGGTCAAACTGATGAAGCGTGAGATGGCCAACCGAATGAAGTGGGAGCGTGCCGCGACGGCCTACAATAAGGTGAGCTCGAACGATATGTCGACTTGGAAGACGTCGACGGGAAGTGTGAGAGTGGAGCGCAATGTTCCCGATGCTTTTTTGACGGCTCTGATTGAGGACGAGGAGCGCAAGGCTGCCGCAGAGGCGAATCAGAAACGCGGCCTTTTTGGCCGAAAGAAATCATCTGAGGACGGTATCCTTAGCAATATTAGGGTGCCTCGTATCCCGATTCCCCGACTTCCTTTTACCGGAGGAGGCCGTGATGAGGGTGCTCCTCAGGTAAGTGCGCCCGTTTCCGGAGTGGGAAATGATCCTCGCTCCGCGCAGACAAATGCGGCTCCGATCCCGGCACCGCAACCGCAACGAATTCCTGAATCAACGGTGCCAAGCAAACCGGGTAATATTCCCCGTATTTCCGGAGCGGCTCTCGTTGACGGGCACTCGCCGGTGAATAATACGGCGCCGCCGACGGAGGCTGACCGAACCCCTTCGGAGCCGACCAATGTTTCTATTTCAAGCTCGCTTCCGGATACGGATGAGAAGAAAACAGGGCTCTTTTCGCGACTGCGGGGGGGCGCTTCTGCTGCTGCGCCTTCTTCACGTGGGGGGGGGCTTTTCAGTTTTGGAGGAAAGAAAAAGGAGTCTGCCAATGTCGTTACGGTTGATTCGAGCCTTTTTCCAGTTGTCGCGGTTCAGCAAGATCCGACGGGAAACCCCGGCGGGGGTTACACGGATGCTGATTTTGATTCTGACTCTGATGCGAATTCTGAGTGGGGTGCTTCGGAGGCTCCTTCTTCCACGGGCGTCATCGAGTTGCCTGGACAGACTCAGGAAAAGACGTGGGGCGGTTTCTCGCTACCGAAACCGAAATTATCGCTCCCAAAATTTTTGAAAGCCGCTGGAGGCGGTGGTGCGGGTGTTCCGGCGACGACGACGGTGAACAGTTCCGGGAACAGTATGTATGTGCTCACTTCAACGGCGCAGTTCATGGTTTACGGCGCTGACAGGATGCAATCAGAGGTTAGGGCTTTGCCTGCTGGAACGGTTGTTCAAATGATGAAGCCGGGGGAGCAATGGGCATCGGTCCTCGTTCAAGGTGGTTCCGAAGGGGTGATTCAAACAAAGTATCTGCGTGCCGCTTCATCGAATGAGGCCGGCGGTCAGTTTGTGCCTTCAGGCAACTAGCTTGCCGGTTAGAGCGGGGCCGCGGTTCCGATGTTTTTCATGAAAGGCCTTGCCTCACTGTCGCAACACCTCTCTCGCGGATTTGGATGCGGAAGCGCGAAAACGAGCTCAGGCAATTGCTGGAAAACTCAAGGGCTCCCCACTTCCGTGAGGAAAATATCGGGAGCGAAGTGAAGGGATCTTTTCTATTTCAGGAGCGATCTGATTGGATTATTTGTTAGCAGGTTCAGGAAAGACGAAGCCGACAATGAGCTCCGCCTTCAGTCCAAAAGTGGACGGCGGTATACCGCCACGCGAGTCGATGAGGGGTTCCGTGAGGGAGCGGATGAACCGTCAGGCCCGCTGAGGCGCGCGCTCTCACCTCAGTGCAGAAGAGGTTCATTCGATACTTTGAAAATCTGCTGCCTGTGATTTTTAATTTTTAGGCCTGACTATTTTTGTAAATCCGTGAATATATTTTACTGAAAGTGTGAATTGATAAACCCCTCCGCCTCCCCTTTTTGGGATTCGAGGGTTTCGCACCCTTAAATCGAATCGATACCCAACCATGAACACTGCCTCGACAATCAACGCTTACGCCGCCCATGAGCCTGGCGGTTCTCTGGAACCCTTCACCTACGAGGTGGGAGCACTTCAGCCGAATGAGGTTGAAATCGACGTTCTTTACTGCGGCATCTGTCACAGCGATTTGAGCATGGTCGACAACGAGTGGGGAATGTCCCAGTATCCTCTCGTTGGCGGCCACGAGGTCATTGGTAAAATTTCGAGTGTTGGCGCCAACATCCAACACCTCGAGATTGGGAAAACCGTTGGTCTCGGTTGGCATTCGGGCTACTGCGGCCACTGCGAGTCTTGCGATTCGGGCGACGAAAATCTCTGTGCCAGTGCTGAGAGCACCATCGTCGCGCGCCACGGTGGTTTTGCAGACAAAGTTCGCGCTGATGCCGCCAGCGTGATCGTTGTGCCGGACGGAATTGATCTGAAGTCGGCGGGGCCACTCCTCTGCGGGGGGATCACCGTTTTCAATCCTCTCGTTCAGTTCGATGTGAAGTCGACCGATAAGGTGGCGGTTATCGGCATCGGCGGACTCGGTCACTTGGCACTCAAGTTTCTGAGCCACTGGGGCTGCGAAGTCACAGCGTTCACCTCGAGCGAATCGAAGCGCGAAGAGGCTCTCAAAATGGGAGCCGACAAGACGCTGAACTCGAGAGATGCCGGGGAGATCGAAGCCGCTGCCTACAGTTTTGATTTCATCATCTCGACGGTGAATGTGAAGCTCGATTGGAATCTTTACCTCAACACTCTGAGGGCAAAAGGTCGCCTCCACTTCGTCGGTGCCACGCTCGAACCTTTGGATATCAGTGCCATGTCGCTGATTATGGGACAGCGGTCCGTATCAGGCTCCCCGGTCGGCAGTCCCGCTACGATCGGGAAGATGTTTGATTTTGCGAATCGACATCAGATTCAGCCCCAAGTCGAAATGTTTCCCATGAAAAACATAAACGACGCTTTCGATCGGCTCAAATCCGGCGATGCGAGGTATCGGATTGTGCTGTCGAACGAGTAGTGAGAGCCATACGCCGGATTCAGACTTTCCTCTTCAGAGCCCCCCCTTGCCTCCCACTGACCGCAACTTGAAGCGCGGAACCCGCGACCGAAGCGCGTCTCACCAGTCCGGGGCGGATGTTCTTAACTGATCGCTAAAATGAAGGCGTTTGTTCTCGATGATTCGTCGTTTTGATTCTATTTCTTCGCCCAATCCTCTCTCGGGTTTTGTATTCGGTTTCTGAGCGACCTGAGCCTGCCGGAACGGAGGCCAAGAGCGATGCTTGCGACGGTGTTGGTTGGCACCAAGGGGACGCGCCCTCATCTTGGTCGGCAGGTCCCGAACAGATCCTATGAGGTCATCGATCAAACCCTGTTCAGTTCGCCGAATAGGAATCCCTTCTTCCCGTCTTGTGTTTCGCTTGCGCCTTTGGTGAAAAAATGGGTATTTTCTCATGATGAATCCTCTAAAATTATCTCTCTGTTTCGTTCTTTGCAGCGGTTCGGTAGCCTCGACTAGGGCGGACTCCTGGCGTTCGTGGCGCGGGGATTTGCTGGGATCCGGAAAGGCGGCGGAACCTAATCTGCCTCTTGAATGGGGAGAAGAAAAAAATGTGAAATGGCGAATCGAATTGCCGGAGGCGGGGAACTCCACGCCGGTGATTTTTGGTGGGAAGGTGTTCGTTACGCAACCGTTAAGTGCCGACAAGACGAGGAACCTAATGTGTTTCAGTCAGGCTGATGGTTCCCTCCTCTGGAAAAAAGGACTTAGCTATGCCAAAGATGAGCGAACTCACCGCTCGAATCCTTACTGCTCAGCTTCGCCTGCGGTGGCAGAAAATTTCGTAGTCGTCTCGCATGGCTCGGCCGGCGTCGCGGCTTATGATCATGACGGTGAAGAACTCTGGAAGCGTGACTTCGGCGCGATCGATCACGTATGGGGTAATTCAAGCTCTCCTGTGATTTATAAGGATATCGTGATTCATTATCATGGGCCTGCCGAGGACGCGGTGCTCTACGGGCTGAATCGAAAGACGGGAGAGACGGCCTGGAAATGGGAAGAGCCGGTTTGGAATCCGGAAAAGCGGACTGATGGATTTAGTGATCGCAGCGAAAGAGGGGTGATTGGGTCTTTCAGTACTCCCATCATCGTTGCGACAAGCGATCGGGTGGAACTGCTGATGAGCTTTCCGCTGGAGATGAAGGCATTTGACCCGCTCTCCGGGGAAGTTTTATGGACGTGTGAGGGGCTGAATCCGCTTGTCTACGCGTCTCCTGTTTATGACGATGGGATCGTCGTGACGATGGGGGGGTATCACGGGAATTCTATTGGCGTCAAAGTCGGGGGCGATGGTGATGTCACGGCTTCGCACCGCCTTTGGCACGAAGTTCGCCACAATGGTGGTATTGGAACCGGCGTCGCGAGAGAGGGGATGCTCTACTATCAGGATTCCGGCGGTATTGTCTTTTGTGATGACATGAAAACAGGAAAGACGATTTGGAAAGCGCGGCTCCCCGGGGCGGGGAAATCCTGGGGATCGTTCGTTCTCGCAGGTGATCGAATCTATACCTTGAGTCAGGCGGGCGACTCTGTCGTCTTCAAGGCCTCCCCGGATCGATTTGAAGTCATCGCGCAGAGCAATCTGGGAGAGCATACCAATTCGTCGATTGCTCCAGCTGGGGGGCAACTTTTCATCCGCACCCACGAAGCGCTTTGGTGCATCGACGAATGAATGCCCGCATTCCAGTGGCCGCTTGCACTTGCAACGGGACGCAAATGGGGTGTTTGTCAGGATTGCCCGTCAGTCGATGAGGTGAACCGCCGGATCCGCTATGCGAAGAACCCGTGACCGCTGAGAAAGTGAAAGCTATTTTAGGGGCGCTTCATTCCGGGGGACGGTGGGTGAGTCGTTATGCGGGCGAGCTTCTGCCCGGGCAAGCTAAGTTTGCTCATCGCGAGGCCTATTTTAAGAGCGGGATTTTTGCTGAGAATACGGAATACCCAAGCCGGTATTTAGAGTTGGTCGGCGACAATTAATTGGCGGTTCAACGGTTACCGTTTTGTCATTTTTGACCTGACTGTTTCGTCATTTTCCTGATGTCTTGTAACAATAGTTTTTTCCCAAAGGCAAAGAGGCTGTGATACCCTGCTTGAGTTTTAGCAATCGATTAACGAATTACTATGCCGAGAAGAGCAAGTTCAGGAGTGAATGTGGGACAAATCGCTGGAATAGCGGTGGCCATTATCGGGTTTTTGGTGATTGCCGCCCTGTTGATCAAGTTGATTGCAGGTGGTCTCATCGGTGGCGGAGGTGACGGCAACAAGAAGCGAGTGTCGGGCAATGTTTCCTCACTCAATCTGACGACTTACCGCAACAACGCGAACAGTCTTCGTGGAAATGTTTACCAAGTGGAAGGCAGGGTCGAAGAGACGTTGCGCTGGACGGCTGACCGGGGACGTTTGATCAGTTTTGAAGCGACGGATTCGGTGGAAACCATTCCGGTGCCGGTTCTTGTCCCCGAAGAATTTAGTAATGTGAACATCGAGCGTGGCACTGAAATGTTCATGGTCGTGCGCGTGGATCGCGACGGAACCCTCGTTGCTGAATCGGTTGAATAGCCAATTACCCCTCTATTTTATGAAAATCCTGACTCGAATTTTCCTCCTCGTGTCTTTGTTACTGCTTTCCGGTAACGATACGAACGCCCAGGTTTATACTCCCCCGGCAGGCGGAGGGGGTGGCGGAGGTAGCTCCCCTCAGTCGAATAACACGACGATTGTAAACAAGGGTAACAATCAGCAGGGGAATCAGCAGATGGCAGGTAATGATATGCCGTATTTTGATCCGACGACTGATGTTTTTGCTTTTGATGGCAAAAGTTTCAATGTGAATGACAACCGTATTTTCCGGGCTCGCTTCGAGAAATATCTCAATGCTGAAGCTTCCAGTTCAGAGCAGGACCAGGCTTATCGTGAATCGATTCGCGATATTTTGGATGCCTTGTCGCCTCACAATAGGGACGCCGAGAAGTTTCCCCGAGCCGTCGCGATGCTGCAGAGAACGGCTGCCTTTCCTCAGGATGCCAGGCTTTGCGAATCGCTTGCGAATGCGGTCTACCGTGTCTTTTTGGCGCAGCGTTCAGTGGGGCAACTGAAGGTATTGAACGCGCAGCTTGAGTCTCAGCGGAAAAAACTCGACTGGAATTTTGAAATGGATATTCAGGGCGCGCCGAGGACGAGGCCCCAGGGGGAGGAGGCGGAGAACCAGGTCGCCGCCGCTCCGGTGCAGGCGGGTCGTCTTCAGCGTTATGTGCAGCGAATTGCTGAAGTGGAAGCTTCACGAGTGGGGAACAAAGCCAAGATGGAGCTTTCCGAGGTCGAGGCAAAGTTGGAGTTTCAAGCGCTTATCGTGCAGTTTTTTATGCAGCGCCGGTTTGAGCATGTCGTCATGGGCGCTCGGTTTTACACCGAATTTTTCCAGGATGGGGCCGGGCGCTTGGATTTTAAAGAAGGCTCTGAGGTTGAGCAGTCGTTCAGCAAGACGATTGGTTTTAATCCCACGATCACGACTCTGGATGCTTTTGCGAACGAGGCGATTCGAGATACCAACCAATCAATAGAATCGTTTGGGTTTCTTTTAGATTCGAAAGAGGTCGACGGGGCGATGCGCCAGTTACAGCAGGCTTTTGTTACGGGTGAGCATCTCCCTTCAGTGCAGAGTGTTCCACGGGAGCGCAAAAGGGAAGTGCTCGGGTATGCTCAGAATGCATTCCAGTTGATCAATGCCATTGAGGTGAAGGACTACACGCTTGCCGAAGATTTGGTTAATGAAATGAAAGCGCAGGCCGGTGACTTTGATTACTCGAAACCCACTGCGGCGATCGGAACGGCTCGACTCACCAGTAACATGAGGATTCGTTCTGCTAAAAACGCTGCGCTGAAGGGCGACGAGGCAAAATACGAGGAGAACATCCAGGCGGCTGCCATGATTTGGCCGACGAACCCGCTTTTGGCGGAGCAGTTTAACCTCATCGCTGATTCTTCGGATGTTCAGCTGCAGGCAAAGCTTGAGTTTGATAGGCTTCTCGGAACTCGCAGCTACCGTCAGATTTTTGACAACAAAGCGCGATTCATTGCGGCGACGGTTGATGACACCGAACGCCAGGTGGCCCTGAATCAGATTGTAGGCAACATCCAGGAGATCGAAACGGTTCTGAAACAGGCCGAGACTTTGAAAAAGGCCGGGAATAATCATGCCGCCTGGGAGATCGTCGAGCAAACCTTCCAGAAGTTTCCTGATGATGTCGATTTGAGCGCTAAACGATCCGATCTTGCGACGGATGTCGCCACTTTCGTGAAAGCCCTGAAGAATGCCGAAAATCAGGAAGCACGTGAGCAGCACGGTTCCAGTCTTGCCTGGTTTTTAACCGCCCGCCAAATCTACCCTCAGAGTGAATTTGTGGGAGACGGGATTCAGCGGTTGATTGACCATATTCTCCCTGAAGAGGGCGGGAGCGTCGAGTAGGATGCCGACGGAACGGCGACTGCTTCCCTGTGAGCTGAGGTGGTAAGAGGGGGGCGCGATCGCTCTGATTCGAAGCGGCCTCAGATGCCGGTGGTTTTCTGTAGGCAAACTGAGCGGGAAGCCCCATTTCTCCGTCAGCTTAGGATTGGTAGAGCCCGGGGCGAGCCTCAAGCAGCAAGTGCGCCGGAGGCTCCGCCTGATCGGATTCGATCACTGTTCGCCCGCGATTCAGTCACCTAACTTCTCCTTCTCTATTGAGACTAACGGGTCACGTTTTTGCGGCCCGAAAATCAGGCGATTCCTTCACTAAGAAATTGACGGAGCGTTTAAAGGGCGGATTCTCTGCGCAACCATTCTCATGAAAATTAATCTACTCGGGGTAGTATTTATCGCCACTTTCAGCGCGTTGGCGCTGAGTTCCTGTTCCGTTGATCAGGAAGCAGCACTTTTTTCACGACCTGCTGCAAGGGGTGGTTCTGAGAAATCCAAAAAGACGACTGTGAAAACAGGTGAGAAGTTCGATTGGGCTGCGCGCATCGAAGATGCCAAGAAAAAAATCGAGGAAGTGAAGGCGCAGGCTGACAAAGAAAGGGCCGTCAAGCTCGCGGTTAGAGAGAAGGAAGACGCTGCCAAGCTGGCGGAAAAAAAGAAAGCAGATGCCCTCGAATCTCGTAATCTTGCTGCGGCTAAGAAGAAAGAAGACGCGGCGAAGCGTGTCGAAGAGTCTGAAGAGAAGGCCCTTGCCAAGAAGGAAATGAAAGACAAAGCGACAGCGGAAGCAGCGCGAAATCTGGAAATTGCTGAAGCAAAGAAGGCGAAGGAACAGGAGCGTGCTGCCGCGCGCAATGCTGAGCTTGAGCAGGATAGCCAAGCTTCTGACGACGTTGCTGGGATGGCGACACGTCTCATTGGAGGAGGGTTTTTCTCACGCCTTTCGTCGAGAACTCCCAGTGAATACAAGAGCGAAGGTCACTATGTCAATGTGAACCAGAGACTTCTCCCCTATTTGAGCGCTTCCAATGCGAAGATTGAAATCGATATCAGCGAGCAGCGGGCGCGAGTTTACAAAACGGGTGCCGGGGGCCAGCAACTCGTTATCGAGACGCAGATTTCGACAGGTAAGTCAGGTCACAGCACCTCGCCTGGAACGTTTCAAATCAAGGAGAAGCTTATCGCAAAGAGTTCGACTCTCTATGGCAGCTGGGTCAATTCGAGCGGCTCAACCGTCAGCAGCAGCGGTGACAGCCGGAGTCGTCCTGGTGGCGCCTCTCGTTTTGTTGGCGCAGAGATGCCTTATTGGTTGCGAATCAATGGGGGTATTGGAATGCATATCGGATATGTTCCCGATCACCCTGCGAGCCATGGTTGCATCCGTGTTCCTCCGTCAATCCAGCCTCTCATTTTCTCCAAAGTGGGTGTCGGAACATCGGTAACGATCAAGCACTAAGACGTTATTTCGGTAGCGCTTTCAGGCGCGTCTCGAAAAAAAGTGCGGCTTCCGGTGATCGGTGCCGCTTTTTTAGGTAGTATTGGTCCTCCGGCCATTAAAAAATAAATATGAACGACTCAGCACCACTGCCACAGCGAAGCTTAAATCTCGGTGTGAATATTGATCACGTGGCGACATTGCGACAAGCTCGATATTCCTCAATGCCCGGTGCTCACAACGAGGAACCCTCTATTCTTGCTGCCGCCCATGAGGTCGAAGCAGCAGGAGCTGATTCGATCACGGTTCATTTGCGCCTCGATCGACGTCATATTCAGGATAGGGATGTCTTTGCGCTCCGAGAGGGAATCCATACGAAGCTGAATCTTGAAATGGGAAACACGCCGGAGATTCTGAAAGTGGCTCTTGAGGTGAAGCCGGAGTTCGTATGTCTTGTCCCTGAAAATCGAAGAGAAATCACCACTGAAGGCGGGCTTGAAGTGGCTAACGCCGATACCTCACTATCGAGGACGATTAAGACGCTTCAGGATGAGGGAATCAAAGTGAGTCTTTTCATTGATCCTGAAATACATCAGGTCGAAGCAGCCGCAAGAATGGGGGCGGATATGATTGAGCTGCACACTGGCAGATTTGCGAACGCTTCATTAGCGGGAGGGGAGGCCGAGTTAGAGTTGCTGAAATCGGCGGCCCTTCTCGGTCATAGAAGAGGGCTTCAGATCAATGCGGGGCATGGAATCACATTGGTCAATTTACCTCGGCTATTGGAGATGGATAACCTGGCCGAGCTGAATATCGGTCATCATCTCGTGGCGAGGTCTGTTTTTGTTGGTTTGTCGCGGGCGGTTAGTGACATAGCGACCTTGATGGCCGCTTATCCTCTTCATCGGATTGATAGGTGAGCTTTCTTTCCTTTCGCGAAGCAGTTGAATGGTAATTTTTGAGCGACGAGGCTTGCCCGCGGCTTCAATTGCTTCATACTTCACTCGTATAATTTGAGTGCTTCATTCGACAACTACGACCGACTCGCGAAGGGCCTTTGGGGGCTTTCCAGCCTTTGGAAAGGGAGCGATCATCTTGTCTACGTAAATGGATGGGGATTTCTTATTCCCCTGAGTGAAGAATACAAGCGCTTCAAGTATTCTGAGATTCAGGCGCTATCGATTGCTAAAACTTCGCGGCTTGGAAAGGGGATCCTTTACGGCGTTGGTTTTGTGATTTGTTCTTCTCTTATCGCTTTGATTCTGGTTTTGGCAGAAAGCTACAATATCGGTCTCGCTTTGGGTGTTTCCTTCTTGTCGCTCTGCGGTCTGGCTTCGATTGGCATGCTCCTTAGGCATCTGATTTTGGGGCCGACTTGTGTGTGTGAGATCAAAACATCGATTTCAAAGAAAAGGCTGAGGCCATTGAATCGCTACCACCGTGCCAGAGAGATTGTGGCTCAACTGGATGATCTTATCCGGGAGAGTCAGGAGGGCCTCGGCGAAACGGTAAGTGGTGAGGTGACGGAGTCGACTGCGCCCTCACCTGGTTTGGGCAACGGTGACTTTTTTCAAACGGGGAAGCTTACCATTCCGACTTTTTTGGGCTTCACCGTATTTGGCCTTGTTACGCTGGCTGCGCTTCATCTTGAAAGTGTCGTCACCACGGGGATTGTTTTGTTTTTGATTTTAGGCGTGAGCTTGTTGCTTACTTTTTCTCTGATCACCTCGGTAAGAAAACCAACCCCGGAGCCAATTCGGGGCGGGTTTTGGAGCCTTCTTGGTTTGTTGTTCCTATTTTTGGGTGCCGGGGCTGTCTATTTTTTGATTGTCGCGACCCAGAACCCTGCTTACACGATTGGCATTACAGGGCCTTTGGAAGCTTATTCAGCACTCGCTACGGAAGGGGGGCTGCTGGGATACGGAGTTTTTCTCAGTCTTGGGCTCGGATTTTTGATCGTCTCATTGGTGGGCATCTTCAATACTTTGAAATGGTCCAGGCAAATTAGAAAGTCTGATGCGGCGGTTCGTGTCGGCGAAGCGAGTAGTTTAGGGGGTAGCGGGGATGAGTAAGGGACTTTCAAAAACCACCTGCGCACTTCATCCCGAGCGGCCCGCTGCCGCGAGATGTCCGCAATGCGCTGATTTTTACTGCCCTGAGTGCATCACTGAGCACGAGGGAAAGATGATCTGTGCTTCGTGTCTTGGCGCTGAGTCCGTGGTAATAAGTCCCGAAGCAAAGAGAGGGCGCTTCCCTTTCTGGGCAATATTACAATTGGCTGTTGCTCTAATACTCTGCTGGCTCGCCTTCTATTATACCTCGGGGTTCCTCAGCGATTTGCCGGATGATTTTCACGACGGAACAATTTGGGAGTAAGCGGGATGAGAAAATCGAGTCGTAGAAAACGTCGCTCTGATAGCGAAACAGGAGCGGTTCAGGTTTTGGAGGAGGCGTTTCATCTCCTTCGGTCGATTGACTTAAAACTCTATTGGTATTTCTATTTGGGAACGATTCCCTTTGTGATTGGCCTGCTCTATTTTACGGCTGATATGAGTCGAAGCGGTTTGGCCCGGGAGGATGCTGCCTTCATAGCCAGTGCCATGGCTATTCTCTATTGCTGGATGAGAGTGTGTCAGGCCCGGTTTTGCGAAGGTCTCTGGAATTTTCTCAGTCCTCAAGATGAAGAGAAGGTTCGAAAGAGAATCGGGTTCCGTAATGGGGCGGCTCTCTTGCTTTTGCATTCGATTCAGGGCCCCTTACTCTGCATCGGATTGCTTCTGATTGTTCCGCTGGGTTGGATCATTGCGGCTCGCGAAAATTTGAGTGTCCTTGCGTTCCGGTCTGACGATTCGGAAGGGGCGCTGCGAGGGCTTTATTCGAAGAGTCTTCGGCTTTCCGGATATCAGTGGGCGCAGAACCATGGCATCCTTTTGGTTCTGGTCGTGATAGCGCTTTTTATGTGGATCAATGTGATCGGGACCGCCTTGCTGGTTCCCGGTTTCGCAAAATCAATTTTCGGAATCGACAGCATTTTTACGCTCAGCCCGCTCGCCGCCGTTCTCAATACGACATTCTTTCTGGGATCGCTTCTCCTGACCTACCTCGTCGTGGCACCACTCCTCAAGGCGGCCTACACGATCAGATGTTTTCAGGCCCGGTCCAGTAGCACAGGTGAAGATTTGCTCAGCCGGTTGGCTGAAAGTCGTGAGCTTCGCCGGCGGGATTTGAAAGGCGTTGTTCTGAGCGTCACAATGATCGCTTTCCTCGTCTTGAGTCCCGGAGAAGCCTTTTCTGATGAGCTAACTGATCAGCAATCGGTGAAACTGGGTCAAGCTATCTCCGATACTCTTGAGCAGAAAAAATATCAGTGGCAGCTTCCCCGGCGGGAAGCGCTCGAAGAGAATCGAAGCCCTGAGCAGTCCTGGCTCGCGAGCCGTCTTCAGGAAATTGCCGAATCCACGAGAGAATTGGTTAATGCTCTGAGTGAGCGTCTGGAGGAGTGGATCGATAATTTGATCAACAATCAAGAAGAGAGCAATAGTAAGGATAAGTCCGAGAGTATGAAATTTTTCAGGGAGATTGGTTCAACGATGTCGCTTGCTCTTGTTCTCGTCGTCTTGGGTTTGATTGTCTGGGTTTTCGTGGCTTTTTATCGAAAACACCGCGCTGATTCGCCCGTGGAAGCTGAGGATGAAGGGTTGGGAGGAGTCGTGGATTTGGAGAGCGAGAATATTATCGCTTCTCAGTTGCCCGAGGATGAGTGGATGAAACTCGCAAAGGAGCAGATGGCAGGGGGCGATTGGCGTCTCGCGGTGAGAGCTCTTTTTCTCGCTTCTCTTGCCAAGTTGGGAGAAAACGAGGTCTTGAAGATTGCCCGTTTTAAATCCAACCGGGATTATCGGGGTGAGCTGGAGCGCCGGATGAGGGCGAACCTCGATTTGATTTCCGCTTTTGATGGAAATGTCAGACAGTTCGAGCGCAGTTGGTATGGAACGCATGATCTGAGCGAAGGGGAAGTAGTGACATTTCTCGGCAACCATGAAATAGTAGTGAGGGAGTCTAAAAAACGTTCAGCGGAAGGAATCGGGGCTGAGGCGTCTCTTCTGAGAGCAGGCCAATGATGTTGCGTAAACGAAATATCACACTGGCGGGATTGTTGATCTTGGGCATTTTTCTCATCGTTGGATTCTTTGAGATTCTCGAGAAGCGGTTCGCGGAAGGGGGGATCTACCCTCACTACGCTAGCTTTCGACCCGATCCGCTCGGGACCAGTGTTTTTTACGAGTCTATCGAGGCGATGGATGGTGTGCAGGCCCGGCGTAACATTACTGATTTAAACTCGATCAAAGATCTTGATGAAGACTCTGTGTTGCTACTCTTAGGCTATCCTCGGGAGAGCCTTGAAGACCTCAGAGCTCCTGCCGATTCGCCCGTTCTCGCAGCGGTAAAAGGAGGCGCACGACTTGTGATTACGTTGAATCCCGGCCTTGTTCCCGAAGTTTTTCGTCCTGAGGAGGATGACTGGGTTGAGCGGAGAAGACAGCTGAGAAAGGAAGCTTCGCGAAAGAAAATGAATCGGGAAAAAGCGAATTCCGATTCTGAAACGAGCGAGGAAGACAATCAAAACGGGGGTGAAAAAAAGGATGAAAGCGAGCCGGAAGTGGTCGAAGCGGGGCTTGAGAAGATTGAATCGCTGATGCGGTCGACGGCAGGGTCCCGGCTCACTGAAAAACTTGAGTTCGATATCGCCGCTCTCGATGAATTTAAACGGCCCGAAGGAGGGTGGCGAACAAGGCAGGGGAAATCATCAGACGGGAGCGGGGTGTTAGCTTCGACACCGAGGTGGCGGTCGCAGTATCGAGTTGAACTTGAGAGCGATGAATGGAAGCCGATTTTACGGGTGAAAAATGCGCCGGTCGTAGTGGAGCGACAGTGGGGGAAGGGCAGTATCGTCTTTTCTACTGATAGTTTTTTCGCAAGTAACGAGGCTTTGCATGAATCGGGAGATCCTAATTTTCTGATATGGCTTCTTGGTGGAAAACGAGATGTGGTATTTGACGAAACGATCCACGGAACCCGGGAGACGGGTGGGGCGATGAAGTTGATTCGTCGTTATCGGCTGCACGGTTTCTTTCTCGGGATGCTCGTTTTCGTGGGTCTCTGGGCATGGCGTTCGGCTTCCTCTCTCGCCCCCGGAAGCGACATGATGGATCGAGGATTGATTTCGAGTGGAGGTGCGGTCGCGGGAGAGCATTCCCGATCAGGATTTGTGAGACTGCTTCGTCGCAGTGTCTCCGGCAAAGAGCTCCTCCAACGTTGTTTAAGTGTGTGGCAAGAGTCACAACACAGAGAGCTCTCAGACGAAGTGACTGATCAAATTGCGTCTCTTCTCAGAGAAAACGGAGCGAAGCCGGGTGCTACGGTTTCCGCTTATCAGAAAATCAGTGATCTCGTGGCGAGGCGGTGAGGGCAAGACGTTGACAAAAGCTCCGGGAAACGCGAGGAAGAAGCTTCATTTAAAAGTTGAGTAAAACTGAGTATTAGAAAGTATGAGTTTTTGGTATTGGGCGGGGCATACGCTCTCAAAATTGTTCGGAAAAGTGGTTTGCTCGTACCGGGTTCAAAACCGGGAGGCGCTCGAGCAGGTCGAAGGCGGGATGATTATCGCGAGCAACCATGTGAGCTTTATCGATCCTCCATTTATTGGTGCCGCTTATAAGCAACCCATCTACTACTTTGCGAGGAAGACTCTTTTTGATCACCCTGTTTCCAATTTTATTTTTAACCGCGTCAATGCGATACCGGTGAATCAGGACAAGCCGGAACTCTCTATTCTGAAAAGAGTCATCGGGCTGCTTAAGGCTGATGAAAAAGTTCTGATCTTCCCCGAGGGAGAGCGTTCTCGTGATGGTAATTTGAAAGAAGAGGGCGAGCCGGGAGTCGGTATGATCGTGTGCAGGGCGAAAGTGCCTGTGCTGCCGGTGAGGCTTTTCGGTGCTGAACATGTCCTTCCACGTGGCAGCAATAAAATCAAGAGGCATCCCGTCACGTTGGTTGCCGGTGAATTGATTGATCTTTCTGATTTGATTGAAAATAAAGAGTTAAGCTCCAAAGATCGCTACCAGGCAATTTCAAATCGCATCATGTCAGCGATCGCCGAGCTAAAGTTGGAAGATAGCCGGGGTGAGTAAGATCGTTTTGACGGTTAGATCGGTGAAATCCTGAGGCGTTTTTTCCTATGCGAGACGTGAGAGAGGATCGATTCGGCGGGGGACCCCCGTGATCATCGTGACGTTATCAGAACGAAGCCGTTCGAAAGATCCGGCGAGGATACGAAACGCTTTCGCGAAACGCGTCCTTACCAGCCCCCAACAAATTCATTCTCACAATGCAATGGTTAAGAGCGGGTAAGGCTTTGCTGAGTGCGTCTGTTGCAGCGTTGGATTTCTCCTGAAAACTTGGTGCCTTTGTGGGATGCGGGGTGCGCACCCAGCTTGACCGCGTAGTGACGAGACGGGATTTGAAATACTCGCACAAAGTCACGAGGGCTCGAAGAGTTGACGGCTCAATCCCACATGGTTCGGCCTCACCACTGCTGAATACTAGTCAAGAATCAGGCCTGTGCCTTTCTTGGGCGGCTCCGGTGGTTTCGCCGGCTTTGGTTTTGCGGGAGGGGCTGGTGCGCTTGGTGGCTTGGCCGGATTGAAAATTCTGATATGCGGAATTTCAGGAGGGTGAATTTCGAGAGAAACAACCGTTTCTCCAGAGGCCTCCTGGGCGGCAAGTGCGGTTTTGAAAATATCGTAGGTGTAGTTCTGGAACCTGGAAAAATCCCACTCATAACGTTCTTTGGTGAGCTTATCGATGAATGCTTTTTGCTCAGCGGGCACCGTGATCTCTTTCGGGACCGAGCCGGAAACGGAGGCCGCGAATTCCGCATACTCCTGATTGAGCATCTGTACCATATTGGACCCAAGTGAGTTCGCTAGTTGCATGTACTCGGCATCCGGAATGATATCGAGGTTGTAGCGAACCGTCTCGCGGATTGGCTTACCACTGGGAGAAAGCTTGCTGCCATTCCAAATCGACCAGCCTGCAGGAACTCTGAATTGCTCCGATTTGGCACGGGCCTGGAGATAAACTTCAAAACTGTCGGGTGCTACGTAATAGTAGAAAAGAGTGCGACGGTTTGTTGCCGCCTGCTTGCAGCGTTTTTCAAATTCTGAATTGGCGCCGAGGAATTGTTCCGGTTTCCACCCTCCTTCGGTCTCTCTCGGTTCGAGGTCCAATTTGATGCGATCTCCGCCTCCTTTGCTGATGTGGTATTTGAAGTCTTTAGGGCCGAACTTTCCTTCTCCGAAAAAGTCAGTAATTTTTTTCAGATCAAAGCGGAATTTGCCCACCGCTACTTCAGCTTCATCGTCGGCTCCCACTACTCTATTGAGAATAGTGGTCTCTTTTGCTGCGACCCCTTCGCGATTCGCGACGAGGACTTTTAGCCCATCCCAGGCGGCAAGGGCTTCTCTTTCTCGGCGGCTTAACCTTACTTTCTCGGTGAGTGAGTCGAAGCCACCATTATCGTTTTTGGAGGTATCTTTGATCGAATAGGTATAGGAACCGATTGCTTTGCCGGTGTAGGCAAGGTCTTTGAAATTTTGATCGATGACATCACGTATTTTGAAAACGTGCTCGTAGGGATCGCCGACAAAGTAGAGCTTCCCATATTTACAAATGACATACATGGCCTGCGACTCTGCGTCGGCCATTCGGGGGTTCGGCATCGTGATCTCTCTCGCGGCTTTGATTTCAGCCTCGGGAGTCTGAGCGAGAATCGCAGCGAGTTCGCGGTCCTTTCGGTCTGCTTCAAGAACCAGTTTATCGCGCTCTTTCTTTTTAGCCTCTTCCTCTTCGACCTTGGCAAACCATTCCTCGATATCAGAGGTTTTGTCGGCGAGGTCTTCGTTGTTTTTTTCAAAATCCTCGAGATCGGCGATCAGCTTGGCAGCTTCTGCTTCGGTGGGGAGATTGTCTTCCGTGTTGATTTTGGTTTGTGTCAGATCCTGGAAGTTATCGAGCGTCTTTTCGCGACTGACTTTCATCGCCTCTAGTTCTTCCTGCGTGATATCGGGAAGATTCTCGACCACTTTTTTTACCTCCGCTGAAATGGTGAGGCTGCTGACAATGAGAATCAAAAGGAGCACTCCGACGACATTGGTCATCGCATCCATAAGGGAGTCCATACTCCTTTCTTCTTCCTGTCTTGGTCTTCTTGCCATGGGTTGGGGAAATTGGGGATTCGTTGAGTTGACTCAAGGCTCCATAAACTTGGCGAAGACGCTCAAGTCTACTTTGCCTTCGTTGGGAAGAGGCAGTTTGCCCGAGATGACCCTCTTTTCTTTACCTTGGTTGTAAGAGGTGACGACATCATTTACTTTAGCATGCGCGGCGGCGGCTCCTTCATTTCCGCGAACGAGAAAGACGAGGCTTTGCGAAGTATCACCGGCGACGAGGTCGAGTAGTTTAATGAATTCTTCGCTCTGATTGATCGAAGCGATCGGAATTGCCTCCGGTTCCCGGCTCAAAGATTTGTGCAGGTAAATTCCCGCTTCACTAATTTCAACAAAGTTAGGGCGTCGGTTGCTACTGCTACCGCTCGAGCGAACTCTAAGTGAAGCCGCTTTCGGTGGTAGTTTCCGTTTCGCGATTTCCTCTTCCTTAATTTTAATAGCGGCGTCCAACTTAATCTTATCCTGATTAAGCTTCTTAGTGGATTCAGATAAGATGTTGAACTTGGCAATGAGCTCTTCACGGCTCGCATCAATCGTTTCCTGATTGTCGAACATCTCTTTGAGTCTCGCCAATTTGTCGCGTACCTCGATGGTGTCTCTGTTCTTCTGGATGATGTTTTCAATCTCCAGTTTCAGTTTGTCGAGTTGCTCCTGTTTATCTTCTTTTTCTTTTTTCAGGACCATGAACTCCTGAGCACGCTCAACTTCTTCGGAGGTGCGCCCCTCTCCTTTACCCATCGCCATGAGGTTGACCACGACAATGATGAGCGTGAGGCAGCCAATGATGCACACAAGAATGCTCAGGAACGGAAAGAGGTTCACTGTCGCTCCAGCGTCTTTAGTTCGTTTGGCCATGCGGGATGAGTATCTCGGAAGGGGGGCTTTAGCTAAGGGATAGGGCTGTCACAAGCCGGATGGTGTCCTGCTTTTCGAAATCTAGCGCCCGAAGAATCCTTTTTTCTTCACCACGATCTGCTTTCCGTTAAGATCTTTCAGGACTTCGTTAAGATTTTTAATGCCCTCAGCAAGCGATCCAACCTGGCTTTCGATTGCTCCGACAGACTGGACACGCATCCTTTCAAGCGAGCCGAAGAATTCGTCATCAAGCTTGGCTTCGTAATCTTTGGTGCGTTTGTCGATCCCTTCGAGTTGCCTTTCAACCGCGGTCGCAATTTTCCCGTGCTGCTCGACCTGCTCGGAAAGACTGGTGGACATACCTTTTTGAACGCTCTCGAATCGGCCCATGATATCCTTCTGGTTGTTGGCCAAGGCATCTCCGATCGCCTTGAGTAGCGATGCGTCAGAGCCAACATTGGAGGCGGCCCCGCCGTCGTTGAGCCGCTTCAGAAGATTGTCGATGCAATATTCATCGATGTCGGTAACGAGATCATCCTCCTGATTCTGCAGTGCGCTCGCGGGGAAGCTTAAAATAATGCTGAATACGAGGGCGAGGAGCGTTGTGTCGAATGCAACACCCATATTGCCAAGAACCTCTGTGAGCGGCTCCTGGATCGCGCTCATGTCTCCCCCATCACCGGCACCGAGGACTTCTCCGAAACCACCAATCGCGCTTCCGATACCAACAACGGTTCCAATGAAGCCCATGATGGGGATTGCCCAGAGGAATACTTTCACCATCGAGTAGCTTCCGCTTACTTTCGCGGCATCGACCTCAGACTGTGACGTGAGCATCTCCGCTACTTCAGGATTATTCTGGCGGACATAGAAAAATTCGAGTGCCTTGCGGATGCGGTTTACAATATATGTGTTACGCAATGGCTTAGGAAAATTGATGATGTGATCGTGGAAATTCTTCAGATTATCAGTCGTGATTTCCATATCAATATCGGTGGGCAAAGCCTGAATCAGCATCGCGCGGCGCTGTTTCTGGATATTGATTGCTTTGAGAATAAGAATTCCTAAACACCAAAACATCAGCAAACTCGTCGCATACTGGATTTTCCCCCGCTTCGTGAAAAGGTCGGCGAGGTAATTTCCATCTGGCAGCAAGTGCATGATGACATACCAAACCAGCGTTGCCATGATTCCGATTCCTCCTGCAATCCAAATATTTACGTGAGACGGGTGGGGGCCAACAGGAGCTGAGCTTAAATCGAGCTCGGGAAGACTGTCGTAGTGCTGGTCCACCAATTCTTCCGCTGCATCGCCTTCTTCCTGGCCAAAGTCATCCGGGATCTGGATTTTAGAGCTGCAACCGGGGCACTTTACCATTTTACCCGCGAAATCGGGTTCTGCTTGAAGTGTAATGTTGCAGGTAGGGCATGCGAAATTCATAAATCAGGAAAAGTCGAATTAGGTGGATAATGTTATCAAGGGAACCTTGTCAGTTCGTTTCACGCATACGCGAGCCTGTAACGTTATGCCTGCTGGTTGAGAGAATTCGAGCAAAACTTTTGAAAATTTTTACGGACGCAATCGCTCAATGGGTGTTGGTTGAATAAGAGTTATAAATGGGGACGGTATTTCACAGCGGCAGACTTATGCTTTGCCTCGTCATTCTGGCGGGGCTTACTTCTGGTTGCGCAGTGAGGGTCAAGGTTCAGGAGAACTGGAATGCTGCCGCTAAGGGGCCGTTGACCTTTAGTGAAGCAACCGCGACATGGCAAGAGATTCGTGCGGGGAAGATTCTCAATGGTGACTCTGTTGTGAAGTATAACGAGGCAGTTAGAGGGACGGTTGTTCAACTGACCAAAAACTGGGAATCTCAGGAAGGCTTCCTTGCTCTGGTTCAAACCGATCAGGGGAAGGCTCGCGTGAAAGTTCAATCCATTAACGTTCCGGCGATTGATTTGATCGATCAGTTGATTCCGGCTGATTTCATCCATGTGAAGAGGGGATTTAGCGAAAAAACGATTGTCGCAGGGATTGGAACTTCGTTGCTGGTAAGGCAGAAACGGACCGAGGGCGATCCAATGATTCCGGAGTCCGGTCTATGGTATCCGGTTACTGGAATTTTGAATCTGGATGAGCCGATGAACCCTGTGCTTGAGCTGCATGACCCGACGAGGGGCGGGAATTTCGAGTCAGGGGGACGTTCTTTCCCGCTCGCGGCTAATTACACGGCTGCCTTTGCACGGGATTTTCAGGATCGACAGTTTCAGTTTCTGGATCTGCCTGCCCTTCTTCAATTTGAGAAGTACGCGGATCGGATGGGATTGTACCGCGTATCGCCCTTCGATCCTTCAAAGCAGGTGTGTGTGCTGGTGCATGGGATTTATTCCAACCCCACGACCTGGGACAAGGCACTCAATCGTCTGTATGATCATGAGGAATTGAGGGAGCGATATGAATTCTGGACATTCGGGTATCCAACCGGAGCGCCGATTCCTTTTCTTGCTTCCGCCTTTCGTGAGTCTCTTGGAGAGATGCGCGCCTTTCGATCCGGAGCCGGGGCATCGACTCAGGATATGGTGGTTGTGGGCCACAGTATGGGCGGATTACTCGTAAAAGCGGTTACACAGCATGGTGGCGATGAGGAGTGGAATAAGGTTTTCAATCTCCCTATTGAGCAACTCAAGGTGACTGAAGATGACCGAGCCGTTCTACGGCGGTTATTTTATTACGAGCCAATAAATGACATAAGTCGCGTTATCTTTTGTGCTACTCCGCACCGCGGTAGCAGGGTGGCCGCTTATCCGGGGGCGGGTTTGGTTAGTAATTTGATACAAATGCCCTCGCAACTTGCACGGCTCACTGCCGATATTGTTGAGCAGAGTCGTTACGCACTCACTCCGCTTGGCCTTGAGATTGCCGAGGATCGAACGACTTCTCTTCAGCAACTGAGTTCAAAATCAGGAATCACCGCTGATCTCTACTTAAAGCCATTGAATCCCGACATTGCTTTCCATTCTGTTATTGCCAGCAATCGCCGTGATCGAAGGCCTCTGATTGAGACCGGTGACGGTTTGGTAACGTTCCAAAGTTCCCATATCGAAGGTGTCGAATCTGAGACTGTTATCTTTAACAGTCCGCATGGAGTTCACCGGGATGAAGATGGAATCGAAGAAATCGCCAGGCTTCTAAAGCTACCTTGAGCGAAGGTAGCGTTTTACTGGATTTCGTTGAAAAAGCCGCATTTGTGGAGTTTTCATTACCGAAACTTCTGCTTATGATCGGGAATGCAAATTTCAAAGTATTCGGCATTCCTCGCTGTAGTCGCCGCTGCCATATTGGTTTTCACAGCGGGATGTGGTGAAAAGAAACTCTCCGTCTTAATCATCGACGGTCAAAATAATCACGCTTGGAAAGAAACGACGCCTCTTTTGGCGCAGATTCTTGAGGATGCGGGAAAGTTTGAGGTGAGCGTCTCGACATCGCCAGCTTCCGCGCCAAGAGCCCCCCGCCCTCCCAAAGAGAAAACGGATGAGGCAAAGGCAGCCTATGCTGCAGCGATGAAAAAGTGGGAGGGTGATTCCGCCCAAATCAAATCCGAGTCAGCTTCCCTTTGGGAACAGTGGCGTCCTGATTTTGCTTCTTACGACGTTGTCGTGTCGAACTACAATGGCGAACTTTGGCCGGACGCGGTTAGAAAATCGTTCGAAGACTATGTCGGTGGGGGAGGTGGTTTTGTTTCTGTGCATGCTGCCAACAATTCATTTCCCGAATGGCCTGCTTATAATGAGATGATCGGGGTAGGAGGTTGGGGCGGCCGGAGTGAGCTTTCGGGCCCTTATTTGAGATTGCGAGAAGGTAAATGGACCCGCGATACCAGCGCTGGAAAAGGCGGCTCTCACGGCGCACGCCATGAGTTTGTTGTCGAAACTCAGGATCCCAGTCATCCGATTGTGAAGGGGCTCCCTCAGCGATGGCTCCACGCCGAAGACGAGTTGTATGACAGGCTTCGCGGGCCCGCAAAAAATATTTCGGTTCTAGCCGCTGCCAAAGCGAGTGAGGAAAAAGGCGGGTCGGGTGAGTTCGAGCCGCTTCTCATGACGATTGATTATGGAGCTGGAAAGGTCTTTCACACCGCGCTCGGGCACGATACCGCTGCGATGTCATGTCTGGGTTTCCAGGAAACGTTGAAGCGTGGCGTCGAGTGGGTTGCCACTGGCGGAGTGACTTTCCCGGCGGATTCCGCAAAGACTCTGAATGAGAAAGCGATCACCGTAGTGGTTGCGAAACTGGATTCCGCGCCCGCCGCCGCTGAGTGAGCTGCCCTCGCCAACGTCAAGTTAGCTAGGGAATGATTTCGGTCAGGGTTCCGGCTTTTCAGGCATTCTCGATTGGCGCTCTTTGCGTCGCTTGACGACTTCATTCGCGGCGCGCTGTCCTGATTCAGAACCTTTTTTGAATCCCGTTGTGATATTGTCCGGAGCGATTCCCTTGAGTAGGGCACTTCCGAAAGCGGTCGCATAAGCAATCCCATAGGCGAGGTCGTGAACGGCCTTCGTAGCTTTTGGGGTCGCTTTTTTGAATGCTTTCTGGGCATCTTCAGAGCCGCTTTTCAAAGTGTCTTGAAAAGTCTTGGCGATGTCGGCAAAAACATCCGCCTTCTTCGAAGTCGATTCAGTAGAGCCGTGAGCCGGGTCACTCTCGTTATGGGGGGTATCGGGATCGTCTCTCATAATTGGATGGCTTTCTTGCAATGACACGATCCTCGAGAAATCGGTGTTTTCTGATTACAAAGGTTGCCTTGATTGGTAACGAAGGGAATTGACTCACTTCTTTAATCGAGCTGGCAGAGCGCTCGTTCTTCGGAAAGGGATTCTTAAGCGGCGTTGCTTGTTGGCTCGTTTAAGGTCGGGGGCATATGGGGCGCTGGCGCGCCCTCCTATTTTTGACTAAAGGATGCTTTCACTGTTTCTTTTACTTTGCTCCAGCCTGGCTCCATCGCTTCAAAGAGGCCAAACTGCGATGCCAACCAAGCGATCGCGGCGAGGGCAAGCACCTTCCAGAATGCCGATTTCTGCTTTTTCTGAACGGATTCTATGCGCTTGTTGATTTCGTCAAGTTTTCGCGAGTGCTCGTCGAGTTTATCATTTACCCGGGAGACGGTGATTTCAGGTTCGAAGGGGAGGACGATTTCCGGCTTTTTAATCACTTTGGGGCGCTTTGCTTCGATCAGTTCTTTGTAGGCTTGAATGACAATGGGCTCAAGTTTCTCAAATTCGATTGGCTTGTTAATGAAGTGGTTAGTGAGAATCTGGGAAGTTCCCATCGCCCGGAACTCTTTCTCGAGGTCATCCGAGTTGCTGCCGGTAATCATCATCACGCTCAGCGGGCGGCTTGCATGGGCCGCGAGCTCGTGGAGCACCTCGATGCCTGTCATCTCCGGCATGTGCTGATCAAGAGTCACCATCTCAATCGATGGTTCGGCTTCAATAAAGTCGATTGCTTCGGCTCCACTGCGAGCGGTGAATATGTTTTCGAACCCTGTGAACTCGCGAAGAAATGTTTTCAGTCCGAGTTGGAAAGCGGGATCCTCATCGACGACAAGAATGCCGGGTAACCCCGTGGGAGGCTGGACGTCGCGCAGACTGTGTTCTTCCAAAAATTCGAGGCTCATGGGGTGCAGGATAGGTTGAAACGTATCTAATTTTTGGATCAGAGTGGCGAATTGTAAAGAATTCAATCACTTAAATGCTTGGGAATCTCCTAAGGCTTTGCCTTGCAGGACGCGGCGAGATGCGTTCTCTTTCCGCATGCGTTTGAAGCATGATATTGATTTGGGGTATTGCACGAATATTCACCGGGGAGAGACTTGGGATGAAACTTTCAGCGGTCTTTGTCTCTACACCGACGAGGTAAGAAAGCAGGTCGCGGGCGATCAGCCTTACGGGATCGGGTTGCGTCTCGGGGCCGCTGCCGCTTCAGAGTTGGCAGAGAGCAAAGAGGAGCGAGATCGATTTCGGAAGTGGCTTCTGGATACGAATTCCTACGTCTTTACCGTTAATGGTTTTCCTTATGGTACTTTCCATGGAAGCAGAGTTAAGGAGCAGGTTTATGCTCCGGACTGGACTTCTGAAGCGAGACTTGCCTACACCAATCAATTGTTTGATCTGATTACTGATTTTGCGCCTGCAGGCAGCCCGGCGAGCGTGAGCACTTTGCCGGGGTCGTTCAAGGAATTCATCAAGGCCGATACCGCGAAGGAACAAAAGAGCGCGATTTTTAAGCATCTGCGCTCATGCAGTGATCACATTGAGCGCTTGCGTGATCGTAGCGGTCGCGATATCCACTTGGGATTGGAACCCGAGCCTCTTGGTTTGTTTGAAACCAGTGCGGAGTCAGTGTCTTTCTTTGAGGAACTGGTTTCAGGGGTGGGCGCTGCCGAGGAAGCGCGTATTCTGAGAAATATTGGAATCAATTACGACACGTGTCATCTCGCGATTGAGTATGAGGAGCCCGAAGTGGCGATTAGAAACCTTCGTGAAGCGGGCATTCGAATCAGCAAGATCCACCTCAGCTCAGCGCTCCGGCTTGTTCCGACTCCGGAGGCAGTGGAAGAGTTGGCTGCCTTTGGTGATGACGTTTATCTGCATCAGGTCGTTATCAGTAAGGCGGGAAAAATCACCCATCGGATCAAAGACTTGCCGGAAGCGCTTAAATGGTTCGAGTCAAATTCAGAAGAAAGAGGGGACGAATGGAGAGTCCACTTTCATATCCCAATTCATGTCCAACCCGGTGGGCACTTTAAAGACACGCGCTCACACATCGACGGAATACTGAAACTGCTGGGAGAAGAGCCCGGGTGGTGCCAGCATTTTGAGATGGAGACCTACACGTGGGAGGTGATGCCGAAAGAGCTACGTTCCGGCGATGTTGTGTCTCAGCTGGTAAACGAGTATGAGTGGTGCCTTGCTGCCTTTCGGAAAAACGGATTGGCGTAAACTATTCTACGAGGTCATTTCCGGCTTGTCCGAATCGTCTTCGCTTTTGGAAAATCCGAAGCGACGGGTTGGCCGGTTGGGAGGCTCCTTGAGAAGAGTTAGGATTAGGCAGCAGAGGTGGAAATTGCTCCTGTGCTTCGATCTCCAGCAGTGTTGTCCGGCTCGTGCTTTGGTCGTTCTGCGGGATGGGCTGGAACTCTGCAGTGAAGTGCTTGGTGAAAGAGACGCTCGGTTTAGCGGCAGGTGGAGGGCTTTGGGAAGAGGGGAGTCGTTGTTGATAAGCCTGATTCGACTCAATCTTGTTTTTGATTGGGGCGAGCAATCATTTCAACTGAACAAGCACAGCTGCGACCGTGCTGGTAATGCCGCCACTTGAAGCGAGGCCCCCGGCATCGCGGGCGATTCCCGGCAACACGAACCACTGAAGGAATATAGCGTGAGGAGCGGTCCGAACGAAGGTTAGCGAGGACACGTCCACCGTTGCACCTGGCATCACAATATCGAGCGAGATGAGATCGGGTATATGATGAAGGGCTGACGAACTTCGAGAGCGTTTTCTTCATCAGTGCGGTAAGCGCTTCGTTATCATCAGTGAGGTGACTTTCACGGTGCCTGAATCCCAGCGCATCGAAATTGTCTTCAAATCAGGGTAACTATGAAAAACTTTACTAAGCTATTTTCAAGTGCACAAAAAAACCGGACCACCTGCGTGGACCGGTTCTTAAAAATAAAGTGAAACGGGAATTACTTCGCTACTTTCATGACACCATTCATGAGCGCCCAATGGCCGGGGTAGGTGCAAAGGAAAGGGTAGTCGCCCTCTTCTTCAGGTGCAGTGAACTCCAGCGTGTCCTCTTCGCCTGCTTGAATCAGCTTCGTGTGAAACAGAATATCCTCTGAGTCGGGAACTGCCTGCTTAGTCGTCATGAATTCAGGATCTGTCATCGCGGCGTTCGCAGCCATGCCAACGACGTCTTTTTTGCCGGGTTTAACGATGAGGAGATTGTGAGGCTGACGCGTGACGCTGTCAGATGGGTTCACTAAAGTTAATTTAACTTTCTGGCCTGGTTTTACCGTGAACTCCTTAATATCGAAGGCGAACTGGATCTTATCTGCCGAAATTTTTACTTCGGCAGTGTCTTCAGCGCGGATTCCTGTTGAGGAAATTAGGACGCTTACTGAGGCAATGGTAAGGAGGAGATTTCTCATAATTTTGGGTTTTGATTTCTTCACAGGGGCAATTTAAGAATTGTTGAACCCGTAACTTATTTTACGAATCCTGCAATCACAGGGGTAAACAAAAATGAATTATTTAAAAAAAAGGGAACATTTAGTTTGGAAAAGGCTTAAAACCTTGTAATTTTATGGAAATTCGATTAAGTCTCATAATTCTCAACTTCGACTAATTGACAATGAACAAGGTTCTCATAGTGGCCGGCGAGCGGCAAACCGGTGAAAGATTCCAGCAGGCGATGGGCCGGGAAGGGCTTCAGACTGCGGTTGTCTGGACCCCCCTTCAGATGGTGGATTTCTGTCGCCGGCATTCTCCCGACTTCATGGTTGTCGATCTGGACCTTTCTGAAATGGGGCTTTGGAGCTCGATCCAAGCGGTTCGTGGAATCGGCACTTTGGCGAATGTTCCGATTTTCGGCCTCGTATCGGCTTCCAATCAATCAGCGATCGAAAAGGCCAAATCGATTGAGATGGCGGGGCTTTTCCCCATAGATGGGGGGACTGGAACGGTGATCGAGGCGATTAATTCAAAAATTGAGCGCGAAAGCACTCCTACGCAACAAGCTGAATTGATCGTGGGGCGCGATCCCTCGTTGAATCACCTTCGTGAGATTGCTCGTGATGTCATTTCCGTCACCGTATCGCTTAAGCCAAATGTCGGCGAATATGGAGAAGACGGTCCTGAGCTTTTCAGCTACATCGAGAACTCAGGGATTGAAATTCAAAAAAAACTTAATGGACTGGAGGATTTCTCACTCCACGACAGGGAGCTGCGTCACGACTTTAGGAATATGATTGGATCCGTTACCGGTTTTTCTGAGCTTATTTTGATGGAGTCGGCTCTCTCTCCAGAGTCCACCAGTGGGCTGACCCGGTTGCGCCAGTGGTCGACTAAATTTGTCGAGATTCTCGACATGCAGAAGGCCGAAGCCAGCGTTTGATCGTTTTCAAAGGGGCCTTTTCCGCGGCGAAGGTCGCCACCGCCAAATTGCTTGCAGGACGCTCCCGCGAACATAGTTTCCAGAGTGCATGCGGCATTTTGGCTTCACGTGCGTAGGCTGTTGCGCGAGCTCTGAAAATTGGGATCACAGGTGCGAGCCGTTTTTTAGGGGGAGCCCTTCTCGCTGAAGCGTGGAGCCGTGGCTGGGAGGTTGCCGCGTTTTCAAGAAACGACCATAAAGTGGTCGAGGGCGTTCATGAAATTCGGTCGTTGGCCGATCCTGAAGCGATCGATGTCAGTGAGCTCGACGCGATCATACCTCTCGCCGGTGAACCTATTGTAGGGTGGTGGAATCGCGAGAAAAAGAGGAGGATTCTCGAGAGCAGGACTGATTTGACCTCTGATTTGGTGGCTTCGATTGCCCGTGTTTCCAAAAGCCGTCGGCCTGAGGGATTGGTTTCTGTGTCAGCGATTGGTTACTATGGTGATCGCGGCGACGCGTGGCTTGATGAGGAAGCTGATGTCGGATTCGGCTTTCTTCCGGTCCGTATCTATTCTCGGGTTTTGGGGCGTCTCGCAGTTATTCCTGTGCCGGCCTTTCTTATCAACAAGCTTCCCGGTGGAATGGGGCGACTTTTCTGGATAGTCAGCGGGTTGTGCCTTCAGTGATGAAATCTTCTGGGTTCGAGTGGCTGTTCGGGGAGCTCGAGTCCGCATTTGAGGGGCGTCGAAGGAAAAGTGACTCCCGGCGAAGACGTTGAAGAGGATTCCAGCTCTGCCGAATCAGATGTTTCGCCTGATGCAGAAGCTCAAAGATAGTGGTATTGTAGCGTTTCTAAATGGCTTCTCCGCAAACGATAATTGCGGTCGTATATGACTACGACCAAACCCTCAGTCCTACTTATATGCAGGACGACGTACTTTTCCCCAAATTCGGAATCAATCCGGCGGAGTTTTGGAAGCGCTGTAAGAATCTCGTCGAAAATGAGGGCTACGAAAGTGAGTTAGCTTATTTGAAGGCTATTCTCGACTACCTCGAGATGGACGGTCCCAGTAATGCCGAACTTGAGGAACTCGGTAAAGGTCTCACTTTTTTCCCGGGGTTGCCGGAAATGTTCACGGAAATCGAATCGGTGCTCACAGACGAACACCGCGCCATTGGCGTTACACTCGAGCATTACATTGTTTCCAGCGGAATGAAGGCACTTATCGACGGGAGTGACTTAAATCCCCACCTCAAGCAAGTTTTCGGATGCGAGTTTGCAGAAGACAGCTCAGGACGAATCGCGTTTCCCCGGAGAGTGATCTCACACACCGCTAAAACGCAGTATTTGTTTCGCATCAACAAAGGGATGTTGGATCCGAATGATGATGTGAACGACCATGTGGAAGACGATTTGCGGCCTATTCCCTTTCCTAACATGATTTATTTGGGTGATGGCCCCACTGATGTGCCTTGCTTCACGGTAATGAAGCGATTTGGAGGCCATAGTATCGCCGTCTACAATCCGGACGATAAGACTCGAGTCAGTTTTCGTAAGGCGTTTCAGCTAACTGGTTCAGCGGGGCGTATCAAGTATATCGCGCCTGCCGATTACCGAGCCGGCAGTCACCTGCGGCTTGTCCTCGAAGAGATGATTCTGGGGATTGCCTCCCGAATCGTTGAGAACCGTAAGCGGGAGCTGATTGACGGTACCACATCTGCGCCAACGCACTGAGAGCGTTCAGATTTTTCAGAACTCGGAAATCAGGCCCGTCAATTCGCGAGCTGACCATTGCCCTTGAGTACTGGCTTGCTGGAGGTAGCCGTAATTCAGGCAGGAACCGGCTTTTGCCAATACGAGGCGCGACACCTTCCCCAAAGGCCCCATGCCCATCGCTGAAACGAGTCGGCCATCATTGCGATGGTTCTCCACCAACTGAACGAGGCTGAAGAGGTCTTTCATGTTGTCCAGATAGACGGCTACTTTGGCGATGTCCGCTCCGAGCTCGAAGGCTTTTTCCATTCGACCCGCTATCTTAGCGGCTCCGGGGAAAGCATCGAAATCATGAAATGAGGCGATTAGCGGGGTGTCTGCTCGATGGCATTCTTCCCGGAAGTTAGCGAATTCAAGGTGCGTGAGAGAAGCCACCTCAGTGTCTACCAATTCGAGGAGAGGAAGAATTTCCAGATAGAGTTCAATGCGCTTGGCTGGTGTCAAAGAATTTGAACCGCCTTCTTCGGGTGCTCTTACCGTGCCTAGGATAGGTGTCTTGAGTGTCTTGATGACATCGATGGCGGCATCTCTATGGTCGTAAAGATTATCTAATCTGAATTCGAGAATATCGAAATCGACAACGCTCTCGATGTCGTTGAGCAATTCCAGATCGCCATCTGTTGTTACCGTGGCCACGATTTTAGGAGAGTCTGAGAGTATTTTTTTCACGATAGGTAACAAAATGAAGCGGTCCCTTTAATGATGCCAGTAAAATCGGATTTTTTATTGTGGCTCTTTCGGGAGTTGCGTTGGTCTATTCGAGTTGCGGAGTTGCGTTTGGCTCCCTCAAAGTGTCCCCTGAGTCGTTGAAATAAGAGGTAGCGGTGATCAAACCAAACCCAGGCACAACCATGATCGATGAACACTAACCGCCTTCGTTCCTTGGTCTGAGGTGGCCGGAAACCCGGGTCCACCTCAATCGGCGAGCGTCAATTCGAAGAAGACGCTCGTTGCGCAGAGTGTGGCCCCCTTTCCTCCGGCGCTTCCGTCCCACTGACGCGTTCTGTTCGTGAATGGAGAAGGGTCGTCGCGTTGCGAGGTTGCCGGATTGAGTACAGCGAAGACCGTGCCGCGAAGAGAATCGGCGAAGAATGTGGCACTTCTGCGGCAACGCACATTGGCAGCGCGAACCGGTCTCCCTCCACGAAGAGAGTGATCAGACGTGGGCTGCGAAAATGATCACTTTCCTGATTGAGGTCAAAAAGTTGAGAGCGAGAGAGGTCGCTCGCGATACGGAGAATCGTGATCTGATCGGAGACGCGACCCGAAACAGAATCCGATAGGCGGAGATCGTAGGGGAAGGGCTCAAAAACAATCCCGAACGACCCGACCACCCGGTCAGAAAAAAACAGGGTCGAGCGAAATGAAGCGAGGCCTCGCTTCCCGCGATGCCCTCGGCGAGAGCCTCGCGGAAACGAAACGAATTAAATGGCTACGCTTTCTTGGCTTTTCTTGGGACTAATCTTTCTTTAGTCGGTAGCGATGAGTCTCAATCGCTACTTCAAGAGTTTTGATCTCGTTTTTCAATAAGTCGATCCGCCGATCGTAGTCCTGTTGGAGCACAGGATTCAGTGTCCCTGAGTTGTACTCAACTTCCATGACAGTCACTTTTTCCTTTAGCTCACCGATTTTTTTTATTCTGTTCCGAATATAAATATCTTCGAATTTCGGCTTCGGAGCGGCAACGGGCGGGGGAGTTTGATCCCTTAGTATGGTCAGCAATACGCGATCTCTAAATGCCAAATTATCAAGGGTGAGCGAAAAGAGGGTTCGATCCGGCATGCGTTTTAAATAAACAGTGTTCGTGATTTTCCCTACAATCAGAGCATCTATTGATTTGCCATCCGTGTTTTTGATTGCCCTTCGAATCGGGTAGTCGGGTTGAGCGAAATAGATGATTACGGACGCCAATAATATAGCAAATAGAATGAAAAATAGAATTCGGCCTAGTGATTTTGCGTTCATGAGGGAAGCGTCAACGTTGATTTATTGAGTGATCCACATAAAATTCCGGTTCGCAAGAATTCATGTGAACCAAGGTATACATGAAATAGGGTACCAATGGGGTTTTTTTGAGGCGATGTGAGTATTCAGAAAATTCTCTTTCACGAGAGCTGAATTCTGAGAGCCCGCCAATTATCTACTGTCCGATTTTCTCGCAAACTCGACGCCAGAGCGGGTCGAGATAGCGAAGGCCTCGTTGAACGGCGTCGGGATGCGCGGAGGTTCCAGCCGTTTCGCGAACCGTAATTTCGGCCGCGTAGATCATGGCGAGTTCGCGATCCTTCATCTCGATCACATCCATTCTGCCTTGAATGACGTTATGACTGAATCCAAAAGAGGAGAAGAGTCCCGAATCAAATCTGTCGGAAGGATGAGAGAAGGCGACAATCTTTTGAGAATCGTTGGATGAAAGGGACTGCTGCAAAAGATTGTTCCAGAAGTAGACGTTACGAGGGGATTCAAATCCGAGGAGAATTGACTGATTTCGGACCGACCAGCGCAAGCAGGTCGATCTGCTGCTGGGGAAACGCTCCTCATGCTGACCCAATGCGGGGTGATGCATTCCCATTTCCTTCATGAAGAGACCGAGTCGTTCAAGGTCGAGGCGAAGTGCCGCACCTCCTAGTAACTCACCTTCGCGGCTTTTAATTGTCGCCTCGATAGTGGTGCCTGCTACTTCCTGACTTTGAGTTGGTGCGGCGTGTCCGTTTGTTGGTGATTGAGGGGCTGGCGCAGTGAAAGGATTCTGTTGAGGTGTTTCAGAAAAATGATTCGGGGGTTCCGCAGGAGAAGGGGGGGGCTCTTGCGGTGTTCGGAGGATTATGGGTCTCTGCTGTGCCGGGACAGTGGGCGTGTTTTGAAACTCGCTCACGACGGCTTTTCCTGAGCCTCTTATATCATTAATAATCGAGTCTATTCCGGCGAGGTCTGACTCGTTTCCGGATCCATTTGAGGCGAAAAATGGATTGGTATCCTTCACTTCACGCGGTGCATGCTCGCCATTGGCTGGCGGTGTTTGATAATTTGCCGGCGCAGGAATAGGTGGCGCGGTGCGTTCAGGGAGGGTGTCATCCTGAAGGGCTTTGAAGAAGTCCAGTTTGTCTGTGAATTGCGATAGGTCTTCTTCTTCCTTGATTGGCTCCTCATTTTCAGCGGGAGCAGTGAAGAAGGCATCGGGTTGTGATTTCCAAAGATCGCCGGCCTGACGAAGCACGGCCCTCGGGTAGAGTCTTGTTTCGGCATCGGTCCACAAATGCTCATTCCTAAGCCTTTCGATGATTTTGTCTGCGGTGGCTCCGGTAATTTTAACCCGGGCCAAACGGGATTTAACCAACTCCGCTGCGGCCTCAGGTGAGATGTTTCGCAGAGGGGTGGACTCTCCGGTGATTCGATCGAGCCAGGCAGTTGGCAGGCGGTCTTTGAACGAGGATCTCCAGACATCGTCGTTGACACAAATCAGGGTTAGTGAACGGCCTACGTTCTCCCGGATTCCGGTGACGATTTCGGCGATATCCATTCCTGCAGAGTCGGAGCCAAAGAATCCGTCCAAGGCATCAGCAATCAGGAGGATAGGGCGATAGGAGACTCCGATTCGAAGAAGTTGAAGCAGCCTTTCCCTTGCTTCGCCGTTAGATAGTCCTCTCATGGCATCGAAGGCTGCCGGATTTCCTTTTGAATAGTCAATCACAGCGCGAAGCCAAAAGCTCAGTTCGCCCTCCTTCATTCCCAGTTGTTGAAGGAAGGCAGGGCTCGCTTTTTTAGCTAGTTCGGCGGAACATTTGTCCGTCCAGCTTAGGATTCTCGATCCTGATTCATTCCCAAACAGGTGAATGAAATCGGATCTCAACGAATCGGCACTTTCGGGGCAGTCCCTCGGGTCGATTGCTCCGTTGCTCAGTTGATCGATGAGGAGACGGGAAAGGAAAAAACGAGAAATCTCGTCCATCGATTTTGTCGCTCGTTTCGAGTCTCGAAGATGAGTCGAAAGCTGGCGAACGATTGAAGAGAGTGCGACTGGCCAAGAAACGGGGCGGGATCGGTCAAAGGGGAGGGTTAAGAAGTTCGCGATGGTGCCAGCGTTCTCTTTCAGTCTCGCCACAAGATGGCTCTTTCCGTAACCTGCCCGTGGTGAAGTGATGAGAAAGGTGCGACCACTTCCCTCAAAGATCTGACTTCCGTTTTGCTGAACGACCATGCTTTCGAGCGTCGACAGCACCTGAGTGAAGGCCTCTTGATGCACGCATCCAACACCGGGGAGATTCGATGGATGATCGACAAAGACATCATCGATAAAAGGATTAGTGGAGTTTTGATCCATGAAAGTTGAATTCGTGTAATCACGCATGTGTCTCGGAGAAACGGGATTTGATAAAATTATCAAATCTAAACATCAATTTAGCAAGTTTTTTATATTTATGATAAATTAAGGAAATTGCCGCGCTTTTCAGTCTTATGGGAGTGCGGGCCGTGATTTTCATTAGAATAGTCCTCGGGGGAAATCTCTTTTTCGTTAAGAAACGCGATTCATTCGGCGGTCTCACTGCAATCACTGCAGGATTTTCTGATTCATAACAAACCCGTGTGAAGAAAACGCATCATCTGTTCCTTTCTGGGGCTGCTTCTTTGCTCTGATTACTACCGGCATTGCCTTAAGAGGCCGGCTTGAGTTGCTCGACGTCGGGGCGCAGAGTTCAATCTCGACAAGCCGCCGTTTGGTATCCCTGCGGGTTTCGGGATTTGGCCGTTTGCCGAGAGCATTATTCTCTCCAGCCTCTTCATCGATACGGTTCGATACAAAGTTGCGATGATCTTCGCTTGTCCCGGTCATATTATCTGGGCGAAAAGGGGTGTTGGTGTTTACTCCATCTCCAAAAGAGGGAATACGGATGCGGCATCCACTCTTCCCGTGGTGGGAAGTCTTATTGCCGCGCTAGTTCACTGCTGCCTTAATGTTTTCGGTTGTGGTGCAAAGTCACCCGAACAAATGGCTTTTTTCAAAACTCGATCTCGGGGAGGAACTCTGAAGACAGCGTCCCATGCGGTCCCGGTGATGCCGGTCATCACCTACCCGAATCAGGCTTTCAAGAACCTCACCCACTGAGACATCACCCGCTGATGACCTTCTCGTGCGCCCGGAATATTTCTGTCTTCCTGAACAAAGACCTCGTCAATGAAAGGATTTGGAATCTTCCTCGAGAGGGTGGCGGGTTCAGTGAAGTCCCGCATCGTCAGGCAGATGGTAGTGCCGTTTGAATTATTCGAGAGGAATCGTATATTTTCGATCAACCTTTATAATAGTGATAATTAATTACTTACTTAAGAAAGGTTTTTGCCCGACGGTACCTGATTTCGGCCATTTAACCTTCATAGCGGGATGCGTCGCGGATCGAAGAAAGAAGTATTAAACGCAATTTCGTATATAATTCTTCTTGTGGAAAGTGGTCGTTTTGGTAAGAAACGCGATCTGTTTCGCGACATTCAATCTATCTGCCGGGAAGCATTCTTACAAAATCATATAATTTATGAATAAGCAGAAACCATCGAAATTACTCTTTTGGGGTTGTTTTATTGCCCTTATTACGACCGCGTTTGGTTTCATCACGAGGATGTTCCTTCTTGATGATCCGGCGATTACTCAGGGCTTACTTGGCCTCGATGATGCTGAAGTCGGGATCTTTAAAGGAATCCAAATTTGGCCATTTGCCGTCAGCATCATCCTCTTCAGTCTTATTATCGATAAGGTTGGCTATAAGTTCGCGATGATTTTTGCCGGCGTCAGCCAGATCACCTGGGCGGTGATGGGAATCTACGGATTGAACGTCGCCAGTGAGAATCCTGAATTGGCGAAGTCGTTGATTTTCTGGGGCGGTCTGATTCTTGCCTTGGGTAACGGAACTGTTGAGGCGTTCATTAACCCTGTTGTTGCTACTCTTTACGACAAGGAAAAGACCAAGTGGTTGAATATTCTTCATGCAGGATGGCCAGGTGGTCTCGTTATCGCGGGTGTCCTCGTTATTCTAATGGGTGAGGCCAGCTGGCAGATGAAGCTAGGTCTTATCGTTATTCCCGCGGTCCTCTATATTGTGATATTGATCGGTCAAAAATTTCCGATTCAGGAGCGTGTTGCTTCTGGTGTTACTTACCGCGAAATGCTTAGTGAGTTCGGTTTTCTCGGTGCCGCGGTGGTGTCGTTTCTTGTCGTGTTGCAACTCGACCAATTCTTTCCAGGGCACATGACGATCTGGATCATCCTTGGAGTTGTGATGTCTCTGGCGATGGGGCTTTACACAAGAAGTTTGGGACGACCTCTGATGTTTATTTTGATTCTGATCATGGCTCCTCTTGCCACGACTGAAATTGGAACGGACGGCTGGATTGCAGGGATCATGGCGAGTGTTGTCAGCTTCCACGGTGGCTGGATTCTCGTTTACACCTCAGTGATCATGATGGTTCTTCGCTTCTTTGCCGGGCCCATTGTCCACAAGCTTTCACCTCTTGGTCTCTTGATCGCCAGTGCTGTCCTGGCAATCGCCGGACTCCTTGCTCTTTCCGGTGCAAGCGGAGTTGTCTTGATTTTTGTAGCGGCAACGCTCTACGCTCTCGGTAAGACTTTCTTCTGGCCCACCATGCTGGGTATCGTTTCCGAGCAAACACCAAAAGGTGGAGCCCTCACTCTCAACTCCGTTTCCGGAATTGGTATGCTCGCTGTCGGTGTCCTTGGGTTCCCATACATCGGTGCTCTTCAGGAACAAAAGGTTGTTCAGGAGGTCGCCAAAGTTGAATCGGTCGCCAAGGTCGACGGCTTTTTGAAGGATGGGCAAATCAGCGACGAATATCTCGTTCAGAATTCCATCTACTACGGAACGATCAAGTATCCGACGCTGAAGGCCGAAAAAGTCGACGAATTGGTCAAAGCGGCACCTGCAGCTGATCAAGCTGGAATCACAGAAGCGATTGAGAAGGCGAAAAATGGAAGTGCGCAGAAAGCACTCGCGAACATGGCTGTCTTTCCGGCAATCATGCTTCTCGCCTTTATTGGCCTGTTCCTCTACTTCAGATCGAAGGGTGGTTACAAGCCGGTTGACCTTTCGGTTGGCGGTGGTGAGCACTGAGCTTCGGCCAAGTCATTTTAATAATCAAAAAGGGCAGTCGTGCGAGCGGCTGCCCTTTTTTCATTTTCCGGTATCGCTTTTGTTTGATCTGAATTTCTGCCATACTTCCTCTTATGAAGTTTCAGTCGTTCTCCCTCCCTGCGACGATATGCCTGCTCCTATTCGTTTCGAGTGAACTTGCTTTTGCTCAGTCCACGATCAAAAAGGAGATCGATGTCGGCTTTGCTGATATGGAAGCGGTTCGCCCACTTTTGAAAGGTGTATTAAGTCCGGTCGGAAAATTTGTCCTTCTCGCGAATAAAGGAAGTGTCATCGTGATCGACACGCCTGAAGGCATTGCTGCTGCGGAGCGCGCTCTAGGAGGGGATGCGATGCCGAAGCCAAATGTGGCCCTGGACTTTCAGTTTATTACCGGACTCCCGCCGAGAAACACGTTCATTTCAGTGGTTCGTGAGGTTCCTCTGCCGGTCGAATTTGCACCACCCCGGATTATCGGAGGATACGGTGGACAACCTTTCACTGTAATCCCCGCAACTCCTACCAAATTTGAAAAGCGAGACATTGGGGTCACTAATGAAACGACGAGATATGTGAATCCCGATGGATCGATGACGATGGATATTCGTCAGGAGGTGACCGAGTTCGAGGGGTTCGTGAATTATGGCTCAGCGATTCTTCCTGCGGGTGGGGTGGGGACCCTGCCGGTGAGCAACGGGGTTTCGGATCCGAACTTCTTTAACCCGTTTATCAACTCCGGTGATATCAATCTCCCCATCATCTCCACAACTCGAATCACCACCTCTATTGTGGTGCGGCCTAGAGTGAATCTTGGAGTGGTCTCCATTGATGTGATGCCTCGACTGACCGTTGTTCCTGACTTGGAAGCAGGGGATGATTTTGAGCCCTATTCGACTGACCTTCCCTTGTATGAGACGGTCATTGACGTGAAGAATCGCGAGTTGGCTCGAATCTATGGCTTTACCGGCGCGGATGATGATTTCAACCGGCGCTTTTTTGGCGCAGAGAATTCTAATGAGGGAAGTATCGCCGTGGTCGTGAAAGCAAATGCGACGCGAGCGGTCGAGCCCCCGGCTCGACCGGCGGCGAAATAGAAATGGTCTATCAGCTTTCTTTTTTCTCAGGCATGATCGCACAGGCGCCTTTGCAGCCGAAAATCTTACTGAAGAACAGACGATTTCTTGAAACGAACGCGTAGACTTTCTCTGCGATCCAGATTAGGCCGGGAATCCAGAGGAAAAGGCCCACCGGCACGAGCAGGGGGATGCGCAGGCCGAGAAAGCGAATCGCGCGGGCGCCGCGGTGGATTTCATTCTCCGGTGTGATGCAGTGGATCGCTTCGAGCAAATCTTCCCGTGTGATGCCGGGGGCGATTTCAGTGGTTCGGGGATCTTTTAGTGGAACCATTTCGACTTTGCCGAGCCAATCCATCCAGGCGAGTGATCGACTCTGAAAGGTGCACAGGGGGCAGTCGCTATCAAAAAGGAGAACGTGTTTTTTTCGTTTCATGACTTCGGGAATTAACGGTCTTGTTGACGGGACTCGAAAACGGCCCGTGCTTCAGTGAAAAGGGTGGATTGCGGGGTGATTTCATCCGGATCTGCGACGACTACATCCCAACGATCGTTGCAACCTGAGCAACGATAGGCGACATAGTCACCGATTTCCCATCCTTCCTCAGGCGGGAAACTGAGTCGATTGCAGGGTTGCCCGCAGTCGATGCAGTCAATTTTTTCAGGAACTTCCATTCGCGAACATCGCACACCCTTCCATGACGATCAAACAACAGCCTGTCGTGATTCTTGTAAGGCCGCAGCTGGGCGAAAATATCGGGATGTGCGCGCGGGCGATGCTGAATTGCGGGCTTGAAGAGCTCAGGCTCGTTAATCCGAGAGATGGTTGGCCCAGTGACGTCGCTCGTCAGGCGGCTGCCGATGCCGATACCGTCATTGACGGCGCTCGAGTCTTCACCTCGTTAGAAGAGGCTCTTTCGGATTGTCATCGTGTTTTTGCGACGACCGCTCGCGATCGCTCTATCAGCGTTCCGATATTGAATGCCGAACCCGCTGCGCTCGAAATGAAGGCCTTGATCGGAGGGGGGCAAAAAGTGGGTGTTCTCTTTGGGCCGGAAGCCTCAGGCCTAACCAATGATGACCTTGTCAGAGCTGACACCCTGATTCGCTTTCCTACGAATCCTGAATTCAGTTCACTCAATCTTGCGCAATGCGTCCTCCTCTTTGGCTGGGAGTGGAGGCGGGCGCTTGCGTCCGAAGTGTTTGTTTCCAAAAGTGAGCCGGTTGCTGAGAAAGAAATGCTCTTCGGCTTTCTCGATAGATTCGAAAAAGAGCTCGATGAAAAGCGCTTTTTTCTGACCGAGGAACAAAGGCCCAGCGCAGTTCAAACTTTGCGGGGCATATTTTCGAAATCCCGGCCCACTGACAGAGAGTTGAAGTTTCTCCACGGGGCCTTAACCGCCTTGATAAGGGAAGATGAGGCCCCTAAACTCGAAGCATAGCTTTTTTCCGGCAGACTATGAGTATTATTATCCGCATCGTGATCTTTCTGCTCATGGTTGGTATTTCGAACGCTGAGGCACGCAGTTGGACGGACGTGACGGGCCGGGAGGTTAATGCTGATTATGTCTCGCAAACGGTCTCGGCCGTGGTCCTTCGATTGTCTGGAAACGGGAATGAGGTGACTATTCCCAAGAAGCGTCTGAGCTCTCCTGACCTTGAATTTCTCGAAAAGATCGCGAATAGCAAAGCTGGCCGGTTTTTTCCGGTGAACACCAGTGAGCGCGCCAATTCACCTTGGTATTACGTTGCTGAGGCTGACGCGCTTTTCCGGCCTGCAGAGTCAGCAAACGGTTCGTGGGTCTTGGACAAAGGGCGCTCGGCAGAGGTGCCGCCTTCGGTGGGTTTTCCGGTGATGGTGAAAAAAGGGGTCCAGCGATTCGTAAACACTCAGTCGAAAGAGCGAATCATTATCTTCGGGGCCGAGGACTTTGACCTGCTGAAGAAGGTCAACGAGTTAGAGTTGTTTTTGAAGCTGAGGATTCAGGAGAAACGTTCATTGATGGCGGTGTTATCAGCGGATTTTCTGGAGCACGGGAAGGCTTCTCGCGCTGCGGTTGGCGAACTGTTGGGGGGAGCGAGTTTTGTTTCAATGGATACCCGTGCGCGAAGCGAGACGTTTTTGGCGGTTGTCGAAAAGAGCAGCCCTGATTTGGATCGCAATTTTAAACTTACCAACTTTCAGCCGGCAGAGACTAATGATCGCTGGAGGAAAGTGTCTCGGTATACCGAGTTTCAGATTGAAGAACCGGTCGAGGCCTGGGAAAATGAAGTCCGTCTCGAGGGCGTCGGAGGGGTTAAAGTCTTCAGTCTTAGGGAAGAGGATTCGATAGGACTTGATGCCATTGCCAAAGGGCTCAGCTGCCTTCCTCCTGAGATGGTTGAGTATCTTGAGATTGTTTCGCTCCACTACCGGGGAGAAGGCTTTTGGTGGGGAGGGGGAAGCAAAATTTTTTATGTTGCGCCGCAGGATCTTGAGTTCAATGGCCCTCTTGTTTATGTGATGGCTCACGAAGTTGGCCACTGCATTCAGGCCCAAAAGGTTAGGGGATGGAACGAAGCGCTGCAGGACTGCGTCGTTTTTCCAAGCGCCTATGGGCTCACCAACATTGCGGAGGATTTCGCTGAGTTTGCCGCCATCGTGACACGTGCCTGGACCAACCCCGAGGAAATGATTGAGATTGAAGAAGTATTTCCCTGGCGCCACGAGATTTACACCCGAGCTTTGGGATACAAGAGATCCAAGTCCCGCAACTCCTCTGCAACAATCGAGTAGGTCGTGTCATTGACGAGGGCAGGGGGAGCCGCCCCCATCGAGATCACACGACACACTCTTCTTATCAGTCCGAGACACTGCTTAGAAGCAACTCACCTTCTCCTTTAATTCGATCGTTGATCGAAATCCGAAGCTTATCGACTCCGCGGCGGATCCGGGCTTTTACCGTACCTAGAGGGCTGTGTATCCGCTCTGAAATCTGCTTTTGAGTGAGTCCTTCGAAGTAAGCCAGCTCGATCACTTCGCGCTGTTCCGGTGAAAGGCTCACTACTGCGGTCTGGAGAATCTTCCTCGCGTCAGAGCGGTAGAGGGACTCCCGTCCGGTGTCCCGCGCGTCTGGCGCTTCACCTTCGATCTTTGTTTCGTAGCGATCATAGAGAGCGGAGCGTCGCTGCACGCTCCGGACGCGGTCGATCGCCCGGTTTCTTGAGGTGGTGCAGATCCATGTCACGAGCGAACCTTTCCTGGATTGGAAGGTATCAGCCTTCTTCCATATTGTTGTGAGAACTTCGTTCATGACGTCTTCCGTGTCCTCATAGTGATTGAGCACTTTGAGAGCGGTGGAAAAAATCAGCGCCGAATATTTTTGAGTCAGCTCAGCAAAGGCTTCGTGATCTTGATCCGCGACGCGTTGCATCAGATCCGCCTCTGCTTGGCGCTCTTCAGGGGTTGCTCGTGGTTTGGTCGTTTTTGTGGTCATCTGACTGCTCATTTGTTTATGTTTTGTTTAAGTTTTGTCTAACCTTGAAACAGGTTTGCTCATGAACAATACTTAGACAAGCGTTTTCTTCCGAAAAAGTGCGATTTTATTTATGCGTTTTGTTTCGAAAAATGAGCGATTTGTGCAGCTTTAGACGTAACTCGTCTTATTACGTTCACATTTTAATCAAGTTTTAATGGAATTGACGAAGACAACCATGGCCCCAGACGATAACGAATTTTTCGAGATAAGTGCGGTAGCAAGACTGACGGGGATTTCCTCGCACGTCTTGCGGGTCTGGGAGCGCAGACACGCGGTCGTTGAGCCAAGTCGAAGTGAGTCAAAACGTAGACAATACACGGAATCGGACATTCAGCGGCTATCGCTACTTAAAACGCTGGTAGATAATGGCCACACGATCGGAAGCATCGCTTCACTTTCCACCGTCCAGTTAGAGGATCGACTCTCAACGGTTCTAGGTGCCCTCGACCCAATCGATGAGCCTCACGAGAAGGGTCCCGGGGGTGTTTGCCGGGTAGGGGTGGTGGGTTCGGTTGTGAGGCGTTCTGTGCGTGAAGCGGCTGAAACAACGCCAGCCCTTCAGATTGTGGGCGAATTCTCCGATATCGACGATTTGGTCGCCAGTCTTCGTCCGGGGGCGATTGATCTCGTCGTGATTGAGGCGGACACTCTCTTTCCAGAGGACATCAAAACGTTGCAGGATTTGACCGTGAAGATGAAGATTCGGCGAGCGATTTTGGTCTACTGGTTTGCGAGGGAGGATTTAATCACTCCGCTTGATATCCGAAAGATCACGGCACTTCGAGGTCCGGTTGACGCCGCTGAAATCAAGCTTGCTTGTATCGCCGATATTCAGTTTGCCCTTCATTCCGGGACAAGAGCTCCTGTCGAAAAAGAGGAAGCGGCGAACCTTGTTAAGCGCTTGCCTGTTGAGATTCCGAAGCGAAGATTTTCTAATGAAGAATTAGTGAGAATAGCGAGCTTTGCCCAAGTGGTTGAATGTGAATGCCCTCAGCATTTGGCGAACCTTCTCAGCAGTGTCTCGGCTTTTGAAAAATACAGCGAGCAGTGCGAAGATCGGAATGAGGATGATGCGAAGCTTCACCGCTATCTCCATGAGACGACGGCGCTTGCGCGAGAGACTCTGGAAATCGCTCTTGCCGAGTTGATGCGCCAAGAGGGGATTGAGTTGTAAGATTCTATCGGCGGCCTCGGAACGTTGTCTCAAACAGGACAATTTTCGGTTTAATGGAGGGGACGAAAGCCATTTACTTTCTGCGAGACCATTCTAAGCTCTCCTCCCTATCAAATGTCCATTGAACTGACACGGAATTTTTCGATTATCGCTCACATCGATCACGGGAAGACGACCCTTTCTGATCGACTTCTTGAGACGACGCAGACGATTACGCAGCGCCAGCAGAAGGATCAACTTCTCGATTCGATGGATCTGGAGCGCGAACGTGGTATCACGATTAAGTCCCATCCGGTCACGATGAAATACCTGGCAGAGGATGGTAAGACTTATCAACTCAACTTGCTCGATACACCCGGACACGTTGACTTTTCCTACGAGGTGAGTCGCTCGTTGGCTGCTTGTGAAGGCGCTCTTTTGTTAGTGGATGCAGCGCAAGGCGTTGAGGCGCAGACAGTAGCGAATATGCACTTGGCGCATGAGGCGAACTTGTATGTCATTCCGGTGATCAACAAAATCGATCTTCCTAATGCTGATATTCCAGCGGTGAAGAAGCAGCTTGAAGACATCCTTGCGATCCCCGCGGAAGAAGCGATTGAGGCGAGTGCGAAAATGGGAATCGGAGTGAAAGAAATTCTCGAAGCGGTTGTCGCGCGCATTCCTGCGCCAGAACCGCCTGCGGATGAGATCTTAAGAGCGTCGGTTTTCGACTCTCTCTTCGATGCTTATCGCGGAGTGGTGAGCTATGTCCGCGTCATGTCGGGGGAGGTCAAACGGGGCACCGGCATTCGCATGATGTCGACAGGGAAGACCTACGAAGTGAAAGAGGTAGGCGTGTTCACTCCCAAGCAGGAGGCGCGGGACGTTCTAAAAGCGGGCGATGTCGGCTATCTCATCGCGAACATGAAGACGTCGACCGAGGTGAAAATCGGAGATACGATCACCGAATCCCGCAATTCGGCGCAGTCTCCTTTGCCCGGTTTTAAAGAGATTCAACCGATGGTGTTCAGCGGGATCTATCCGGTGACGACTGACGATTTTGAGCAGTTGAAGTTGGCGATGGGTAAGCTTCAGATCAACGATTCCGCGTTCAGTTACCAGGCGGAAAGTTCGATGGCGCTGGGCTTTGGATTCCGCTGTGGATTTCTTGGTCTCCTTCACATGGAAATCGTGCAGGAGCGACTTCGCAGGGAGTTTAATATGGACGTGATATCGACCTATCCTGGTGTGATTTATAAGGTGAAGAAAACCGATGGCGAAGTCGTTGAAGTTGATAATCCGACCTACCTCCCTGAGCCTCAGCATATCGAGGAAATTCTCGAGCCAACGGTGAAGGCTTACATCATGACGCCGAACGATTATATCGGGGACATGATGAAACTCGTTGCCGAGAAGCGCGGCGAGCTATTGAATACTGAGACCCTCGATGCGACGCGTGTCCTCCTCACCGCAATTCTTCCGCTCAACGAGATTCTCGTCGATTTTAATGACCGACTTAAGAGCATGACTCGCGGTTACGGAAGCATGGATTACGAGCACAGCGACTACAAGCCGGGCAAACTCGTGAAGATGGATATTCTTATCGCAGGCGAACCGGTCGACGCTTTTTCAGTGATCGTGCATCGCGACAAAGCCGAGTATCGCGGACGTCATCTTGCTGCGAAGCTCAAAGAAGTCATTCCCCAGCAGCTCTTTACTGTCGCGATTCAGGCGACTATTGGGGGCAAAATCATTGCGCGTGAAAGCATCACCGCGATGCGAAAAAATGTCACTGCGAAGTGCTACGGCGGCGATATTTCCCGGAAACGAAAACTGCTCGAAAAGCAGAAGGAGGGAAAGAAAAAGATGAAAGCGATCGGTCGCGTCAATATTCCTCAGGATGCCTTTATTAAGGTTCTCAAATCAGGGGACTGATATACCTAATCCCTATCGAACATCATGTTTTGGATCAAAAAACCTACCAAAGAAGAGCTGGGAGAGTTGCCCCTCGGTAAAAAAGGACAGAAGGAAGGGCTTGCGTTGCTCAAGGGAGTGAAAAAGTTTTTGCGCTACAATGATGATCTCATTGGGGACGATAAAAAGGAGCTGATTGCCGAAAAGGAGGAAGCCTTTGCGACGACGCTCGAGAAACCGGAGGCGAAGCGCAAGGAGCTCGAGACGCTCGCCGAAGAACTCACTGACACGTGCAAAAAATCGGTGAAGGCTTACAAGCCTTCTGCGCTCAAGGAGAACATTGAAGTGATTTTCGTCGCCGTTGTCATCGCGATGGGGATTCGCGCCTACTTTATTCAGCAATTCAAGATTCCGACGGGTTCGATGCAGCCGACTTTGAACGGTATCGTCGCTTATCCGACGAAAGAAATGAACCCGAAGGCCGAGCGCAATGCCGCGGATGACTACAGCAAGCCGGGTTTTCCACAGCTGCTCTGGGACAAATTTTGGTATGGCCGCAGCCATGTCGATTGGGTTATCGCTGAGGATGATGTCATCCTCCTCGATAAGGAGCATTTTTACGGGAAGACTCATCTTATCTTTTTTCCCCGAACTTATCTAAAGACGAAGAAGGGACAGGTCTTCAGCGCACCGGGAACCCAATCGAGGGTTTTTAATCTTTTGAATACGCAGCTTCTTCCCAACCCTCAATACGTGAAGGTGGCGGAGGTCAAAAAGGGGCAGACAATCGCGAAGGGTTTTGTTGATACCGGTGATCAACTCGTCGTGAACAAGTTTGCCTACCACTGGGTGAAGCCTAAGCGCAGTGATGTCTTCGTGTTCAACACACAGAATATCAGCATGATTCAGCGAAGACTTGATGATCCCCGGCAAGGCTCCCAGCATTACATCAAGCGTCTTGTCGGAACGCCAGGCGATTTGATTGAAGTGGAGCAGCCCAATCTGCGAATTAACGGTGAGATTGCTCCGGAGATCGGATTTCAGCGGGTCATGTCTCAAGAGGGGTATTACACCGGCTACACCAATCAGGGAAACACGCGAATGGAGCTTCCTGCGCACAAATACTGGGCGATGGGCGATAACAGCGCAAACAGTCTTGATTCCCGAGCGTGGGGAACCGTGCCTGAGGAAAATATCGTCGGGCGTGCGGCGTTTGTTTATTATCCCTTTGGGCATCACTTTGGGAAAATCGAGTAATCAGCGTGAAAGCGGTTACTGAAACGTCCCTTGAAATCGTTGAGCGAAGCGGATCGAATCTCGCTTTCGCCCTCGCTGTGCTGCCTCCCGAAAAGCGGGATGACATGCGAGTGTTTTACGCTTTTTGTCGAGTCGCTGATGACATCGCCGATGATCCCGGATTTTCAATCGACGAGCGGCGAAGCGCCTTGCAGCACTGGCGCGAATTGATCCGCGGGGAAGGTGATTTGATCCGTCCCGGCGTCGAAAAAGAGTTCGTAGAACTGGTCGAGCGAAAACAGCTCAATGCGTCCGAACTGGAAGCGATTGTTGATGGCGTCGAGATGGACCTGACCCCGCTCCGCTTTCAAACCGCTGATGATTTAAAGCGATACTGCTATCATGTCGCCAGCGCGGTGGGGCTTGTTAGTATTGAATTGTTCGGCTACACCGAGACGGCGACCCGAGATTATGCGGAGCAACTCGGGTACGCACTGCAGTGGACGAATATCATGCGTGATGTCGGCGAAGACGCCGAAGAAGGGCGCGTTTTTCTGCCGCTTGATGATTTGGAAAAGTTCGGGTTGAGCGAGAGCGATCTGCTATCCGGGAATCCGGATTCAGAGAAATTTCGGGCTTTGATGGAATATCAAAGTCAGGTCGCGCAGGCCTATTATGCCAACGCTATGAGGACGCTGGTGCAAGAAGATCGAGGATCAATGCGCTCGGCCGAACTGATGCGACGTATCTATTCCGGCATCCTTGCGAAGATGGAACGCGATGGGTATCGGGTGTTTGATAAGCGCTACCGGCTCTCAAAGCCGAGGATGATCGCGGAATTTTTGAGGGCAAAGCTGATTGGCTAGAAAACTGTTAGAGAATGGAATACGCACGATATAAACATGCTCGATTTTCGGCACGACTCCCGGTGACCTTCCGTTATTCTCTGAGCCATTATTGGATGGTTCAGGAAGAGGAAGGCTCCAATATATGGCGTGTTGGTTTCACCAAGTTTGCCACTCGAATGCTCGGCGAGTTGGTCGAGGCGCGCTACGAGGTAAAGAAGGGTGAGACTGTTTCTTCGGGGGAATCGATCGGCTACGTCGAGGGATTCAAAGCGGCGAGTGATCTGCTCTGTGTGATGGAGGGAGACTTCGTGGGGGGCAATCCCATCCTCGAGGTTGATGCCTGCATTGTTAAGAGTTCACCCTATGTCGACGGTTGGCTCTACTCCGTCGAAGGTGAGCCGGAAGCCACCAGCGTCGATGTTCACGGTTACATCGCGCACCTTGGTGGCATCATTGAAAAAATGCAGGAAGAAGGGTATTGAGGGGGCCGTCACGGTCCTCATTCAGGAGCGATGCCGTGCTCGTTGAAGAAGGCTTCCATCTCGCCCGTGTCAAAATCGGCGAGCATGAGAGCGCCGAATGTCAGGGTAGGAGCGCAACTCTGACCGGAAAGTTGCCGCATCTTTTCATACGCTTCTGAGTCGGTAATTACATCGACGGCTTCGTAGGCGTAGCCTTCCCGCTTGAGCCATCCTTCTGCGTCGACGCACCAAGGGCAGCCCGGTTTGATGTAGACGATGAGCGTATCGGAGTCGGAGGAATTAGTCATGTTTGAGATGGGTAACGGTAAGGCCTTTTTTCTCCAAGAGATCAATCACGCTGCCTTCGCCGACGAGGTGTGCCGCACCGACGAGGAACATCACGTTGTGTTTTTCGGCGAGGCTCTTTTCGATCTCGGGAATCCAGTTTTCGTTTCTTTCATCGAGGAGAATTTCTTTGATTCGTGGTGTCGGTGCCATCTGCTCAACAATGAGCGCTTCCAACTCGGCCATATTTCCAGACTTCCAGGTCTCAATCAGTTCATTGAGGGCATCGGCCATTTCGTCAACTTCATCGAGCGTTTTGCTGAGGGCATCGTCCATCTCTTCATCGGTGAACTCATTGAATCTCGACATCTGATATTCAACTGTCTCGAGTCCTCTGCTGGGCTTATTATCTTGAGAAGCGAAGTCAAAATACTGACTTTCCATTCCGAGGTCAGGTCTCGCACCGATTCGCAAGGCTTCGAGTGAAGCCATCGACAAATACGCCATTCCCGGAGTGAATTTTTTAAACAGCGCGTAGGGAATGCCCCGCTCTTCGAGGTAAGCCTTAAATTTCCTGACGGTTTCGGGCTTCAGTTTATCGCTGAGTGTTTCACCGTTGGGGAGGGTCCCGATCTCGCTGATTTTCATCGCCATCGCGGGGTCGTTCATTTTGGCCATGTCGATCTCGAAAATCACCTCTTCGGATTTGTCGTAGACTTGTTTAAATATTCTTGGAACGGGAAGGTCGGTTTCCCGGAGGATGTGAATTGAACCAGCGAGGTAAACGGTTGAGTCGTCGTCGGAAATGCTCCAAACGGCGGATTGTTCTGCTTTTGCCTCACCGGGGAAAATGGCGGCAAAGAGGGCGAGAGCAGTGAGCGTTGGTTTAATCATGGTGGCCTGAATTCCGAGTAAGTTACGGCGCTTCTCTCTAAAGCATTGGAAAAAAATTGCTCGATGAAGACAAAGGCTTCGCTTCACAGGGTGCGGGATCTGTGCAAATCTCTCTGCAGAATGAAATACCTGACGACTGCCTTTTTCTCGCTCGCTCTATTTTCAATGCTGCACGGAGCCGATTGGGTCAAGCATACGGTGATGGATTCGGGGCGCTGCAACACGGCGGTGGCCGCCGACTATTCGGGTGATGGTAAAATGGACGTTATCGCGAGTTATCCCGGAAAGGTTTCCCTTTTCACCGCCCCTGAATGGAAGGAAACGGTGCTGAAGCGCTTCGCCAAAATGAACACCACATGCATTCACAGTGAGACCCTCGATGTCGATGGTGACGGCGACGCCGATTGGGTCGGGACTGATGCCGGGGCGCATCCATTCTGGCTCGAGAATCCCGGCGACGGAACGGGCGCCTGGGCCGAGCGGCAGGTAGATCCCGATATCACCGGCATTCACTGCCTACTCAAAGCTGACGTCGATAATGACGGGAAACTGGATGTCATCATCAATAACTTTGGACCGGACGGAGTTCTTGGCGACTCGATCGCCTGGTTCAGCATTCCCAAGAATCCAAGAAAAGCAAAACAATGGGATCGCCATGTTTTTGCTGATAAGGACGCGCGTGGCGGGAGTCACTATTTTGGATTCGGTGACATCAATGGAGATGGATTTGGTGAGATCGCGGTGGGTGCCAAGGGGGCACCGTTCGAAGACGGGAACTGGTTCGCGTTCTGGACAAACCCCGGAGAGAAAGGCGTAAAGGGACCGTGGAAGAAAACCATTCTCGCAGAGAATCAACTCGCGGCGACGAACATCCTGCCCGGTGATCTGAATGGGGATGGCGAGGTCGATTTTCTCGCTTCACGCGGTCACAGCGCCGGCGTGTTATGGTTCGAGGGGCCGGATTGGGAAATTCACGAAATCGACGCTGATCTGAAGAGCCCGCATAGTCTCACCCTTGCGGATCACGATGGCGATGGCGATCTCGATGGTGCTTCGTGCGGTTACGAGAGTAAGAGGATGATGTGGTATGAAAATGACGGTGAGGGCAATTTTACCGCGCACACCCTCGACGAAGATCAGGAATCCTACGATCTGCGCACCGTCGATATGGACGGCGACGGCGACCTCGATCTCCTCAATGCGGGACGCGGCAGCGCCAACGTAGTCTGGTATGAAAATAGGGTCGGCGAATAAGTCGAAGACTCAGGCCCGCAGAACTTGGCCGGAGCCTGTTGCTGAAGCCCCACTCAGATATCGAGGAAGTTTTTCAGCAGCTTCTTCCCTGAGGCTGTTAAAATCGACTCAGGATGAAATTGGACTCCGTAGATGGGGAACGTCTTGTGGCGCAGTCCCATGATTTCTTTTTCTGCCGTTTCAGCGGTGATTTCAAGGCAGTCAGGAAAGGTATCTCTTTTCACGATCAACGAGTGATAGCGAGTTGCCTCAAAGGGGGAATCAATTCCTTCGAAAAGACCGTCTTTGTGATGTTCGACCGGTGAAGTCTTCCCGTGCATGAGCCGGTCGGCGCGAACGACCTCGCCTCCGAAAACTTCGCCGATGCACTGATGTCCGAGGCAGACGCCGAAAATGGGGATTGTTTCGCCAAACTCGCGAATCACGTCGCAGCTGATTCCCGCTTCTTTCGGGGTCGCGGGGCCGGGGGAAATACAGATTCTATCGGGGTTCTTCTCCCTGATTTCCTCAATCGTAATCTGGTCATTCCGATAAATTTCCATCTCGGCACCGAGCTCGCCGAAGTATTGGACGAGATTGTAAGTGAATGAATCGTAATTATCGATGACCAGCAGCATGGATCACGAGTGTATTTCCGCTAATGAGAGCGGTCAACCGAAACGGGCGAATAACCCTTCATTGAAATAGCCGCGTTACGCGGTTTGCTTCGCTCGACAAATGGGGCGAAACTCAAGAGGGTTAGGTGTCGGGCTTAACTCTGTTGAATCGTGATCTCAGCTTTCCCTCAATTGTCTTTTGAAACGCCTCTTAAAATATTATCTTCTTTCGAGCGCTCTGCTGTGTTCGCTTATTGGCGGTGAGGTTGTTGCCGAAATGAAAAAAACTTCTCTCAAATCGATTGATCGTGAAATTCTCGCGGCCATCGAGGACGGGAATATTCCCGGAGCGGTCATTTGGATCGAGTCACGGGGAGAGGTCTACCATCGGGCTTACGGGAAAAGAGTTACCTCGCCGGGTAGCGAGAAGATGACGCTCGATACGATCTTTGATGTTGCGAGCCTTACGAAAGTGCTCGCGACTGCTCCGTCGATTCTTTATCTAGCGGAGCGGGGGCAGTTGAGTCTCGATGCGCCAGTTTCGGATTATATTCCTGAGTTCCTCGCCGGTGGGATCCGCGCCGAGTCAAAGGATGAACTCGTCACGAAAGAAGACAGAGAAAAGATTACCGTGAGGCACCTACTAACCCATCAGAGTGGTTTGCCGCCCGGGATATTTTTAAGCGAGCGGGATTTTTGGGGACATCACGAGGGGGCTAAACGCGCTGCGATGATTGGACTCATTGAACGCCCCGGAACTCGTTTTCGATACAGCGACGTGAATTTCATTCTCCTTGGGGAGATCGTCCGAAGAGTTTCCGGTCAGCGAATTGACAGCTTTGTTGAAGATTATTTATACAGCCCGCTGGGGATGACGGAAACGAGCTATCTTCCAGCCTCTTTCCGACACGCTCGCATTGCACCGACGACTGAGATTCCAAACTACGGACTCATTCGTGGTCAGGTGCACGACCCGACCGCCCGCCGCATGGAAGGTGTCGCAGGGCATGCAGGGGTCTTCTCCACGGCAAAAGATATCGCAGCGTTCACTCGCTTCTTCCTCAATAAAGGAATGCACGAAGGGATTCCTATCCTCACTTCTGAGACCGTCAGGGAAGCCACTTCGAACCAGCTTCCTCCGACGCTTGACTACCAGCGTGGGCTCGGCTGGGATCTAGTCTCGCCTTTTTCCTATCAGCGCGGGACCAAGTTTCCTCTCAGTGGATTTGGGCATACCGGGTGGACCGGAACCTCGATCTGGGTTGATCCCATTTCGGATACTTTTGTGATATTATTAGGAAATCGCAATCATCCTACCGAGGACGGATCAATTAAACCTCTCCGTATTCGTATTGGAACGCTCGCAGCAGAAGCCGTCGGGTATTCTGAGGAAGTTCCGTCTCCGCAGTCATCGAATCGAAGCGATAGCGCTTCCACGGAATACGCTGCCGCAGGAGATCCTGCGACAGTCCTCAACGGAATTGATGTGCTCGAGCGGTCGGGCTTCGCCGCATTGGAGGGGATGAACGTGGGGCTCATCACCAATCAGACGGGGATCAACCGGAGTCGTCGCTCCACGATCGATTTGCTCGCTCATGCTCCAGGGGTAAAATTGAAAGCGCTTTTTTCTCCCGAGCATGGGATACGTGGTCTTCTCGAAGTCGATTCGGTGGATGACGACGTCGACGCTGCAACGGGCTTGCCGATCTACAGCCTCTACAAGAGTGAAAACCGGAAACCCACATCAGGACAGCTTGAGGGGCTCGACGCCCTCGTCTTCGATATTCAGGACATTGGTTGCCGGTTCTATACCTATATCTCGACAATGGGGTTGGCGATGGAGGCCGCCGCTGATGCGGGAATTAAGTTTGTCGTCCTCGACCGTGTCAACCCGATCGGAGGAATGGTTGTCGACGGACCGATTCGTTCCGGTGAAGGGAATGATTTTGTCGCCTTTCACACGACAGCGGTTCAGCATGGGATGACGAGTGGCGAACTCGCCCGGATGTTCAACGAGGAACGAAAAGCGGGCGTTGATCTTGAGGTCGTCAAAGTGAGCGGCTGGGATCCCGCACAACTTTTTGATGAGACCGGTCTCCCCTGGGTGAATCCTTCTCCCAATATCCGAAGCCTCACCGCCGCGATGCTTTACCCGGGGGTGGGGCTCATTGAATTTACGAATGTCTCAGTGGGGAGAGGGACTCGCAGTCCTTTCGAACATATTGGCGCTCCATGGATTCATGATGGTCGTCTTGCCGGCGAATTGCAGAGCGCCGGGCTGGGCGGCCTCGGCTTTATGCCGACCCGCTACACGCCTGATGCCAGTGTCTACGAAGGCGAGGATTGCGCAGGGGTTCGTTTTATTATCAGGGATCGCGATGAATTGCGCCCTGTCGAACTGGGAATCTCTTTGATGTTGGAATTATACCGCCATCATCCGGAGACAATTACATTGAAGGAGGAGGGTAATGTGCTGCTCCGTCATCAGAAAACTCTTGAGGCTGTGATGGAAGGCAGGGGCATCGATGAGATCAGGGATTGCTGGGAACCGGAGTTCAGCGAGTTCTTGAAACGGCGTGAGTCCTTTCTATTGTATCCGCGAGACTAACTAAAAGAGATAATGGGAAGACGATCAAAGCAGGGAGAGGGGAACGGAGACAATGATATGTCGCGTTTGTCGGCGGAGAATTACGAGCGTCCCGTTCTGGAGACGCCCAACGGATCGAACAAGGTGCTCATGCACTCGTGTTGTGCGCCTTGTGCGGGTGAGGTCATGGACGCCCTTGCCGCGTCAGAAATCGAGACAACGATCTTTTTTTACAATCCTAACATTCATCCCCGTGACGAATACGAGATTCGGAAAGAGGAGAATATCCGTTACGCCGAGAAGCTCGGGATGGGATTTGTGGACTGGGATTACAATGCCCGAGACTGGTTTGATCGGACGAAGGGGATGGAGGACGAGCCCGAGCGCGGGATTCGCTGCACTGCTTGTTTTGATATGCGATTCGAAGTGACTGCTGATTACGCTGCCGAAAATGGGTTCAATTTAATTTCAAGTACCCTCGGGATTTCCCGCTGGAAAAACATGGAGCAGATCAATGGTTCCGGTGAGCGTGCTGCGGCGCGTTATCCGGGGATGGATTACTGGAAGTTTAACTGGAGGAAAGAAGGAGGCAGTCAGCGCATGATTGAAATTTCCAAGCGTGAAGAATTTTATCAACAGGAATACTGCGGGTGCGTTTACAGCCTTCGCGACACGAACCAGTGGCGCGAGTCAAAGGAAAGACCCAAGATCAAACGTCTCGTAAAGTTCTACGGCCGTGAGGTTTTGGATGAGGAGGGGGAGTGAGATGGTGCGCTTCCTTCATTTCCGCGCGCAGGATAACTATTGACTATCTTCCTTCTTGACAGCGTTTTTAAATACTGTTCTCTTGAACTAATGCGAGCAACTCAGCTAGAACTCCCTGGGCTTTCGCCTGTTCCTTCAGTGGATGCGCTCGATTTCTTCTCTGAGTCGGAAGGTGAATCGCGCGGTGAAGTTTTCACCCGGGAGGAGGTGGCGAATTTCATTCTCGACCTTTGCGGATGGAGATCGGAGTTTGATTTGAAGCAATGCAGACTTTTAGAGCCCTCATGCGGAGCCGGAGATTTTCTTATTCCTGCTATTGTAAGGCTTTTGGAATCAGGTGGAAAAACTAGCGCTCAGGAGATCGTAGATTGTATTTTCGGGGTTGAGGTTAACCGAGTAGCTTTCGAAACATGTCGCCGTCGGGTGGGTAAACTTCTTTTTGAGTTTGGTTTCTCCGACAACGATGCGGAGTGGTTGTGTGATCATTGGCTCCAGCATGCTGATTTTTTGACTGTGCCGCTGGAACCAAGGTTCACTCATGTGGTTGGCAATCCGCCATACTTGCGTCAAGAGGCTCTTCCAGACGAATTGCTGAAATTATATCGAGGGAAGTTTTCCACGATGTTTGATAGGGCTGATTTATATGTTCCATTCTTCGAGAAAAGTCTCGGATTACTTATCGATGAAGGGCGCCACGGATTTATTTGTTCAGATCGCTGGATGAAAAATCGTTACGGAGGGCCGTTGCGAGACTTGGTTTCTGAACAGTTCCACCTTGATACTTATGTCGATTTTACGGGGTGCGATGCCTTTCATGATACTGTCGTAGCCTATCCCGCCGTAACGGTCATTCGTCGAGGTGAGGGAGTTCAGACACTCTCATCAATTCGGCCATTGGTCACAGAGAAGAACCTTGCAGACCTTGCTGAAAAAATCGTAAACAGTAGAACGTCAGTCGAAGTTATTGCGGTCAGCAATGTCGCAGTAGGATCTGAGCCGTGGTTGCTCGAGAATTTGCCACTTATCGCTGAGTTGCGAAAGCTTGAGCTGACATTTCCAGGGTTGGAGGAAT
>Ga0208903_1000128_pt1 | contig 75414 bp, 63 predicted proteins | sample AntAceMetag02UKJ_FD_184769 | JGI IMG/M metagenome (GOLD analysis project Ga0208903, IMG submission 184769) | Saline lake microbial communities from Ace Lake, Antarctica - Antarctic Ace Lake Metagenome 02UKJ (SPAdes) (version 2) | ecosystem: Environmental > Aquatic > Non-marine Saline and...
GCTGGATGTGATGATGGATCATGTAATTTACTGGACAATCCAGTAGTCGATATGACGGCTTACACTTGGACTCTTTCTTTTGACTGGGGATGCACAGGTTCGCCCATCGAAGTAGACATGTCCTTCAGCGCTGATCAATCATGGAACATCCCGTCCTTTGCAGAAAGTGGAGAATGGTCATTGTGTACTGATTTCTATATGCACAACTATGATGGTGGCGTTTCAACAACTTACCAGGCATCATGGGATGGCACGCAATTCAATGGAACAATAGATAGCGAAGTTGACTCTGGGTGTTTCACACTCACACCTCAGGTACCTGGATGTACTGATATTGCAGCTTGTAACTATGACGCAGCTGCCAATGTAGATGATGGTTCTTGCACCTTACCTGGTTGTACAGACCCTATAGCTTGTAACTTTGACGCAGCAGCGGGTTGTGATGACGGTTCTTGCACTTTACCTGGTTGTACAGACCTTCTAGCTTGTAACTATAACGCAGCAGCGGGTTGTGATGATGGTTCTTGCACCTTACCTCAATACTACATTCCAACTGATTTCAGCACGTCAACCACTGAGCCAATGGTGCTCGTTTGCGCTGGTGGTGAACCAGTAAACTACATTCTTGCTGATCAAGCTTGCGCGCAAGCCCAAGTAGACAATGATTCATATTGTATCAATATTGACTGGGATTTAATTTGTGTTAACGCTTACAACTGTTGCGTTGGCGCAGCTGATGGTTGCACAAATGCTGCAGCTTGTAACTTTGACGCAGCAGCTAATTGTGATGACGGTTCTTGCACCTTCCCGGGTTGTACTGACCCTATAGCTTGTAACTTTAATCCTGCGGCTGGATGTGATGATGGATCATGTAATTTACTGGACAATCCAGTAGTCGATATGACGGCTTACACTTGGACTCTTTCTTTTGACTGGGGATGCACAGGTTCGCCCATCGAAGTAGACATGTCCTTCAGCGCTGATCAATCATGGAACATCCCGTCCTTTGCAGAAAGTGGAGAATGGTCATTGTGTACTGATTTCTATATGCACAACTATGATGGTGGCGTTTCAACAACTTACCAGGCATCATGGGATGGCACGCAATTCAATGGAACAATAGATAGCGAAGTTAACCTTGGGTGTTTCACACTCACACCTCAGGTACCTGGATGTACTGATATTGCAGCTTGTAACTATGACGCAGCTGCCAATGTAGATGATGGTTCTTGCACCTTACCTGGTTGTACTGACCCTATAGCTTGCAACTTTAATCCTGCAGCTGGATGTGATGATGGATCATGTAATTTACTGGACAATCCAGTAGTCGATATGACGGCTTACACTTGGACTCTTTCTTTTGACTGGGGATGCACAGGTTCGCCCATCGAAGTAGACATGTCCTTCAGCGCTGATCAATCATGGAACATCCCGTCCTTTGCAGAAAGTGGAGAATGGTCATTGTGTACTGATTTCTATATGCACAACTATGATGGTGGCGTTTCAACAACTTACCAGGCATCATGGGATGGCACGCAATTCAATGGAACAATAGATAGCGAAGTTGACTCTGGGTGTTTCACACTCACACCTCAGGTACCTGGATGTACTGATATTGCAGCTTGTAACTATGACGCAGCTGCCAATGTAGATGATGGTTCTTGCACCTTACCTGGTTGTACAGACCCTATAGCTTGTAACTTTGACGCAGCAGCGGGTTGTGATGATGGTTTGTGTGTGTTCGGTCCTTCAAACGATGTTTGTTCTGGTGCTATTGCACTTTCTCCAAATATTACTGTGACTGCTGACAATACAAACTCTTGTTTGAATGGTGTAAACCCAACTTGTGGTGATATTGACATGCAAGATGTTTGGTACTTATACACTTCAATTGCTGGTGGTGCCGTAACGTTCTTTACTGAATTAAACGGAACGCTTACTGATTCAAGAGTAGCCGTATATGATGCTTGTGGTGGAGCAGAGATCGCTTGCAATGATGATTTCTTCACACTTGCATCTCGCATTACTATACCTACTGTGAGTGGAACTACCTACTACTTCCAAACTGGAGGTTACTCGAATTATACAGGTTCATTCGACGTAACTGTTTTTGAATGTGGAGTTGGTTGTACTGACGCTGCAGCTTGTAACTATGATGCTACAGCAACTATTGACAGTGGTGCTTGTGAGTTTGGCGGATGTACCTATCCTGCTGCTTGCAACTACGATGCAAACGCATCTTGTGATGATGGTTCTTGTGTGTATGATGGTTGTACGGACCCTTCTGCAGACAACTATGACGCAAACGCTGGTTGTGATGATGGTTCTTGCTACTTCCTTGGTTGTACTTACCTAGAGGCTGACAACTATGTTGTAACAGCAACTATGGATGATGGTACTTGTTTGTTCACATTAGGCAGCACTTGTCCTGCTGACTTGAACGGAGATGGTATGATCAACGCTTCTGACCTCCTAGAATTCCTAGGTTCGTTTGGAGCTACTTGTCCATAATCTAATTACACTATGAAATGAGAAAGAGGCTTCCACATTGGAAGCCTCTTTTTTTTATCCTAACCTGTTCTTACAGCTAAGCAATTCAAAGAGATAAAAGATCGATCTTGATTCACACAGTGCTTTGAACCTCCTTTTCTTTACCTTTGAAGAATGAACTGGCGCACTACAGACATACTTCAACAAATAAAGGCTCTTACCGTCTACAAGTGTGTGAATGCACTCAAGCTGGTATTCAGTTATCATCTTTCTCGTTGGGTCAAAAAACCCTTGCACTGGGGACTGCCCTTCAGTATTTCAGTTGAACCCACTACGGCTTGCAACCTGGGATGCCCTGAGTGTCCGTCTGGATTGAAAAAATTCTCACGCGCCACTGGAAAGATGGCCCCTTCGACCCTGAAAAAACTCCTCAACGAAACAGGAAAATCCCTCGGGAACATGATTTTTTATTTTCAGGGCGAACCCTACTTGCACCCTGAATTCACAGAGCTCGTTAAAGTGGCCAGTGACAAAGGCATTTACACCACTACATCTACCAACGCCCATTTTCTTACTCCAAAGGCGGCCCGAAAAACAATTGAAAGTGGACTTTCTAGATTAATCATTAGCGTTGATGGAACAACGCAAGAAGTTTACGAGAACTACCGCATCCATGGAAAGTTGGAGAAGGTGATTGAGGGCACCAAGAACATTCTTGCGATGAAAAAAGAAATGGGAAGCAAGACCCCTCACGTCATTTTCCAATTCCTTGTTGTTCGTCCGAATGAGCACCAAATTGATGACGTACACAAACTTGCCAAAGAACTTGGCGTAAATGAAGTGCGATTAAAAACTGCTCAAGTTTACGAATATGAGAACGGCAATGAGCTCATCCCAAATGATCAAGCATACAGCAGGTACACTCAAATGGAAAATGGAAAGTGGCGCCTCAAAAATAAACTCCTAAATCAATGCTGGAGAATGTGGCAAGGCTGCGTCATCACATGGGATGGCAATGTGGTGCCATGTTGCTTTGACAAAGATGCTACCTACAACTTAGGAAGTACTTCGGAACAAACGTTCACTAGCATCTGGCGCGACAAATCTTACCAAAACTTCAGGGGTTCCGTGCTCAAATCACGCTCAGAAATTGACATCTGTAAAAACTGCACAGAAGGCACCAAAGTGTGGGCTTCCTAGTTGAGATTGGCTAACTTTGAGTGATTCCACTTTTGTGACAGACGAAACAACAGACATAACAACTCAACTTAGCTGGCGAAAAATTCTTGTGCCTGTGCTATTGGGATTAGTAGCTGCTGGAGGACTCCTTTGGTGGAACCTTCAAAACGTTACATTCGTTGCCGCAGACCCTTCCACCGAGATCACCTACAAATGGATCGGAAGCGAAACCAAAGCCCTTCCTAACACCAGCAATGAAGAAGAATTTCGCGCAGCTAAAGATGGTTCATGGCGAAAAACAACCGCCTCTGAATTACTTGCAGACTACCATTGGCATACAAAAGCCATTTGGGCCTTATTAGCTGCCTTGCTCATGGTGGCCTTGCGTGACTTAGGCTATATGTACCGAATTCGCTTACTAACAGATAAATTTTTCAGCTGGCGAAAAAGCTTCGACGTTATCATGCTGTGGGAATTCTCAAGCGCCCTCACCCCAAGTGTTGTTGGTGGCTCTGGGGTAGCCATCTTCGTGTTAAACAGAGAAGGCATCAACCTCGGGAAAAGCACAGCCGTTATTTTCATTACAGCTCTGCTAGATGAACTATTCTACATTGTATCTGTTCCCCTTGTTATTCTGTTCATTGGCACAGATAATCTCTTCCCGAAAGAACCGCTCTTTGACGTCATTACACCTGCCACTTTAAAAACACTTTTCTACGCTGGGTATGGATTCATTTTAGTGCTCACCACCATGATTCTATTGGGGATATTCTACTTCCCAAACCAGACAAAGCGGCTGCTTGTAGGAATCTTTTCGTTCAAATTAATCAGAAGATGGCGTCACAAAGTGGCTCAGCTAGGGGATGAAATCATTCTGGCCTCAAAGGAATTTAGAGGAAAGAATTTCTGGTTTTGGTTCAAAGCTTTGGGATCCACTGTTCTAAGCTGGGGAGCCCGCTTCCTGACCCTAAATTTCATTTTACTCGCTTTCGTGGGCAACTTTAACCACATAGAGGTTATTGGAAGACAACTGGTGATGTGGGTCATCTTGCTCATTAGTGTCACGCCTGGCTCCAGCGGAATTGCTGAATTACTGATGCCTGCATTTTTTCTCTACCTGCCCTGGGAAGACCCGTCTCTTGCACCAGTATTGTTGGTTATTGCAGCCATTCTTTGGAGGTTGATGACCTACTTTCCTTATTTGTTCGTAGGCGCTGCTATTCTTCCATCTTGGTTGCGGAGAACAAGTAAAAAGGTACGAACATCTGCTTAGTGAAGGCAGAATGATTTGGTATCTTGCGCCCATGGCAAGTTAAAACCAGAAAGCCAACGTTATGGATACGAAGAATATGAAGTTCGGCACAAAAGCCGTTCACGCAGGAATAGAGCCAGACCCAACAACGGGGGCCATCATGACCCCAATTTACCAAACTTCAACCTACGTTCAATCAGGCATAGGTGAGCACAAAGGCTATGAATATTCTAGAACACACAATCCAACCAGAACTCCACTTCAAGATGCGCTGGCAGCCCTAGAAAACGGAAAACATGGTTTAACTTTCGGTAGCGGATTGGCAGCCATTGATTCTGTAATCAAGATGCTGAGCCCTGGAGACGAAGTCATTTCTGTAAATGACTTGTACGGCGGAACCTACCGCATCTTCAAAACGGTATTTGAGAAGTTTGGAATCAAATTTCACTTTGCTGATTTGCGCACTATGGATCAATTGGACGCGCTAATCAATGACAAGACAAAATTAATTTGGGTGGAAACACCTACCAACCCAACACTGCAGATTGTTGACATTGCTGAAGTAGCCAAAAGAACTGCAGGAACAGACATTCTGCTTGGAGTAGACAATACCTTCGCCACGCCTTTCTTGCAAAACCCATTGGATCTTGGAGCCGACATTGTAATGCACTCAGTAACCAAATACTTGGGTGGGCACTCAGATGTGGTGATGGGTGCTTTGGTTGTGAAAGATGACCAGCTTGCAAATGAGTTGTACCGAATTCAAAACAGCTGCGGTGCCATTAACGGTCCGTTTGACCACTTCCTGGTTCTTCGCGGCTTGAAAACATTGCACTTACGCATGAGACAGCACTGTAAAAACGGAAAAGCAATTGTTGAATTCCTTCAGAGCCATCAGAAAATTGACAAAATTAATTACCCTGGACTTCCTTCGCACCCAAACCACGAAGTAGCCAAGCGGCAGATGAATGACTTCGGTGGAATGATGTCGTTCTCTTTGAAAGGGAACAAACTAAAAGATGCACAAGAAATATTGAAGAAAGTAAACGTTTTCGCTTTAGCTGAATCACTTGGAGGAGTAGAATCCTTAATTGGTCATCCAGCTTCAATGACACACGCTTCGATTCCAAAAGAAGAGCGTGAAAAGTCAGGCGTTACAGATTCCCTTATCCGTTTAAGTGTTGGCGTAGAAGACGCTGAAGACCTCATTAGAGATTTAGAACAAGCATTAGCATGAACACAAATGAACGCATAGCCATCGCAGGCGGTGGATTGGTTGGAAGCTTATGGGCCGTATACATGGCACAAAAAGGCTTTCAAGTAGACATCTACGAAAGAAGAAATGACCCTAGAAAAGCAGGCTTTGTTGGCGGAAGATCAATCAACTTAGCCCTCTCTGATAGAGGCTGGAAGGCCTTAGAAGGTGCTGGACTTGGGCCGAAAATCAAAGAGATGGTCATCCCCATGCACCGCAGAGTGATGCACGGAAAAGATGAGTCCATTACCTTTCAACCTTATGGAAACGAAGGACAAGCGATTTATTCAGTGCCCAGAGGCGGATTGAATAAGATTCTGCTCGAAAAGGCTGATGAGTATGACAATGTCAATGTTTTTTTCAATCACAGCGTGCGTGACATCGATTTGGAATCGAATGTAATGACCCTTGAAAACCAGGAAACGGGTGAACGCAAGGAAGAGAAGTACGATCGGATTTTCGGAACAGATGGGGCTTTCTCTGCGGTTCGAAGTAAGCTCTCAAGAAGAGATCGATTCAATTTTTCTCAAAGTTATTTGACGCACGGCTACAAGGAATTGGTGATTCCACCGAATCCAGATGGCACACACCAAATTGAAGTTGAAGCGCTCCACATCTGGCCGCGTGGTGAGTTCATGATGATTGCACTTCCAAATCAAGATGGGAGTTTCACTTGCACATTGTTCTTCCCATTTGAAGGAGAAAAATCTTTTGAGGCACTTTCTTCAAATGAAAAGATTGAAGCTTTCTTCAAAGAAGAATTTCCAGATGCCGTTCCGCACATGCCTACTTTGATGCAAGACTACCATGAGAATCCCTCTTCATCACTGGTCATGATTTCATGCTCGCCTTGGCACCTAGAAGATCGAATTTGCCTCTTAGGCGATGCTTCCCACGCCATTGTTCCATTCTACGGACAAGGAATGAACAGTGGGTTTGAAGATTGTACAGTCTTGAATGATTTGTTCGAGGCCAACCACAGAGACTGGGCAAAAACCTTCGAAGCATTTTCTCAAAAACGTTATCCAGAAGCCGAAGCCATTCGTGAACTAGCCTTGCGTAACTACATTGAAATGCGTGACAAAACTGGCGACCCAATGTTCCTGCTCCAGAAGAAAATCGAAAAGCGATTTGCTAATAAATATCCGTCAAAATGGATTCCATTGTATTCACAAGTGACTTTCTCTCACATCCCTTATAACGAGGCGCTAAGAAATGGCGAGAAGCAAGATGAGATTATGAAAGTGGTTATGGATCGCCCTGACATTCACGACGTTTGGGACAGTGATGAAATCGAAAAAGCCATTTTATCTCGAATTTAACACCTCCTATTAGGCCCACATTTCGAAGTCAATAAGAAAGAGCATTGCATGCTACAATCGATTGTTAATCCGTTAACTTGGTATATGCGAAACCTCATTCTCCTCTTTACTGTGCTTATTTCTGTGGCATCATTCGCTCAAAGCGGAAGGCAAAACAGACCGCTGTATCAACTCGGATCTAAGTACAATGGAAATGGATGGCATTTTGCTCCTGGGGTAACTTACATGATTCCGAACACCGAAGAAAACAGCCAGTCATTGCTTGTTCCTGGTGATCAGGGCACTGATAGCCTATATTACGGTGATTTTACAGCCAAAGGCAAATTGGGCGCATACCTCGAATTCGGCGGGCAGCATTTTGTAGCTCGTCCGGTTCTATTCCACTACTTTGATTACGGCGTTCATTTCAAACTCTTCAGAGGCTCAGAAGATTTTGAAGGAAGAGCAATGGTAGACTCATCAATGCTAAATGTTTCTAATCAGGGTAATTTCAGTCAAGGATTTGTAGGAGGCTATTTCAATATAAATCACATTGCACAACTCTCTGACAATACATTCCTTCAATTCTCACTGGGGGCGAATGTAGATTACAAAGTGATCAATCGCTTTGAATTTGAAGGCGTTGCGGGGAACATCCCTGTCATCAACGCGAACAATTTGCAAGGGCAGTTGCACGCGAAAGTAGGATTTGGATTCAAGCCTGAATCAGGGGTAATGATTATTCCATCTATTGAAACTCCCATTTTGAATATACAGCCTTTTGAGGATGGGAAATCTACACTCCCTTATTTCAATTCGAGGTACAGACCTATTATTATCAGCGTTCGCTTCTTGTTCTTCGCTCAAACGAAGCCTGAAGATTGCGTAGGACAGGGAACGGAGAAAAGAGGAACAGAGCTCTGGGGGAAAGAAATGCGCAAGACAAAGAAGAAGAAGAAGAAGAAGCGCTAGTCTTCTGCGGGCTTTTCAGCGCACAACTCTACCAAAACACGATTGGACGATTTTGGATGCAGGAAGGCAATCAATTTATTATCAGCCCCTTCTTTTGGCTTCTCATGAATCATCCGATAACCCAGAGATGTCAGTCGGTCTATTTCACTTTGAATGTCATCAACAGCGAAAGCAATGTGGTGAATTCCTTCGCCCTTTGATTCAATGAATTTCGCAATCGCACTTTCATCTGATGTAGCTTGAAGCAATTCAATTTTGCTCTCACCCACATGAAAAAAAGAAGTGATTACGTTTTCACTTTCCACTGCCTCACGTTTGTAAGGAGCAGCGCCAAGAAGGTCTGTAAAAATCTGTTCAGATGCGGCTAAATCTTTCACCGCAATTCCGAGGTGTTCTATTTTATTCACACCACGAATTTAGGGAATCAGATTAGCGCTTGCGCACTTTCTGGCCAAATTTCCCTCCGTAATTGATGTAATAACTACCTGGCGTCCATTTGGCACAGTCAAGAGAAGCACCCCTACCTTGGGATACTATAATTCCGTATTCATCAAAAACTTCAAAATCTGTTTTTGCTGAAAATTCAATTTTCTCAAAAATCTTCTCGGTAATAATATTGAATTCAGGGGTTGCAACTTGAACCACATAGCGATCAGAATAATGACTTCCCATTGCGTCATCTTGTCTTAACCTGAAGGTGTTTTCGCCATTGTGGGTACTTATTTCAGTTGTGTAAACATTCCCTTTCGCTTTCCCTTCTCCTACAACTTCGGCCACATCAACCCATTTGTTCCACTTGAATTGTTCAACCACAAATGGGATGTTACTTGATTCTTTTGATGTTTTCCAAGTAAGGGTTTGATTTCCATCCAAAGCCATTTCATCTAAGCTGTAAGTGCTAGCTGGTGCAATGGCATCTAAGTTGATGATATTTGGTTCGCAACCATCTTTTGTACGGATCGTGATTTCAATGGGGGTTCCAATTTTCAGCTCATACAATTCTAAATCAATGGCAAAAGCACTTGAATTGATTTCATCAGACGTTACTTCTCCGTTGACCTTCACTTCGAAAATACAAAAACCAACACCATCTCCAGCAAATGGATTTTTCACATAGAGGTCTTTCCCTTGATAAACGCCATTGTACACAAAGACACCAGCATTAGAAATCAATGGGAATGCAAAAAGGAGTAATAATAGAGCGGCACGCATAAGGCTAAGATATAAATCAAATGTAAGCGCAAAGGATTATAATCTAACCTTTACACAAATAGTTATTTCACTTTCGAAAGTGAATTAATGGTTTCACTCACTAACCGCGCTTCATATTTTGTATAAACACTATTATCATCAGTTACAGCGATGAATTTTCTCCCGTCAACTTCGAAGGAGCGCATCACGTGAAAACTATAGCTTTCTCCCGTAGGCAAAATTGATTCATACAAGAATCCATCACTTCCTTCTTCGTAAAAGGTATAGTTGAATAAATCATCGTGGCGAAGCTCATCGCGCAATTTCCCCAAGGGAGTTGGGTCTTCAGTTACATGGAAAATATATTCTGAAGCAACAGAAATGGTTAGCTCACCTGTACTTCGATTAAATTCTATAACAGCTTCTCCTTTCGAGGCTAAATCAGCTGGGAGAAAACATTGAATGGGGTATCCATAATGCGTGAATTCAATCATATGGCGCTCACTCTCCTCTGCCATCTCACTCTTTTCATGCAACTCTTCTTTTTGTGCATTGCACGCAAAAAGGAAGACCGCAAAAACGATTACTACTGGACGAAATATCATATTTACACAATTATCTTCCAAGAGATACGAAAAAAGATGCTTTCGGGTTACCCAATTTTTATCTTTGGTGCCATGAATCTTGATTTAACAAACATCACCGCTGTTGTATGTGGCAGCACACAAGGCATTGGTTTATCAACGGCCAAAGAGCTTGCTTCCATGGGAGCGCGCCTTGTATTAGTGGCTAGGAATGAGGACAAACTCAAAACGGCCGTTACTGAACTGGCTTCAATTAACGATCAGAAGCACAGCTATTTGGTAGCTGATTTCGAACACCCAGAAACCTTAGAAAAAGCGCTTTCCGCATTTACAGCAAATGATGAGGCTCACATCTTGGTAAACAATACAGGAGGCCCTCCGGGAGGACTGGCCATTAACGCTGAAATTGAAGCGTTCAGAATTGCGTTTAACCAACACCTTGTTTGCAACCACATTTTGGTTCAGCACTTAGTGCCCGGCATGAAGCGCAAAGGGTATGGCCGAATCATTAACGTAATAAGCACCTCAGTGAAGCAGCCCTTGAACAATTTAGGGGTTTCCAACACCATTCGTGGAGCCGTTGCGAACTGGTCAAAAACCTTGGCCAACGAACTGGGAGAGTTTGGAATTACAGTTAACAATGTGCTTCCAGGGGCTACAGACACTTCTCGTTTGAATGGCATCATTTCCAAAAAATCTGAGGCCACGGGCAAGTCGTATGACGAAGTAAAACAAGGAATGGCAAATCAAGTGCCGCTCAAACGTGTTGCACAGCCAGAAGAAGTTGCAAATGCCATTGCTTTTTTGGCATCTCCGGCAGGCGCTTACATCTCAGGAGTGAACCTTCCTGTTGATGGTGGGCGCACAGGTTGTCTATAAAACAGCGTAAGTGTACTTTGTACACTATCACAATATTCTCTAAAGCCTTGTGTAGCGGGCAATTCAAAGATGTTTTTAATGCCCTTGTGTCTTGAAAAATCCGCTAACTTTGCCGCCGTTCAATAGAAAAGCTGATGAAACATACAGAAACATCTAGCGCTCAGATAGCGTCATTCATGGAACGTGTAAAAGCACGAAATAACCATGAACCAGAGTTCCTTCAGGCAGTTGAGGAAGTTGCAGAAACGGTTATTCCATTCATGGAAGAAAACCCTAAGTACAAGAACAAGATGCTCCTTGAGCGTATTGTTGAACCGGAACGAACAATCATGTTCCGTGTACCTTGGACTGATAAAGACGGGAACATTCAGGTAAACAGAGGGTATAGAGTAGAGTTTAACTCTGCAATAGGGCCTTACAAAGGTGGGCTTCGTTTCCACCCAAGTGTGAACTTGAGCATCTTGAAATTCTTAGGTTTCGAGCAAATCTTCAAAAATGCGCTTACAACACTCCCAATGGGCGGTGGTAAAGGAGGAGCTGATTTCGACCCAAAAGGAAAAACAGACAATGAAGTAATGCGCTTTTGCCAAAGCTTCATGTCTGAACTTGCACGCCACATTGGTCCTGATACAGATGTTCCTGCTGGTGACATTGGTGTTGGAGGAAGAGAAATTGGCTACATGTTTGGTCAGTACAAGCGTCTTCGAAATGAATTTACAGGCGTTCTTACTGGAAAAGGAAGAAGCTGGGGTGGATCTTTAATGCGTCCTGAAGCAACTGGCTACGGCACAGTTTACTTCGCCCAAGAAATGTTGAAGGCGAATGGGGAAGGTTTTGCTGGGAAAACAATTGTAATTTCAGGTTCTGGAAACGTTGCTCAATATGCCTGTGAAAAGGCCACTGAACTGGGCGCGAAGGTAGTTACACTCTCTGATTCGAAAGGCTTCATTCATGATGCTGACGGCATCAATGCTGAGAAGTTAGCCTGGATCATGGACTTAAAGAATGTACGTCGCGGACGCATCTCTGAATACACTGATAAATACCCCTCAGCGACCTTCCATGCGGGAGACCGTCCTTGGGGAGTTAAATGCGATATTGCGCTTCCTTGTGCTACTCAAAATGAGCTGAACGGGGAAGAAGCACAAGCGCTCGTGAACAACATGTGCATGTGCATTGCAGAAGGAGCTAATATGCCTTCTACGCCAGAAGCCATTGGCGTTTTCCATGAGAACAAAATCTTGTTCGCCCCTGGAAAAGCATCAAATGCCGGTGGAGTAGCAACTTCAGGATTGGAGATGAGCCAGAACTCACTTCGTTTGAGCTGGTCTCGCGAAGAAGTAGACGGACGTTTACACCAAATCATGAAAGACATTCACGAAGCTTGCGTAAAATACGGAACCCAAGATGGTCACGTAAATTACGTAGCAGGAGCAAACATTGCCGGATTCGTAAAAGTAGCTGATGCAATGCTTGATCAAGGAATCGTATAAATAGACTTTACATAAAGCGTTAAAAGCCCTTTCATTCAATGAAGGGGCTTTTTTTATGCAGTGACCTGAGACTAAGTAAACCAAGAATGCATAGCGCCACTCAAAACATTTCCTTACTTTCAGGAAAAGCTATGAATATGAGACTCTTACTCTCCATTGTATTCCTCCTATTTTCCATTTCTGCAAGCGCCCAATCGGTCTTCTGGACAGAGGAATTTGGAACGGGATGTCAACAAGGCCAATTAGCCGAAAGCTATGCTGGTATGAATGGCGCATGGACCATCACAGAGACAGGCACGAATCAAGCTACAGGGAACAAATGGTACATCTCTGCCATGGAAAACAATACAGGCATTGGGAATTGTGGCGAAACTTGCGGCGTGAATCAAACACTTCACCTGGGAAATCAAAGTGTTCTGGGCATTGCAGCAGATCAAGGTGCAGCCTATTATGAAGGACTTGATGGGTTCTGCGATTTCTTCCCCTGCGGAGGAACTGACCTGCGCGTTGAGTCTCCCGTCATTGATTGTTCAGCGCGAACTGACATCAATGTTGTCTTCACCTACCTAGAAGGGGGGAATAGCATAGACAACGCCACGTTTTGGTACTATGACGGAGCCGCTTGGTCCCAGCTTCTTGATCCGGCTAAAACATTTTCTGCAGCCTGCTCTCCGCAAGGAACATGGACTGAGGTTGGAGTATTTCTTCCTCCTTCAGCAGATAACAATGCCAATGTGCGCATTGGTTTTAGATGGATTAACAATGACGATGGAGACGCAACAGACCCAAGTTTTGCCGTTGATGACATCCAAATTTATGGATCTGACCCTGTTGAATTGCCCTGCCCGGGAGATTTCAATGGAGATGGCGCCATCAATGCTACTGACCTCTTGATCTTCTTGGGTGAATATGGTTGCCAGGCAAATTGTGGGATTGAAATGAATGGCGATGGCGCGAATAACGCAACAGATCTACTTCTGTTTCTTGGCGTTTATGGTACATTCTGTCCTTAAGAAAATAGCGAATCATTCTTCTCATTGCTTACCTTTGCCTTATGGAAACAGGATTAGTTCACTTACACTCTTCCCTACGTTGGATTGTTTTGATTTTAATGATCGCTGCTCTTGCCAAATCATTTGGTGGCAGAAAGAAGGCCATCTCATTTGATGGAACGAAGAAAATTGCTCTTTTCGCCATGATTAGTTTGCACGTGCAGCTCTTGATTGGGTTTGCATTGTACTTCATTGGCCCTTGGGCAGGAAATTGGGGAAACGAAGGAATGATGACCGATAAATATCAGCGTTTCTTCACCGTGGAACACATGCTCATGATGCTCATTGCAATCGCAATTGCCACCATTGGCTACTCAGGCGCAAAGCGCATTTCAGACTCTATGAAACAACATAAACGTATTTTCATAACGTACCTCATTGCGCTTATCCTCATCCTCGCAAGTATTCCTTGGCCTTTCAGAAACTTAGGCGTAGACAGCTGGATCTAATGAAAAATATACTCTTATTTACCCTCATCTTGCTGGCATGTGCCTGCGGCGAAAACCAACCCCCTAATCCACCTTCAGTTGAGGGGAAAGTAACGCAAGCAGACGCCCAAAAGCTCTATCAAATGAAGTGTGCCATCTGTCATGGAACAGATGGCAAACTTATGATTGGAGGTGCACCTGATTTATCAATCAGCAAGAAATCAATGGATGAGCGCATCGCATTAATTACAAATGGAAAAGGCACAATGCCTCCCCAAAAAAACATACTTACCCCAGGTGAGATCAAAGCCTTGGCAGTTTACGTTGAAAATTTTTTGAACTAAATGGCGAAGCTACACGATACAAAAAAGGAACAGGAAACATGCGTTCTAGTGGGAGTTGTTACCCAAACCCAAAAGCGTGAATTACTAGATGAGTACCTAGATGAACTTGAGTTTCTAGCCACTACTGCTGATGCTCTGTGCTTGCGCCGCTTTACGCAATCACTTGAACACCCTGACAGAAAAACCTTTGTTGGAAGTGGTAAAATTGAAGAAATCAGGCGCTTCGTTGACGCCAATAACGTTGACATGTTGATCTTTGATGATGAGCTATCTCCAACGCAACTGCGCAACATAGAAGCAGTAGTCAAAGAAGTGAAGGTGCTAGACCGCACCAATTTGATTCTAGATATTTTCGCCACCAATGCCCGCACTGCTCACTCAAAAACACAAGTTGAACTCGCTCAGTACCAATACCTTTTGCCGCGTCTAACAAATATGTGGACGCACCTTCAGAAGCAAAAAGGTGGAATTGGAATGAAAGGGCCTGGAGAGAAAGAAATTGAAACAGACCGAAGAATCATTCGTGATAAAATTACGGGCTTAAAAAAAGACCTAATTATCATTGATAAGCAAAAGCATACCCAAAGAGGAAACAGAGGCGCAATGGTTCGTGTAGCCCTTGTAGGATACACGAATGTTGGGAAATCAACGGTCATGAATACCCTTTCTAAAAGTGATGTTCTGGCTGAAAACAAGCTGTTTGCCACATTGGACACCACTGTTCGGAAAGTAGTGCTCCAAAACCTTCCCTTTTTGCTTACAGATACGGTAGGATTCATCCGGAAACTACCGCATCAATTGGTAGAATCTTTCAAGTCAACGTTAGATGAAACGCGTGAATCTGATATCCTTGTGCATGTAGTAGATATTTCTCATTCGAGTTTTGAAGACCACATGGCGGTGGTGAATGACACGTTACAAGAAATTGGTGCTGCTGACAAACACTCAATTCTTCTCTTCAATAAGATAGACGCCATTGTTTACCCTGAAGAGACAGATGATTACATACCTGAGGAAGAACTTGGCAATCAAGCCCCTAAAAACCTTCATGAATTGAAACAAACATGGATGGGGAAATTAGAAGGGAAAGACGTCATTTTTATTTCAGCTCTCAACAAAGAAAATGTAGAAGCCTTCAAAGAATTGCTCTATGAGCGTGTGAAACAAATTCACCTTGAGCGCTATCCCTACAACAACTTCCTCTATTAATTCTTCGCTTCAGCGCTAAGCGTACTATATTTGCACTATGTCAGGAATTCGTCAAGAAAAAATTGCTAGTCTTCTCAAAAGAGAAATCGCCACAGTCTTCCAACGTGAAACCAACACTTGGTTCAATGGTAGATTCATTACCATCACGCAAGTGAGGATGAGTCCTGACCTTACGCTTGCGAAAATATACATCAGCATTATGGTCTCAAAAGACAAAGAAGCTGATTTAGAAATGATTCGCTCAAACACCTGGAGAATCAAGAAAAAAGTTGCTGGCACCGCCGGAAAGCACCTGAGACGCATGCCTGATTTAAACTTTTACATCGATGATTCCTTGGATTATTACGAAGGAATAGATCGCTTGTTGAAAGACTAAAATGCAAACCGAAGAAATCAGAAAATCGCTTAATCAAGCTTGTGGCGATTCACCCACATTGAGGAAAATCCTTCTTCAATTGATGAATTGGATGACCTTGAAAACGTGGCACATTCGCAGAGAATTGCGCAAATGGATGCGCAGCTCTCCTGAAAAAGCCCACATTCTTGATCTTGGAACAGGATTCGGGCACAATGCTTATTGGCTGAGTTGCCAGAAAGAACGGTTTAGCATTCTAGCTATTGATGACAAGCAAGAACGCATCGTTAAAGGGAACGCTTTCGTCAGAGATACACAGTGCAAAAATTTACTGTTTCGCACAAAAGACCTCCCTTGCTTCAAAGAAAATGAGGCTTTCGACCTGATTCTTTGCACAGATACCCTTGAGCACATTAAAGAAGACCAACAAACCCTTGAGAACATGCATGCCTCTCTCAGAGACGAGGGAATGATGATCACCACTGCAAGCCTCAAATACGGGGAAGAAAGCGAAATTGAGGGAGAATTCCATCGGATGGGCTACAGCATGGAAGGACTTAAATCTCACTTCAAAAACGCTGGTTTCCGCAAGGTCAAAGGCCATTACACAGGCGGCAAAGCAGGAAAGCTCTCACACCTCATCGGGATTGGAATCCCCATGAAATTATTAAAGTTCTCGCGCTTGTTTATGCTCCTTCTTCCTTTCTACTTTTTTCTCGCCATTCCAATTGTAATCCTACTGAACTGGCTAGATAGTCAAACAGCACATCTGAACGGCGAGGGACTCCTCATTCTGGCTTGGAAATAAAACAAAGTACAGTTTTAGAACCTTATCTTAGCGCTTAGTGAATGTTCCTTTTTACATATCTAAACGCTATCTCTTTTCGAAGAAATCTAGAAACATCATCAATGTTATTTCTGGAATTTCCATGTTTGTTGTAGCGTGTGTTACAGCGGCAATGATCACCATTCTCTCAGCCTTTAATGGAATTGAAAGCTTGGTAGCTGACCTTTTCACCACCTTCGACCCGGAAATCACTATTAGCCCATCAGAAGGCAAGGTTTTCCCAGTTACTGACAGCCTTACGACCGTGATCTCTAGCTTTCCTGAAGTGTCAGCAATCTCAGCCTCCATAGAAGATGACGTAATCGTGCGTTATGACGGGCAGCCTACCGTGGCCACCTTGAAAGGCATTGACTCCCTCTTCTATAAGGTAACTGATGTAAAATCAGTGATGCGTCAAGGCGCATTCGCGTTAAAAAGAGATGAAATCCCATGTGCAATTCCGGGGCTTGGGGTACAAAATGAATTAGGCATTCCCATTCACCCCACAGACTTTTCCTTGATCACCATCAGTGCCCCAATTAGGGGTAAAAAACTAAGCAGGTTCAAAGACAAAGCACTGAATACCTTGCCTATTCTTGTTAGCGGCGTATTCAGCGTAAATGCAGAAATGGATGTGAAGTACATTCTTGCCCCACTTGATTATGCCCGGGAACTCTTCAATTATGAGAACGAAGTTAGCCACTTGAACTTGGGCTTGGTTCCAGATACTGACCCTGAAGACCTCAAAGAATTGCTTCGCGAAAAACTGGGGCCAGACTTCGTGGTAGAGACACGCTATGACAAAAACGCGTTGGTGCACAAGACCAATCGTGCTGAAAAATGGGCTACCTTTTTGATTCTGACATTCATCATGGTCATTGCAGGATTTAACATTATGGCGTCATTGACCATGCTCATTTTAGAGAAACGCAAAGACATCTTCATTCTCCAAAGCGTGGGATTCACGTCAGCCAATGTGCGGCGGATCTTCGTCAATCAAGGGATGCTCATCAACCTGGCTGGCGCACTCTTGGGGCTCACTTTCGGTTTGCTGATTTGCTGGGCGCAACAAACGTTTGGCTTGAAGAAACTAGAGGGATCAATTGTTCCTTTCTACCCAATTGAAGTGCGTTTCCTAGATGTTTTAGGCACAATGGCTACGGTAATGGTCATCGGAACCTTATTTTCAACCTTGATGGTGAGGTACTTGATCAGACGCTTTACACACTAAAGTCGAAATCTCTGAAGGCTTCTCGAATTTCTTCCAACTTCCCGCGCACATCATCTACAGACTCCAAGGTCACCAAAGCCAAGCGGTGCTCTTTGAAGTGAGGGATCCCTTTGAAGTAATTGGTGTAATGCCTGCGCATTTCTACAATTCCTAGGCGATCTCCCTTCCACCTAACAGACATATTGAAGTGTGTCAAGGCGGCATCTACGCGATCAGACAAGGTAGGGGGAGCCAAGTGTGTCCCCGTTTTGAAAAAGTGCTTGATCTGATTGAATACCCACGGATTACCTATGGAAGCTCTTCCAATCATGATCCCATCTACCCCAAATCGGTTCTTGTATTCAAGCGCGCGCTCTGGTGATCTCACATCTCCATTTCCAAAAACAGGGATACGCATTCTGCTATTTCCCTTTACTGCGGCAATCAAAGACCAGTCAGCATCACCCTTATACATTTGTTTCCGGGTCCTGCCGTGAATTGAGATCGCTTCAATTCCAACATCCTGTAAACGTTCTGCAACCTCTACAATGTATTTGGTGTCTTCATCCCAACCCAATCTTGTTTTCACGGTAACAGGAAGGTTAGTACTCTTCACAATTTCACGCGTGAGCTCAACCATTTTAGGAATGTCTTGAAGAATTCCAGCACCCGCTCCTTTGCTCGTAACTTTTTTCACAGGACAACCATAATTGATGTCTATGATATCAGGACTAGCTGAAGCTGTTATTTCAGTAGCGCGTTTCATAGATTCAATATCGCTCCCGAAAATTTGAATTCCAACGGGACGTTCATATTCGAAAATATCCAATTTCTGAACACTTTTTGCCGCATCCCGAATCAGCCCCTCAGAAGAGATAAACTCAGTATACATCAAATCAGCTCCGTGCTGCTTACAAAGGGCGCGAAAAGGAGGGTCACTCACGTCTTCCATTGGCGCAAGTAAAAGCGGGAAATCTCCTAACTCGATGTTTCGTATTTTTACCATCTGGCGAAAAAAGTTGAATTTCGCTGCAAATTTACAAAATCAATGCCTGCGGTTTATGAAAGCTGTTTTTGAAACAATGCATCCCTTAGCAAAGGCCTTGATGTACCTGTGTCTTCTTATTGTAATGTCTTCAATTGCAGTAGCAATTGGAGGCGCTATTTCATCAGCTGCCACCCCTTTAAAGTTCGAAGATCTTACTGACATGGCGAAACTCATTGAACTTGAGGGTGGTCGAAGGGCGCTTATGATCATGAATGCCACGAATCAAATTGTGGGATTACTTGGCTCTGCTCTTTTATTCATGTTGTTCTTTGGGAAATCTAGTGTGAACGGATTCTGGTCAAAAAAATGGTCCCGTATCATCGCATTTATACCCTTATTAGCCTTTTTCTCGCTTCCGTTAATTCAAGCTTCATTTGAGTTCAATTCACAGTTGATTCCCGAAGAAAGCTTCCTAGAAGAAACCTTCAAACCCACAGAAGAACTCGCCGGACAGATCACTGAGGTTATGCTTCAAATGGACGGCCCAATTGAGCTTATTGTCATTCTCATTCTTGTAGCTGTCTTGCCTGCAATCTGTGAGGAATTTGCTTTTAGGGGGGTCTTACAATCGCAATTAGCGAAAGGGTTTGGAAACGTTCATCTGGGTATATGGGTTTCTGCATTCATCTTTAGCGCCATCCATTTCCAGTTTTACGGCTTCATCCCTCGCATGCTTCTGGGCGCATTTTTTGGTTATTTACTCATTCACTCTGGGAGCATTTGGACCTCTGTTGTAGCCCATTTCTTTAACAATGCCCTAGCCGTTTTGGGAGCCTATTTCACAGGCCAAATAGATTCATTGGACACAGAAAGCATTGAAACGGCTACGCTGAACCCTTACTTCTTACTATTTGCTACGGTGGCTTTCACCCTCCTTTTCTGGGCGGTACTTCAAAAAAGCACATGGAAGGCAATCAAGGAGACTTACCTCAAAGCACTGAAAATAGAAGACCTTCTGCCTCCGCCTAATCCAGAAACAGCAGCGGATACCGCACCTTAACCTCTACTCAAAAAATGGTTCAGAAGCACTAAATCTTGTGGATTGGTGGCTTTGACATTTTCAGGATTTCCCTCAACAAGATTTACACCATGTCCGGCACGCTCAACAACACTGGCGTCATCTGTGAAATCAGTAGCAAAGGGTTGACTATAGCTGACCTTTAATAATTCAGCTTGAAAAACCTGTGGAGTCTGCACGCTTCGGTAGTCTGATCTATCAACTGAAATAGTTCCTTCTTGGTTGAGTTTCCTCAAGCTATTGACCATTTTCACAACAGGCACAGCAGCTCCGCTTTGACTTGCTTTCGCGAAGCATCTTTCAATGGTTCCCAAGCTCACACACGGACGAACGGCATCATGCACAGCAATTAGTTCTGAGGCGTTAGAAACAGCTTTAATTCCATTCAAAACAGAATAGAAACGTGCTTGTCCGCCCTCAACAACGGTGTGCTTTGGAAGCGCGTATTTCGTTTGCTCTTCGGCCCAAAAAGAGATCCAATCAACAGGCAGTACTACAATGAGCTCCATAGCAGGATCAAATTGAGCAAAACGCTGAAGGGTATGTCCAAGAATTGGCAGTCCATTGATCACAATGAATTGTTTGGGTAAATCACCCCCCATTCGGGTGCCCTTCCCACCTGCTACTAAAATTGCTGTTCGTTGCATATTGTAAAAATACAAAAGCCCCTCTTAGTGCTAAGAGAGGCTTCAGTAGAATTTATCAAAACGCTTATTTCGCTGCTGCGAATCTGCGGTTCACTTCGTCCCAATTAATCACATTGAAAAACGCGCCAATGTAATCTGGTCTGCGATTCTGGTAGTTCAGGTAGTATGCATGTTCCCAAACATCAAGTCCCAAAATTGGTTTCCCTCCGCAGCCAACACCCGGCATCAAAGGATTGTCTTGATTTGCGCTTGAGCAAACTTCTAGCTTGCCCTCTTTTACACACAACCAAGCCCAACCTGAACCAAATCGGGTAGCTGCCGCCTTAGAGAATGCTTCTTTGAAAGCATCATAAGAGCCAAATGCCGCATCAATTGCAGCAGCAACATCACCTGTTGGATTTCCCCCACCATTCGGTGCCATTACAGACCAGAAAAGTGAGTGGTTAAAATATCCACCTCCATTGTTACGCACAGCTGCATTGTCTCCTACATTCGCACAGATCTCTTCAATAGACATAGATGCCATTGCAGTACCTTCGATTGCAGCGTTTAGGTTGTTTGTATATCCTTGGTGGTGTTTGCTATGATGGATCTCCATCGTCCGAGCATCAATATGAGGCTCAAGTGCGTCATAAGAATACGGAAGTTGAGGTAATTCAAATGCCATGGTAAATGGTTTTAAGGGTTATTCAATTATTACTCAAAGGTATCAATTATGTCAGTTGTCAACGCATTATTCATCTGCTGTTTCAGCAGTTAATGTTCCATTGATCACTTGGTACAAATTAAAATTCGCAGCCACATAGAGTGCCTTCTCAAAAACGTTGTCATCTTCTAAAATCACGCGGTAATAGCTTTGGTCGTCGAAAAGATTCTTCGCCATATGAGCTAGAACACGCACTTTAATCACTTCTTTACTTTCCTTGATTCCTCTGGTGTCTCGCTGAACGCCTTCACTTTCGGCAAGGGTATAGAGTTGTTCTAGCAATGCATCTGTAATGGTGAACCCAGCAATAAACTCTTCAACATTATTGAATGCTGTGAATTCTTCGCGGTGTGAATCAGTGTAATCAAAGCCGAATTGCCTCAAAACACCATTGTAACTCAAATCTGAAAGGTAATAGGAAGCGCCAACGGTATCAATTGGAACAAATACATCAGGCATAATGCCTCCACCTCCGTATACAATTCTTCCGGCTGGGGTAATGTACTTTAGGGTATCTACAAGACTAATGCTATCTAAACTCAGCAATTCACCAGACTCAAAACGCTCATTGTAGTCATTGTCATAATCTACTCCTTTGCCATAAGGCTTCTGGATGCTTCGTCCAGTTGGCGTGTAGTACCTTGCAACTGTTAACCTCAGGGCTGACTTATCAGCAAGACTAATTTCTTCTTGCACAAGTCCTTTCCCGAAGGATCTTCTCCCAACGGTAATTGACCGATCTTGATCTTGGAGGGCACCTGCTAAAATTTCACTTGCTGAGGCTGAACCTTGATTAATCAGCACCACTACTGGCATATCACTGTATCTCCCTTTTCTTCTTGAGAAATAGTCCTGGCGGGGCTGAGACTTGCCTTCAGTGTATACAATCAACTTTTCCTCGTCTAGAAACTCTTCAACCATAGGAATGGCTGAATTAAGGTATCCACCTCCATTTCCACGTAGGTCGAAAATCAATTTCTTGGCCCCTTTTCGCTTTAGGTTCTCCATTGCAACCATAAACTCTTCGTAAGAATTCTTCGCGAAGCGCGTAAGTTTGACATAGCCAACTTCATCATTGACCATGAGTGAAGCTACAACGCTAAAAATCGGAATGCGATCACGCTCGATGCTGTAGATTTTTACGCCCTCTGTTCCTCTGCGTTTAATCCCCAATCTTACTATAGTTCCTTTTTCCCCTTTGAGCAGTCTCATCACTTCTGTATTGGTCAAACCAACACCTGCAATTTGTTCCTCATCAACAGCTATGATCCGATCTCCCGGCTGAATTCCTGCCTTTTCAGACGGCCCTCCTTCAATTGGAGAAACCACCATAAGGGTGTCTTTTTGAATCATAAACTCAACTCCAATTCCTTCAAAATTCCCTTCAAGCGGCTCTTGAAAAGCTTCCAACTCTTCAGCTGAAATGTAGTAAGAATGCGGGTCTAATTCCTCTAAAACAGAATTGATGGCCTTTTCAACCAGCATTTTCTTTTCTACACTGTCAACATACATCTCATCTATTTTATTGATGACGTTAACCAGTTTATTGGGGTTCTCACCTAAGCTTCCCGAATGTGTAAATACGGTATCACCAGAAAAATTGGTCCCCACATACACACCAAAAATCAGCACCAAAACATACAGCAATGGCTGCCAAGGGTTATTCCCTTTCTGCGCTTCTCCAGTGATTTTATCTATTCTTTCTGTCATGTTCTATTCTTATGGTTTTGACATGTGAACAACGTCAATCCCTGCTTGCTCCAAAAAATCCAATCCGCTCACATCTTTGTACCCAACCATGTAAACTACACGTTTGATCCCCGCTTGCAGAATGAGTTTTGAGCACTCTCTGCATGGTGACAGTGTAATGTACAAAGTTGAACCCTGAGCACTGTTATTAGAACGTGCAACTTTTGTTATCGCGTTTGCTTCAGCATGTAAAACATACCATTGCGTGTTTCCTATTTCATCTTCACAAACATTCGGAAACCCTGAAGGGGTTCCATTGTAACCATCAGAGATGATCATCCCATCTTTTACAATTAAAGCGCCTACTTGTTTCCGAGAGCAGTGTGAAAGCTTTGCCCATTCCTGCGCCATCTTGAGATACGCGTGGTCATAGCGTTCCTGTTTTTTTACATCAGGATAAGTAATTGAGTCTTTCTGCATAACTAACGCCAAATTTAGCAGAATCCATTCGGAAGACCGACCGAAGGCTCGTATTTTGGCAAATCTTTATCCGAATGAAGATTGTAACGTACATATCACTCCTCTTTTGCTGGTGTTTTGCAACAGCAACCCTGCAAGAATTAGCGGCCCAGGAATACGACTTCTTTTGCCTCGGTCAAGCAGAAGGACTTCCTGTTGAGGGTGTCTATGATCTCATTGAAGATCAACATGGCGCTTTGCTAATTGCTACTGAAGGCGCTGGTTTGGCAAGGTTCGATGGCGAGAAAGTACGTTTTTGGGATCACAATAGTGGCTTAGGAGCAGACACCGTGAGAACGGTGGCGCTTGCAAGTGATGGCGGCATCTGGGTTGGGACAGATGGCCATGGTCTTTTTTATATGAAAGACGAAGTGTTTTCAGCTGTAGCGCCTAATGAACTCGCTCACTCCGAAATTCGTTGTTTAAGTGAAGATCAAGAGGGCACATTATGGATTGGAACATTCAAGCACGGCCTATTTCAGCTCACAGAAAACCAATTGGTGAAAGTAGATCTAAAGGCTGAGACCATACGTTCTTTGTTGCTTCATTCAGATGGCAACATGTTTATTGGCACTGACGAAGGTCTTTTCGTCCAAAAAGAAGACCAATTTGAGCGCATAGATCTTGAAGCCCAGGGCGGAAATTCAAACAAGGTGTTGACGCTCTTTGAAGACAGCAAGCATCAATTATGGATTGGCACACTCAAGGGTGCAGTGATTTGGAGCAACCAAGAAATTCAGTTACCCCCAGCAGAAGTTCAGACAGAGCGCATCAAAGCCATTGCAGAAGACCAACAAGGGCACATTTGGTTTGGCTCTAGAACGGGCGCCTATGAATTGGAGTCTGCCTCAGGCAAAACAAGCAAGTACACCAGCGCAAGTGGACTCTCCAATGACCGCATTCGAAAAATATACAAAGACCGATCAGGCTCACTTTGGTTTGGAACTTATTTTGGCGGGGCGTGTCAGCTAAAAGACCAGCTCACCTCACGCTACACACGCGAGCAGGGGTTTCCAGAAACATCCATTACAAACTTAGCCATAGCACCTGATAGTGCTCTGTGGTTTACCACGTATGAAAATGATGTATACAGACTCGGGTCAAACGGATTAAAACGAATGCTCCAATCCAATGGAAATGAACTGAACAGCGTCTTAAGCAGTGATGAACATGCCATCCTCTTTCGCACTGGAGAAGGCGCCCTCTTAAAAGTTGACCATTCTGACACTACCTTTCAACCGTCGTTTTTCTGTTGGACAAGGTTGCAAATCAGTGAAGTACTTCAAGCGCATCCCAAAGTATATTTTCTTGCAGAAGACGCCCTTTCTTCGCTAGAAAAATCGCTCATTAATGCTGACTTTGCTTGCGAGCGAATCACCACCGTTGTGAAAGACCAGGATCAGCTTTTTGTGGGCACATCATGCGGCATTTACGCCCTTTCTCTTGATGAAAATGGAGAATTCATTGTTCCGGCAGACTTGATGAGTTTCCTTCCCATAGCGGGTTCTGAGAATTTAAAAATCTCTTGTTTGAAATTGGATGACAGCAACAATCTTTGGGTAGGAACTGAGCGAGATGGACTTTACAGGTTCAATGGAAAAATGAAGCACTATTCCAATAGGTATTTGACAGACGCACCCATCACAGCCATTGAACTTGATGACCAACAGAATTTATGGATCGCAACTAGAGGTGGTCTTACATTCATTGAATTGGACCCGAGTCAAGAGATGATCTTAAACCACCAGCTCTATGGAGTTGAACAAGGAGTTGATGCCCAGATTAATGGTTTGGCATGGAGCAATGAAGGCCAATTATGGCTGGCCACATCAAAAGGGCTTGAACAATTGAATCCTGATGGTGACTTCCCAAATACCGCACCTCCGTTCATAGAAATCACTGGCTTAAGACTCAATTACGACCCTGTTGACTGGACGAAAATGAACTTCGAGACAAGCAATGGGTTGCCACTAAACCTCATTTTAGACTACAATGAAAACCACCTCACATTTGACTTTAGGGGAATTGATCTGTCGCAGCCTGACGCCCTCATTTACCAGTGTTATTTGGAAGGCTTTGACCTAGAATGGATTGACGTTAACAATCTCACTACCAAAACTTATGCGCAATTACCCCCGGGTGACTTCAACTTCAAGGTACGCTCTAGAAATTCTTCAGGGCTCTGGAACACTGAACCGCTGAGCTACGAATTTACGATTCAAAAACCGCTTTATCAGGAGCCTTGGTTCATTGTGCTGTTATTAATAGGACTATCAACCGCGGTGTATTTATTCTTCCAATATCGGCTGAGCAGATTAAAAAAGGCCAAGGTCGTTTTAGAACAAAAAATACAGCAACGCACAAAGGAGTTGAGTGAAGAAAAGGAGAAATCTGAACACTTGCTCCTGAACATTCTGCCAAAAGAAACCGCAGATGAGCTCAAAGAGAAAGGCTATGCTGACACAAGGAACTACGAAAGTGCCTCAGTCCTTTTCTCTGATTTTAAAGGCTTTACCAACCTCAGTGAGCAAATGAATTCTGATGAGCTAGTCAAAATGTTAGACAGCGCATTTAAGGCCTTTGATAGGAACTGCGATCGATTTGGCGTAGAAAAAATCAAAACCATTGGTGACGCTTACATGTGTGCTGCGGGCATTCCTAAGGAAGACACATCCCACGCGCTAAAGCTGGTAGAATTCGCCAGGGCTATGCTAGAGGCCATGGAAGAATTAAATCTGCAGAACAAAGCAAATGGATTACCTACTTGGGACATTCGAATTGGCATCCACAGCGGACCGCTCATTGCAGGAGTGGTAGGAGAGAAAAAATTCGCTTATGACATTTGGGGAGATACTGTTAACCTTGCTTCGCGAATGGAGAGCAGTGGAGAACCAGGAAGAATAAACTTAAGCGAAAGCACCTACACCTTGATTAAGCACAATTACAAATGCAGTCCACGCGGAAAAATCAAGGCAAAGAACAAAGGGGAGTTAGAAATGTACTTTCTTGAACAAGATTAATTAATGAACGAATGAAAGTTTACACTCGAACAGGAGATCAAGGTCAAACGGGAATCCTTGGAGGAACGCGTTTACAAAAAGACCACATTCGCATAGAAGCTTATGGCACAGTTGACGAACTCAACTCACACATTGGCGTTTTAAGAGATACTTTTGGAACGGCTGGTTATGAAGCTGAACTTGTGCGCATTCAGGAAGACCTATTTACGTTGGGCAGTCATTTGGCCAGCGATCCTGAAAAAAACAAGATGGAATTACCTGAATTGGAGCAGAGCAGAGTGACTGATTTAGAGCAGCGAATGGACGAGATGGACAGTGACCTTCCTCCCATGAAGAACTTTGTTTTACCGGGTGGAAATCTTGCAGTAAGTCAATGCCACGTGGTGAGATGTGTATGCCGAAGAGCTGAACGGGCAACCATCAGACTCCAATCTTCTTCGTATGTAAAAGAGGAGCAAATCAAGTATCTAAACCGCCTTTCTGACTTTTTCTTCGTTTTATCTCGAAAACTTGCGCATGAATTGGGTGCAAAAGAGACCCCTTGGACCCCCAGAGGCTAATTATTAGCCTCTGTAAAACAAGCAGTTAATATATTTTTGTTAGAGATTTCAATTTTTACTTGACTGGTATAACAAAAAAACTATTTTTGCGTACTGAAATTCAGGAATTTATAAAAAATTTGATAGTATGTATTGGACGTTGGAATTAGCCTCTTACTTAGAGGATGCACCATGGCCAGCCAGTAAAGATGAGTTGATTGACTTCGCTATGAGAACTGGAGCGCCGCTTGAGGTGGTTGAGAATCTTCAGCAAATTGAAGATGAAGGTGAAATCTATGAAACGATTGAGGAGATATGGCCAGACTATCCCACCAAAGAAGATTTTTTCTTCAATGAAGACGAGTATTAATACCATAGTATGGTGTAAAAAAGAGCTGTGAAAACGGCTCTTTTTTTTTGCCCATTTTTTCTGAACCGAAAGGGCTTAAAATAGAAATGGGAACTGCGTTCAGCCCCCATTTCACTTAACATTAAACTAAAACTACCGTTACAATGTACAAGTACATTGTAACTATGAAAATTTGCCTTCTTTGCAGGAGCGGATGCTCCCGCAGTAGTCATATCAAATATAAGGGAAACACCTTTAACTACCTTGTATTTGGGTTTTTTTAGATAAGTGGTCTTAAAACCATGCGAAGGGTTTGTCTGCTCTTTTGCTCAACAAGTACCTCTTTTGAACCCGTTAATTGTTTTACCGTTGGCTCATCATAGTGTCGAATAGTAAGAAGCTCTACTTCTTCATTATATTTAATGGCGTATTTTGATTTCATGAGTTCAATAAACTCTGCTATCCGATCTATGTCTTGATCTACGCATACAGAGAAACTGATGGCTGAATTTTGCATCAGATTTACGCTGACCCCAGTAGATGTAAGTGCTTCAAAAATATCTCGCAAATTTGATTCAACAATAAATGAAAAGTCCCTTGGCGAGATAGAAATCAAAATCTGTTTCGGCTTGAAAATGTACATAGGAATCATCTTAGCCACTTGCACATCCTTCTTTATAATAGTTCCCGGCAAAGCTGGATCAACAAAAGACTTCACTCTGAGCGGAATACCCTTGTTTTGTAAAGGTTTAATGGTTTTTGGATGAATAACAGAAGCCCCGTAGTAGCTCAATTCTATGGCCTCTCTAAAAGAGAGCTCTTCAATGCAAATGGTATTGTTAAACCACCTTGGGTCAGCATTAAGCATTCCAGGTACGTCTTTCCAAATGGTCAATGATTCAGCATTCAATAAATGTGCAAAAATGGCTGAACTATAGTCAGACCCCTCTCTTCCAAGCGTTGTGGTATTCCCAACCTTACTTTGAGCTATGAAGCCTTGGGTTAGAACGAGGTTGCGCTCGCCTAAAACAAAATGTGCCTTCAGAATGTCTGTTCCCAATTTACTGCGTTCCCAATCTATGTCTGCATTCCTATGGGCAGAGTCTGTTTTTAACACGTGCCTGGCATCAAACCACTCAATGCTGATCCCCAGCTTAGTTAAACCTGCCTGAACCAATCGGGTGCCTACCAACTCTCCAAAACAAACAACTTGATCATAAGCCAATCCTGAATTCCCTCCTGGAGGCTGTGTTAGTAGAGCCTTTAATTCGCCCACCAAAAGATTGATACCAATAAGCTCCGTTTGGTTAAGCGCAAGGTCTTCAGCAATGGAATAATGAAATGTGATGAATTCTTCCTGTAGATTTTCTGTGGACTCTCCATTCGTCCAAGCGCGCCAGATGGCTTCCAAGAGATTGGTCATTTTCCCCATTGCAGACTGCACAATAACGGCATGCTCATCTTCACAATTTAAAAGTATTTTCCCAACATTTCTTATTGCCGCAGCGTCTTTGACTGAGGCACCTCCAAATTTATATACAATCATGTTTTAAGCTTTTAATGCTAGGCTATATTCACCTTTGATGAATTTACAATTGTACCATTCGGTCTCTATCGTGGCACCCAAATATTTATAAAAATCGATGGCAGGCTTATTCCAATCAAGCACTTGCCATTCAAGTCTTTCTACGTCCTCTCTCTCTGCAATTTGCACCAATGCCTTCAGCAGCTCTTGCCCAATGCCAAGGCGTCTTTTAGATTCTTCTACGATCAAATCTTCTAGATACAAGGTTCTCCCTTTCCAGGTACTGTAACGGTCATAGTAAAGGGCAATTCCCACAATTTCTTGGTTCATTTCTGCTACTAAAAGCTGAAACTTCGGCTTTGCCCCAAATCCGTCTCGACGTAAATCTTCTTCAGTCAAAATTACCTCATCAGCCGCTTTTTCATAGACTGCAAGCGCTTTGATTAAACGTAATAAATCAGGAACATCTCCTGGTTCACCTTTTCGAATTGTATATTTCAGCTGTGTCATGGGCACAAAGCTAACAAAGAAGGTTACGCAATTTGCGCATGCTTCAGTAACTTGCCTAACATGAATGTGTTCGATATTATTTGCTTGATTCTGCTTGCCTACGCAGGATGGAAAGCCTTCCGAAAAGGTTTTGTCATTGAAATCTTTGGGATTCTAGCCCTTTTCGCGGGCATCTATGGAGGAATTCATTTCTCTGACGGGGTTGCACGTTGGTTAAGTGAAAATGTCCAAATGAAAGACGAATGGCTTCCAGCAGCAGCATTTACAGCCACATTTCTCATTGTTCTCATTGCTGTTTACTTCTTAGGACGAATGATTACTAAATTACTGGACATTGCCTCATTGAGTCTGGTCAACAAAATTGCCGGCGCATTTTTCGGGGTGCTTAAATGGGCTTTAATTATCAGTGTTGCGCTGATGCTTTTTCATCCATTAAATGAGCAAGTAGATTTAATTTCCAAAGAGACCAAAGAATCATCATTGCTCTACCAACCGCTCCATGACATTTCAGCAACGGTAATCCCTGCCATAAAAGAAAGTGATTTTTACAAGTACCTTCAAGATCAGGAGTGGATTCCGAAGGAATTACCAATAAGTGTCGATGGTTTTATTTGATGTGGTTTTCAATCATCGTCTTTAAGGTAGCGGGAGAATATGGTTTTAACACAACACCTGACATTCCAGCATCATTGCACCGCATGTTCACTTCGCCCATAACAGATGCCGTTACTGCAACAATTGGCACATCACGGTTTAAGCCTCCCATTTCTCTGATTTTCCTAGAAGCAGTATAGCCATCCATTAAAGGCATTTGAATGTCCATCAGTATTAGGTCAAATTTCTCAGATTGCGCATAATCTACAACTTCAAGGCCGTTCTCTGCTATCACAATTTCAGCGCCCCAACTTGTCACGAACTTTCGCAACAAGAGTTGATTAACTTGATTGTCTTCAGCAGCAAGAATGCGCTTGCCTTTTAAACCATCACCAACAACAGATGCTTCCCTAGCCTCAGAAATTACCGTTTCATCTGGCACACTGAAAGTGACAATAAAACTAAACTCACTCCCCTCACCTGGTACGCTATCAACCGTTAATTCAGCATCATGTAGCTCTATCAATTTTTTTGTAATCGCCAGTCCTAGGCCTGTTCCACCAAACTTTCTTGTGGTACTTGAACTGGCTTGCGTAAATAAACTGAAGACCGACTTCAGTTTGCTCTCGGGGATGCCAATCCCACTGTCTTTAACGCTAAATCGAATAGACACAAGTGGATCTGAAATATCAATTACTTTTGTCTGCAGAACTACATCTCCATGAAAAGTAAATTTGATTGCGTTCGAAACGAGGTTGTTAAAAATCTGGGTCAGCCTATGCGCATCTCCTATCAACATGAGCGGAGAAGCCTCATCCAATTCAAAAAACAGATTTAAGCTTTTTGCCTTTGATTGAAAATGAAATGTGTCTTTAATCTGAGACAAGAGTGTATTCAATGAAAAAACAGACTGTTCGAGCTGAACCCTTCCTGCATCAATTTTAGAAAAATCAAGGATGTCATTGATTAAGCCTAGCAATCCTTCGGCACTAAAAAGCAATGATTTCAGATTATCTATTTGCTCCTTTTTCGGTTCTTCAGTCATCAATAAATGGGCAAGACCAATCACCGCATTCAAAGGTGTTCTTAGCTCATGAGACATGGTGCTAAGAAATTGTTGTTTTGACCTAGACCCGGCTTCCGCTTTTTGTGCCTCAATTTTTAACTGTCGCTCTATTTCCTTGATGTTTGAAATATCACGAAGTACGCCATCAAAACTTGTTGTTCCATCTTCTGAAGTAACCAACGTTGTGCTCAAAAGCCCCCAAAAGATTTTGCCATCTTTCCGTTTGAACAAAACCTCTCTATTGGTTATCTCGCCATGCATTGAAATTTCAGTAGCGATTTCATTTCGATTGCTCGGGTTCAGATAAAACTGATCTGCTTTGAATTGCCGCATTTCTTCTGCAGAATCAAAACCAAACATCTCGACCATTCCTTCATTCACAAAAATCAAGTCGCCATTGTTCCTTGTGCGATAGAACCCCTCTTTCAGATTTGAATTAATGGAATGCAGAATTTCAGAAACATTGTTCTCTTCAAACTGATTTTCATTTTTCTCCCACATAAGTGAGGCACCGTGCTCACCTGATTTCAAAATTCGAGGAGAAAAAGTCACTTTAGCACGAAAATTCGTTTCAGTGCATTTGGCATTCCACAAGACCGACCTCGATTTCTGTTGTGAAATAATAGAATCAACTAAACCTTCCTGATTTACATCACTAATCAGTTCCCAAATTGAAAGAGGAGCTTGATTAAACCCACCGAAAAACGCTTCGAATCCAGAGGTATAGGACTCAATAACGCCATTTGCATTAATGCTGCAAAGGGGAAACCCAATAAAGTCCATATCATTTAATTTGCTCACTTGCTCGCTCCTAAAAATTCTTTTTTCAATCGTTCAATTTGATCCTCCAACTTCCTTCGTCTATCAAAGTAATCGCCATTCGAATTATCATCTTTCACTGAAAAATAAAACTTGATTTTCGGCTCAGTACCTGAAGGACGTGCGGTAACGATTGCACCATCTTCCAGCACCAACTGAATCACATTAGAAGACGGTTGATTGATCTTTGAAACCGTCTGATCGACTAAATTTTTTGCCTCACTTGAATGGTAGTCCAGCAATCGAACTACACGCTTACCTGCTAATGTTTCAGGTGTTTTTGTTCTAAAACCCTCCATCATTGCGGCTATTTCTTCCTTGCCTGATTTCCCTTCTTTTTTTAAGGACACAAGTGCTTCACGGTAGACTGAAAGTGAGAGGTGAATCTCTTTAAGTAGATCTAGCAGATTCATCCCTTCGTTCTTTGCCCACGCAGTCATCTCAGCAATCACCATGCTTGCTGCTACCGCATCTTTATCACGAACGAAATCTCCAATCATGTATCCATAACTCTCTTCGCCTCCCGTAATAAAGACCTCTTTGCCTTCTTTTTTTCGAATAAGGTCAGCAATGAATTTGAATCCCGTAAGTGTATTGTAGCAAGGCAAGCCAAAGAAAGTTGCAATATCAGCTATGAGCTCAGAGGTCACGATGGTTTTCCCTATGAATCCGTTGCTTGGAATGCTTCCGCTCGCCTTCATTCGGGTTAACTGATACCAAACCAAAAGCGCCCCTGTATCATTCCCATTGAGCAACTGATAGTTCCCTTCATGATCACGCACCGCAATTCCTACTCTATCTGCATCTGGGTCTGTGCCTAAAACAATTGCTGCATCAATTTCTTTTGCAAGATTGATTCCCATTTGTAAGGCTGCTCCTTCCTCAGGATTTGGAGATTCAACAGTTGGAAAGTCCCCGTCTGGAACGGCCTGTTCAGCTACTTCATGTATGTTTTTAAAGCCAATTTCACGCAATACTCTCGGAATCATTGTACTTCCTGTTCCATGCAGAGATGTGAAAACGATGGGTAAATCCTGCTGCTTCTGAACCGCCTCAGGGCTCAAAGCCTTCTTTTTCAATTCTTCAATGTATGCATCGTCAATTTCGCTTCCAATAAAGGAAAGCAATTCTGGTTTTGCAGTGGTTTTTACTTGGTCATAGGATTCTATTTTTCGCACTTCGCCTATGATACCTGAATCATGGGGTGCAACAATTTGACCACCATCTTCCCAATACGCTTTGTATCCATTGTAGGCAGGTGGGTTGTGACTAGCGGTTACAACAATTCCTCCTTGGCAATTTAAATGCCTCACGGCGAAACTTAAAAGGGGCGTTGGTCTTAAGGCGTCAAAAAGATATACGCGAATGCCATTGGCTGTTAGCACATCTGCCGCATTTTCTGAAAACTCAGGACTGCTGTTTCTAGAATCATAGGCAATTGCAACTGACGGTGTTTGATGCGGAAAAGCCCTATTCAGGTAGTTGGCAAATCCTTGCGTAGCCAAACCCACTGTGTATTTATTAAGCCTATTGGTTCCCACCCCCATGACCCCTCTCAATCCGCCCGTCCCAAACTCAAGATCTGTGTAAAAAGCTTCATTAAAAGCATCAGGATTAGTTTCCATCATTGCTTTTACCTTAGCCTGTGTTTCCTCATCAAAAGGTGGGGCCAACCAAGGTTGAGCTTTCTGTAATATGGTTTCGTTATACGTCAATTTAGTGTTCTTTTATCAGTCATTCTATAACACTTCTCAAGTGCTGCTTGCCAAGCGATTGGGTTGATCCCGGTTGCGCTCTTGAATTTCTCATTGTTCAATTTAGAATACTTTGGTCTTTCAGCTTTGGTCTTGAAAAACGAAGAGTCTACCGCTGAAAGTGTACATTTCGCTGCACATAACTTGTGAATTTCCTGGGCAAAGTCATACCAAGATGCTTGGCCTTCTTCTGCGTAATGTACAATTCCATGAAGGCTTGAATCTTTGGTCATCTGCGGCAAGATAGAAAGCAAGTTTTCAGCAAAAACGATGGCGTTTGTTGGCGAGGCAATTTGATCATTGACCACGTTCACGTTTTCCATTGTGCGAAACAAATTCAACATCATGGTATAAAAATTCTTACCAAAAGGGGAATAGAGCCAGCTAATTCTAATCACTAGCGCTTTAGGATTAACATCTAAAACAGCCTTTTCGCCGGCCCACTTTGAATCACCGTAGGTATTTAAAGGATCCGCTAAGGTTAGCTCATCCAATGGCTCACTTTCATGGCCGTTAAAAACATAGTCAGTTGATAGATGAATGAATTTGATATTCGCCCTCATACATGCCAAGGCACCCAGGGCAGCCCCGTCATTATTTACGGCAAAAGCAGCTTCGGCGTGGTCTTCTGCAGCCTCAACATCTGTGTAAGCCGCAGCATTTATAACTACTTCGGGCAGACATTCTGTGAGAACACGCTCCCAATTACCTACGTTGGTTATGTCAAGGTCAGTTCGTGAAACATAGTCTATTTCTAAATCCTGAAAACCACTACTTGCACGCATAGACTTCGCGAATTGACCATTCCCGCCTGTCACTAAGACTTTCATCATTTTATTACATTAGCACCGAAAAATACATCAATTTCATTTTGCAAACAGTAGGAACTCGCATCGCTCCTTTGTAGGATATCTCTTACACTCACAAATTGTAGTCGCAAAACCTGCGAGATGAGTGCGCTGTCACTGACAAAACTATAAGCGTATGCCTCACAATTACCCTGTTAGTAAATATCTACTTTTGAACAGTAGATTGAATCAAGTGACCATTTAAAAGATGGTTATTTGGTGTTTTCATGAGGTTGAATCGTTTACGTTTTAAGAATGAGGCAGGTTCGCCTGCCCCATTTCTTATCTTGTCCTCATATTGGAGTTAAACCATCAAATTCGAATTGGAAAGAATGCAAGAAGCAGAAGACTTTAACTTCGATAGAATACGTGCCTTAACGGGGACAGATGAAGTTGCATTAAACCATTTTACCGCACTTTTTGTTCTACATACTTTTGAAAGAGACTGGGTTGCTTTGAAAGCTTCCGCTATAAAAAGTGAAGGTCAACATGTAAAAGACATGGCACACAGAATGAAGGCTAGCTTAGACCTTTATAACATGCGACGTGCAAGTGTATTGATTCGTGTCATTGAGCAAAAAGCATTTGAACCTTATGAATCTTATCTAGAAGAATTAAACGAATTAGACCATCTGCTCAACCGCATTGGAGAGCACATGAAAAGCTTGCTACAAGGCTGAACAAGTTCATTCAGTGACCTATTTAACAGAAAGAAATGGGAAAACTGAACGACCAATACCGAACAAAAAGGGTTCACTACGCTCACGGGATTAATTTAATCATGATCTGGAGTGTTGCGCTCTTTTTGATAATTAATTTCGCCCTATGCTCATCTGAGTGGTTCGCGCTTGTAGGAGCGGGCTCTGTTTTCATTGGCTCTTTTTACCTCACCGTAAAATTACGCACCAGCCATCAATTCAGCCCTCTTTTCTATGTGCTTGCCTGCTTATTACTGAATGTTCTAGGGAGCATGATGCTGTATGAAACCGGATTGTCATTTTGCTATGCAACCCTGGCCACACATCTCTTGCTTTCCCAAAAAAACGCACAAAAAACAACATGGATCATTGCGTTTGGGGCATGCAGCTTCACCTTTTACATCCTGTTTCCTGTCAGTTTGGGCAATGCTCAAATCTTCACCGTTCCCCCTATGATGTTTTTCGTGTTCTCTTTTCTGGGCATTCTAAGCACCAATAGCATGATTGCACTCAAAATGAAACAGACCCAATTGAGGTCTTTCGATTTCAAAAGACAATATGAAGAACTCAATCAATTTGTTAAGTTCGTTCATGAGTCTTCATTGTTGCTCATTCGCGTAAGTGAATCTGGAGAAATATTACTTGTGAATGATGTTGCAAAGCAAAACTTGACAGACGAAAGCACGGGAGAAATAATCTATCCACCAGGGTGCTCTGAATCTATTCTAGAATCTTTTCGCCTCAGTGTCCCACAAGACCTAACAACTTATCACAAAGGTAAACACTACCATTTTAGATTTGAACCTAGCGCAAAAGAGGGGTACATAAGCATCTATGGTCAAGACGTGAGTGAAATGCAGCAATCGCGGGAGAAAATAGAAGAACTCAACAACGCGATTGACTTTTCTGCAGACGGAGTAGCCATTATTTCAAAATCAGGCCAATTCAATTATGCCAACGCTTCTCTTTCTCAATTGGTAGGATACAGTTCCAAGGAAGATTTATGTGCATTCTCATGGTTTGATTTATGGGATGAGGCATGGCAAGAGCAATTTAAAGAGGACATCTTTAAAAACCTCATCCTCACTAATTTCTGGAGAGGCGAAGCAACATGTTTACAAAAAGACCAAACACCATTATCGGTATCCCTTACCATTACACGGATTCCGGGCGGATCAATGATTTGCTACATCAAAGACAACACAGAACTTAAGACTTCAAGAGACGCACTGATCTTGGCCAAAGAATCTGCCGAATCTGCAACCCGAGCAAAATCTAATTTCTTGGCGACAATGAGCCATGAAATTCGCACACCGATGAACGGCGTCTTAGGAATGACCTCATTGCTATCAGGAACTCAACTTAACGAAGAGCAAAAAGAGTTTGTAGAGACCATTCAGCATAGCGGAGAAAACCTCCTTCACATCATCAACGGAATACTCGATTTCTCTAAAATTGAAGCAGGAAAAATGGAGTTATCCTCTGAAAATTTCGAGGTAAACAAACTCATTAAAAATGTAATGGCCTTATCATCTCATCGTGCTTCAGTTAGGAATAACACGCTCCTGTCAAAAGTGAATCATTCCGTTTCAGGAATGGTCAGGGGTGACTATGCTCGCGTAACTCAGATACTCAATAATCTTGTTTCAAATGCCATCAAATTCACAGAGGGTGGCAAGGTTCAAATTGATGTTGACTCCCGTTCTAATGCCAACAATCAGATAGAAATTGTCTTTAAAATCACTGACTCCGGAATAGGTATCCCGCAAAATAAACTCAGAACCTTGTTCGACTCATTTACCCAAGTAGACTCCTCTCTCAGCAGAAAATATGAGGGTACAGGATTGGGGCTCGCCATCTGTAAAAGAATATCAAACCTTATGGATGGAGATATAGAAGTTCAAAGTGAGTCAGGAAAGGGAAGCATCTTTACGTTTTTCTTTCCAACCCGTTTGTCTGCAAGCACATTTGAAACCTCAACGCAAGAACTTCAGTCTGAAATCCCAACCAACTTAGCGAAGAGCTTTCCGCTCAAGATTCTTATTGCTGAAGACAACATCATCAATCAAAGGCTGGCGTATTTCGTGTTTGAAAAAATGGGATATGACATTGACCTTGCAGCAGATGGCAAAGAGGCCATTTCAATGTACTTGAAAAATAAATATGATGTTATTTTCATGGATATCCATATGCCTGAAATGGATGGGATTCAAGCCACCAAGGAAATCCTTTTCAACAATGAGGCTCCTCCAATTATTGTGGCACTCACAGCAAATGTCATTAAGGAAAGTGAGCGAGAATGCTATGATGCGGGGATGAAACACTTCGTTCACAAACCATTTAAGGTTAGCGAACTGCAACGAATTATTGGCCTTTGCGGACAAGCGAATACTGAATCTCATGTTTGAGCTATTTACCTTAACTTTGGTTTGGCACATTTATTGTTTTGTTTTTTGAAACACTCCGCCATGAAAAAGCAAACCTCTCTTCTGTTCTTTGGTCTCCTTGTTACTGTATTTTCATATGGGCAGCAAAATCAGGATGCGCAAAACAACCAAAACAATACTCGAGGCAGGAACAATGTGCGGTCTACTGGTACCGCAAGTTTTGGTCTTGAAATTGCCAATCCAATAAATCAATTTGAAACTAGATTTGATGGCATTCCTGTAGGGATAAGCGCACAGATCCTTGGAAGAAAAAGATTCATCCCTCTTGAATACGGTGTTGGTTTCTCATGGCTTAGCAGGGGCACAATGGACAATGAGGTTGCTGTTTATGAAGGAACCGATTTTGAAGGAGACGACGTTTATTCATCAGGAAATCTGGCTGTTAACAGCAACATATATACTGGAACGGGAATCATTCGCCTTCGTCCGTTCACAGGAAGAATCCAACCTTATGCTGAATTAATGGCTGGCGGAAGAGGGTTTTCAACCGTCACAATTATTTCCGTTGACGAGGTCGAGGATGAGATTCGAGAAAAACAAAACAATGACTTTGCATTTACATATGGTTGGGGCGCAGGAATGCGAGTCAACTTGAATCAGATCATTGCGGTTGAAGGGCGATTCACCAAAATGAATGGTACGTCTGTGAGTTTTGTCGATCGAGAAAGCATTGAAGTTGACGGTGATGGAAACCTCTCTTTTGAACGCATCGGCAGTAGAACAGACATGTGGTCACTGCAGTTCGGAGTGAGTTTCAATCTCCGCTAACCCGTTCTCTTCGCTTCCCCTTTTCTCGTCTGTCTGTAGGGCAATTCCGAAACGATGATTTTGCCCTAACCCACATGTATTCGTAGCGTATAGAAGAATGATAACAACACAACTCGGCTATAAAAAGTCTTGTTGAAATGATCATTCACGCCATGAAGAATACTTACCCATCCCACCGCAGTTTCACTTATAGAGCTGTCTGTTTTTTCATTTGTATCGCAGCCCTGTTTGCAAGCCCTAGGGTCTTCGCGCAAACAAATGCGCAATCAAGCCCTTCTATGCAGACGGGTACTTTGTACTCACAACCTGACCCTGAAAGACAACAGGCAAAAGAGCAGGGAACTTTGAGTCAACCAGATTTGAGCGTTCCTTTCGATGGAGATTACGTTCAGGTAAACCCCATCATTGAGCGTTCTAATTCCCGTTTAGACGGGTGCTGGATCTCTTTTGACCCAGCACTCTGGACGCAATTCCCAGCGAATGATGATGGCTCTGCGGGACCTATCAACTTGCCTTTTACATTCGACTTGTACGGCACATCTTACACCAGTTTGTACCTGAACAACAATGGCAACATCACTTTTGACAATGCTTTGTCTTGGTACTCCGCATCCGGATTTCCTATTACCACACCCATGATTGCCCCCTTTTGGGGAGACGTAGATACGCGTTCAGACCATGGTGAAGTTTGGTACTATGTAGATGACAATGCCTTTTATGCCACCTGGGTAGAAGTTGGACCTTACAGCGCTTATTCATCATACAGCACAGGCCTTTTCAACTCATTCCAGGTAGTCATTACTGACGGTACTGACCCCGTGCTTAGCGCAGGTCAAAACATTGGATTTGCCTACGGCGAAATGGGATGGACGACAGGTTCAGCATCTGGTGGATCTAACGGTTTTGGTGGAACAGCCGCAACTGTTGGTGTGAACTTTGGCGATGGAGAAAACTTCATACAAATGGGCCTGTTTGACTCTGCGAGTGATGACTATGACGGTCCTACAGGTGGAAATGACGGCGTTGCTTGGCTCAGTAATCAATGTTTTGAAATTGATGCCGCAACTCCAGGAAACACACCTCCTATTGCACAAGGGTTTCCAGAAAACAACACGCTTTACACATGCACAGGAGTTGATGTTACACAAACTTTTAGCTTTCTAGACATGGACCCTGGAGAATCCGTTTCGATTTCCATTGATGACCAGGGAAATGGTGGATATTCAATCATTAGCAATACTTCTGGAGCTCCAGCATCAGCTGAAATTACATTCAATCATTCAACCGCAGGTTCATACACCTACGTTCTTACTGGAACAGATAATAATTATAGTCCGGCAGCAACAGACATAACTGTTACACTTGTTGTTTCAGCCTCCCCAAGCATAACGGTGAACATCACACAGCCTTCATGCGCTGAGAGTAACGGACAAATTGCGTTCGTTTTCTCAGACAACCCAAATCAATCTGAAATTCAATTCAGTCTTGATGGAGGAGTTACTTGGGAAACTGCAGTGAATGACAACTCTGGCAGCGCAACGTATTCAAATCTAGCTCCAGGGAGCTATCAATTGGCAACAAGGTGGCAAGCAGGAGGATGCGAAGTAGATCTTGGAAGCGAAACATTTGTTGATTCTGGATTTGAACTCGCGTCACTTTCGTGCAGTGGAGACCTCTCAGTGAATGACGCAGGGAATGATTGTGAGGAGTCTGTCTCAGTTCCTGTTCCAACCCTTGATGGCGGATGCTCTGAAATTGATTCTGAACGAAACTACTTGACCTTTGACGGATCAAATGATTACATCGCCATTGAAAACTTCAACTACAGCGGAACACAAGCAGAACTTTCTGTTGAAGCCTGGATTCGAACCTCTGATGGGACGAATCAAATCATCGCCTCTTTTGACAGAAGTGAATTTTGGCGACTTGAAATCAATGGAAGTGGCGGTGACACAGGAGAAGTTGGCTGGAGTGTGACTACCAATTCCGGAATTTTAGACATGGGTTCCAACACACGAGTTGATGATGGTCAGTGGCACCATATAGTTGGTATTTATGACAATGGAACGGTTGCCATTTATATTGACGGGACACTTGATGCATCTACCACACATGGAACTGTTATTGGCAACACCAATACACGTTACGGTTTCATTGCAACGGGTTCTGAAGCTGATTCTTATGATGGAAACACAGGTCCAAGTGATTATTTCAACGGAGACATAGCCGGAATTAGAATCTGGGATAAAGCATTGGCGGCAGTGGAGCTAAACAGCGAATACTGTCCAAATCTTTTAGCAGAGGACCTCGCTGTAAATTATGACTTTACAGAAGGAACTGGAATTGTGCTCAATGATGCATCTGGCAATTCAAACAACGGTAACTTTCAAAACATGACCGCATCAGCATGGGCCAACGGAAGTGCCCCTGGATGCATCACTTTTTTCAACGACTTCAATCAAACAGCTGACGCCTCTGGAATTTACGGAGGTGGCGAAACCATTGTAAACTGGACTTATTCAGCACCAAATGGACAATCTAACACCTGCAGCCAAACCATAGAAGTGGTTGTTCCTGCAGAACTCGTCTGTGAAAATCAATTCAATGACTATATCTGGAATGGATCTGCAGACAGTGACTGGAACAATGCGGCCAACTGGGTAGGAAACGAAGTACCTCCTAGTCAGGCTAATGTTATGATAGCCGTAACGAATTTCCCACCAGAACTGTCACAAACGGTTTCTGTAAACAATATTTTGATTGACGAAAACTCAAGCATTGCATTTTCGAACAGCTCAGGACAAGTAAAGATTTACGGAGATCTAGCCAACAACGGCACCCTTCATTCTACCGCAGGAAAGTTCTGGTTTGCCGGAGATGATTTACAATTAATCAAAGGGGCCAACGCTCCTACTTTTTACGAGCTCAAAATCAGTTCAACTGATACCGTTCGATTGTTGACGAATATTTTCTTGAATGGGGCACTCCAGCCGAATTCAGGGGTCTTTGACTGGAATGATAAAAGTGTTGAATTGCTCTCAACAGCAGACTATACTGGGAGCATCGGCGAGATCAAGTCCAGCGCAGAAATCCTGGGAACAGAGATCCTTTACAACAGGTATTTCCCTGCGGCTCCTGGAAGCTGGAGAATGCTATGCTCACCTATTGTCAACGCTGCATTTGATCAGTGGAACGATGATTTACCAACCACTGGATTTACGGGGTCAAATTACCCCAACTACCCTTCTGCCGCAGACCCTTGGAGTAACATCCGACGTTATGACGAAACCGTCACAGAAGGAGATCTTCATTCAGGTTTTGAAAGCATTTCGAATGTTACAGATGTAATTGGAAACAGCAATGGCTATTTCGTCTATTTCATTCCGAATAGCACAACCATTGACATGTCTGGAGAATTCCACAAGGGAGACCTAACCTACTCGCTGTCTAGAACCGTTTCCAATACAGACCCCTACAATGACGGATGGAACCTCATCGCGAATCCCTATCCTTCAGCCATTGATTGGGATGAGACCTTGGGATGGACAAAATCAGATATAGATGATGCGATTTACGCTTTCGACCCTGAGAGTGGCCAATACGCGAGTTACATTAATGGAATTAGTGTAGGCCAATTGGACAACAGAGTTGCTTCTTTTCAGGCCTTCTGGGTCAAAGCAAACGGACCAAACCCAGAAGTGGTAATAAAAGAATCTGCTAAGTCTAATGCTGGCGGCGTATTTATGCGCAGCCAAGACTTGGCTACACAAACGGTTATTCGCCTCAAGGTACTTACTGACGACCCCGCAAAATATGACGAAACCGTCATTGGTCTTCGCTACGGTGCAGAAATGACTTTTGAAAGCAATTTGGACGCATATAAATTCTTCGGAAACAACCCTGCCTTACCTAGCTTGGCTTCTGTTTCAGACAGTATTAATAACAGACCATTGAGTATCTCAATGATCCCTGTTCCTGAAGAAGATATGGTGATTGAATTGCTTGTTCGCCCGGGCAACAATGCAGAGTTAACCTTAAAAAACACCCAAGTTGATAGCTATGACGGGAACATTTGTTTGCAATTGGAAGACCGCGCGCTGGAAATAACGGTGGCCTTTAATTTAGGTGATTCATACAGTTTCGCCTGCTCAGAAGACATGCTTGAAAACCGCTTTGCGCTTCATGTAAGTGCGCCAGTGGATGCCACGCCTTTCCATGAAAATTGTCCGGAAGCAGAAAATGGATCAATCATCGTGCAAGGATTTGGAGATGCGCCTTGGTCATTCACTTGGACAGACGAGATGGGGAATGTCTTCAGAGAAATGGAGAACTTGTATACCGCAGATACCGCAGAAGATTTACCTCCAGGGTTCTATGATGTTCTGGTTGAAAACACAGATCCAAACTGCAGCTCAAGCTCAGCTTACGTTCAGGTGCATGCAGCTTCAACACCCTTTATTGAAAAGTCATCTACACCTGCGTCTTGCAATCAAGAGAATGATGGCACCATCAGTTTTTTCGGGGCAGAAGATTACGATTGGGACATTACTTTGACCTCATATGAAGACAACAGTATTACCCAAATTAATGCTGTGAATGGTGATTCAACCGTAACAGGTCTTCTTTATGGAGTCTACCTCATTGATGCTGTATCGAATTGTGGAACTGTAATAGACATCGAAAATGCTGATTTGAGAGATGACAATGCGGTAGAATCAGACTTCATTGTTCTTGACGCTCAGATTTCACTTAGCAATGGCGAAGTAGCTACATTCTTAGAACAGTGTTCACAGAATGTAACTGCTGTTAGATGGGATTTTGGAGATGGAGTTGTTGACTCTTTAAACTTCAATCCTTCCCACAGTTTCACAGAGGCAGGATTATTTTATGTGAATTTAACAGCCTCTAACGCAGACTGTGAGGGCAATTATGAAATGCTCATTGTGGTTACAGGAATACTTCCAAATGACAATGAAACCAAAGAAGACATGTCAGGCTTTGAAGCCAGTGAATTGGGCGAAGAAGACCTCACTGTAGTCTTCACAGCTCAAGAAATAGCTATTCAATCTTCATCAGATGTGAACGAGCCTGTTTTCATTACCATTTTCAATTTGAACGGACAATTAGTTCAGGCCGAACAGCTGCCAGAGTTAACCACCGGACAAACAAATGTAAACATCAGCTCACTGCAACCCGGCATGTATTCTATGAGTATAACAACAACTGAATCTTTGCTTTACAGCGAAGAGTTCGCCAAAAATTAGCCTACCCAATAACTACGTCTAGCAAAGTGTCGGGCTCAGAAATGAGTTCGGCATTTTTTATTTCCCACGCATGGCGTCTACAGGATCCATTTTGGCTGCTTTAAGCGCGGGAGCTATTCCTGCAATGATTCCAGAAACCACTGCAATGGTCAATGCCATCACGAAGCGATTGAAACTCACCTGCAATGTCAAACCGAAATCAATGAAGTTCACAATCAGGGTAATAATCACAATCAATCCGAAAGCCATTAAAGCGCCAAAAATGCAAAGAGCCACTGCCTCAAAAAGGAATTGACCAAGAATGAATGCGCTTTTTGCTCCTAGCGCTTTTTGAATCCCGATGATCTGCGTTCGCTCTCTCACAGAGACGAACATAATATTGGCAATGGAAAAGCAACCTACTAAAATAGCAAAGAGACCAATGAACCAAGTACCAATATCAACTGCTCCAAAAACATTGTCAATCATTCCATTGAGCATTCCCATTTCGTTAATGGAAAAATCATTTTTATCTCTCGGATTGATTTTTCGAATGGCCCGGAAATGCTGAACGATTTCCTCTTCCATTTCTTCGTTTGAGACGCCTTCTTTGGCTTTCACAAGGATAGATGAATCAACTCTTTTCACATTGATGATGCGGGTAGCAAAGTTGGCCGGTATAAGCGCTATTTCGTCAAATCCGTTTCCAATCAGAGAGGTTCCCTCGCGTTTGAAGGTGCCTATTATTTCAACCTTTAATCCTTTTACTTTCACCCGTTTACCAACCACATCACCTGTTGGGAAGAGCATGTCTGTTATATCTTGGCCAATGATTGCTACAGGTCTGCCTGTGTTTAATTCTATTTCAGTGAAATAACGTCCTTGATTAATGTTAATCTCAACGCACTTTTCATAGTCTTTACTGACCCCAACCGTTTGAACATTTTGGTAGACGTTGCCCCTGTATTCAGCTGTGCCCCTATCTCCAATTTGAAACGAAATGGCCTCTGCTGTTTCCATGCGCTCACGCAAATCCTGCATATCTCTTGCTGTGGGCTGTCTGCGTTGGAAATATTCCCACCATTGATATTCCCCTTCGCCCTCAGGGCCCCAAGGCCATTTCTGAACAAACAGCACATCGTCATTCACAATACTGAATGAATCACGCAGCGTAGACTCCATGGAATCAGAAGCAGTAAAGACCATTGTAATGAGAAATATTCCCACCATGACACCTAGCAAAGACAAGAATGTGCGCAATTTATTAGTCACAATAGCTTGCCACGCAAATCTGAAACTTTCTCTAAGTAGACGGAAGTACAACATTGATTTTGAATAAAAATGGATGACCGTTTTCACTAAGCAAGGTACAAATGATCTCAGGAAATTAGCCGTCATTCACCACGCAAGGTGTCCGTTCACCATAATAGTTCCTGAATCTGTTTTCACCCTTTTGAATGCGGTTTTCTGCCTGCCCATTTACCCTGATTTAAGACCTATTAACAATTCACAATAATCTTTCAACACGCTTTCATAAAGCCCTTGGTTACACTACTTTTGTTTTTTGCTTAACCTTCCTAAAAGAACTGCAACCCATGTCAGGTCAGAAGAAAATAACGTCTGCGTTGATTTCCGTTTTTCACAAAGACGGCCTTGAGCCAATTGTAGCAGAATTACAACGTCAAGGTGTTAAAATTTACAGCACAGGTGGAACACAAACTGCCATTGAGGCCATGGGTTGCGAAGTGCATCGCGTTGAAGATCTCACTTCGTATCCGTCTATACTTGGCGGAAGAGTAAAAACACTGCATCCAAAAGTATTTGGCGGAATTTTAGGACGAAGGGAATTGGATTCGGATGTGGCACAGATGGAAGAGTTTGAAATTCCGTCTATAGACTTAGTCATAGTTGATTTGTATCCTTTCGAAGCTACCGTTTCAAGTGGGGCAGATCATGAAGACATTATTGAGAAGATTGACATTGGTGGAATTTCACTTATTCGCGCAGCAGCAAAGAATTACAAAGATGTTGTGATTGTTGCTTCACGAGAACGCTACGTGCCTCTTTTGAATCTTTTAAAAGAAGGAAATGGCGAAACAGCGTTAGAAGACCGAAAGGAACTTGCAGCGGAAGCCTTCAACGTGTCTTCTCATTATGACACAATGATTTTCAAGTACTTCGCCAAAGATGACACTTCGGTATTAAAAGAGAGTCATACATCTGGAACGGCGTTGCGGTATGGAGAAAACCCACATCAACGCGGTTATTTCTTCGGAGATTTGGACGGTATGTTTGACCAGTTACATGGAAAAGCATTGAGCTACAACAATTTACTAGACGTTGATGCGGCGGTGAATTTGATGGGTGAATTTAAAGATGATGATCCTACTTTCGCCATTTTGAAGCACAACAATGCCTGTGGACTTGCTACACGTTCAACTTTAGCAGAAGCTTACAAAGATGCGCTAGCGGGAGACCCGGTTTCAGCTTTCGGTGGGGTATTGATCTCAAACAAACCGCTTGACAATGCCACAGCAGAGCAGGTCAAAGATTTGTTTTGTGAAGTGGTGATAGCACCTTCGTTTGATGCAGATGCACTAGAGACACTAAAAAGCAAAAAGAACCGCATTATTCTGGTTCAAAAGCAATGGGAGTTCCCTGTGACCCAAGTTCGCACAGCATTAAACGGGATTTTAATGCAAGATCGAAACCAGCATACTGACCAAGCTAGTGGATTCAAACTGGCCACTCAATCAGAAGCTGCAGACTCCCAAATTGAAGACCTTGTTTTTGCCAATAAATTGGTGAAACACACCAAATCCAATACCATTGTTTTTGCTAAGGGCAGACAATTACTCGCGAGCGGAACAGGTCAAACATCTCGTGTAGATGCTTTGAAACAAGCGGTAAACAAAGCGAATTCATTTGGGTTCGACTTAAAAGGAGCTGTAATGGCATCAGATGCATTCTTCCCATTTCCTGATTGTGTTGAACTTGCTTGTAACGAAGGGGTGAATGCTGTCGTACAACCAGGAGGTTCAGTGAAAGATCAGTTGAGCGTTGATTTTTGTAATGAAAATGATATGGCAATGTACTTCACCGGATACCGTCATTTCAAACACTAACAATTGATAGTTAAGTACGTATACTTGCTTAACTTTAACAGCGTGATTCAATGTATATATTTGTGTTTATCCATTTACCGAGAGCCATAAAGGAACACCATGGGGTTGTTTAATTTTTTCATGCAAGAGATCGCGATTGACCTAGGAACGGCCAACACGATTATCTATTACAACGACAAAGTAGTTGTTGACGAACCATCTATTGTTGCGAAAGACCGCACCACGCAAAAGACTGTTGCGATTGGCCGGAAAGCGCAACAAATGCATGGCAAAACCCACGAGAACATCAAGACAATTCGTCCATTGAAAGATGGCGTAATTGCTGATTTCCAGTCTGCTGAAGACATGATCAAAGGAATGATCAAAATGATCAACAAAGGGAAGTCTTGGTTTGCTCCTTCTTTGAGAATGGTTATTTGTATCCCTTCTGGAATTACAGAAGTTGAGAAACGTGCTGTTAAAGACAGCGCTGAACATGCCGGAGCGAAGGAAGTTTACCTCATTCACGAACCAATGGCTGCGGCAATTGGAATTGGGATTGACGTAGAGGAGCCAATGGGAAACATGATTATTGATATTGGCGGGGGAACCTCTGAAATTGCGGTTATTGCCCTTGGAGGAATCGTAACAGACAAGAACATACGCGTTGCAGGTGATGAATTCACCCAAGACATCGAAGAATATATGCGTCGTCAGCACAACATTCTCATTGGAGAACGAACTGCTGAGCAAATCAAAATTGAAGTAGGAGCAGCACTTCCTGAATTAGATGATCCACCGGAAGATTATGCCGTTAGAGGTAGAGACCTGATGACTGGTATTCCAAAGGAAATTCACGTTACCTACAGCGAAATTGCTCACGCACTTGACAAGAGTATCTCAAAAATTGAAGAAGCAATTTTGAGCTGTTTGGAAAATACGCCACCAGAACTTTCTGCTGACATCTTTAAAACAGGAATATACCTTGCTGGTGGTGGTGCCTTGTTGCGCGGATTAGACAAACGAATTTCTCAAAAGACCCGCCTCCCTGTTCACGTAGCTGATGAGCCGCTTCGCGCTGTAGCGAAAGGCACCGCAATTGCGCTTAAGAACATAGATCGGTTCCAATTCCTCATGCGAGAGTAACCCTAAAGAAACCAGAGGAGCATGCGAAGCTTATGGCAACTGATTTATCGTTACCACATTTTCTTGGTGTTCCTTATCCTTGAGGTTTTAGCCATTGCCCTTTTAGTTCGAAACAACAACTATCAGCGTGCAACTTTCGTGCACAGCGCCAACAAGATTACTGGCAACCTGTACGAAAAACGAACAGAGATAGCTGAGTATCTAAAGCTGCAATCTATCAATGCAGAATTGGCCAAAGAAAATGCACGCCTTCGAACGGTTTCTAAACCAAATTACCTGCAGTTAACTGACAACTTGTACATGTATGAAGATACGTTGTACTTGCTTCGCTATGAATACATCTCTGGAAGAGTCATCAATAACTCCGTAAATCGTCCGAACAACTTCATCACTATAGACAAAGGTTCAACCAATGGCCTTAAGAAAGAGATGGGGGTTGTTTCAAAAGGATCTATTGTAGGGATTGTAAAAGATGTATCAGACAATTTCGCCTCTGTGATGCCTATGATTAATACAAACATGAGTGTTGGTGTTCGGTTAAAAAGAAGTGGCGAAACCGGAGAAGTGACTTGGGATGGAAGAGACCCTTCTAAAGTCATGGTCAATTACATTTCGCGCTCAGCCAACCCACTTAAGGGAGATACAATCATCACATCAGGATTTTCAACTTACTTCCCAGAGGGCATTCTTGTTGGAACAATTGAAGATTTTCGCATTCCGGAAGGAGAAAACTTCTATACAATTGACCTGCTACTGAGCACACCGTTTCACCAGCTCAGTTACATTGAAGTCATTCACAATTTACTTAGTGACGAGCAATTGGAGCTAGAACAAAGACAGGAGGGCCAGGATGGGGGGTGAAATTATTCGTAACGTATTAAGGTTAATCTTTTTGATTCTCATTCAGGGTTTAATCGTTAACAGCTTGGACTTGTGGCAAGGATACATTTTGCCGAGTGTCTATATTTTTGGCCTCTTGATGCTTCCTATAACTACACCTAGAATCATGTACATGGTCATAGGATTTGTAGCTGGCGCTTGCGTAGACATGTTCACGAATACCTTAGGTATTCATGCCTCAGCATGCGTCTTCATGGGCTTTATACAACCGTTATTTTTACGTTTTCTTGCTCCAAGAGAAGGGTATGAAGTGGGGCAACGCCCAACCCTACAAGATTTAGGAATTGGATGGTACATCACCTATGCAGGCATTTTAGCATTGATACACCATACCTGGTTGTTCTTCATTGAGCTCATGCGCTTTACTCCCTTTTTCTACACATTCGGGAAAATACTCCTAAGCACGCTAGCCACTTTAGTGCTCATGGTGCTGGGTCAATACTTAATCTACTCACCAACTGACCGACGTAAAAAATGAATCTCAGCAACAGACGGTATATCTTTTCGGGAATCATCATTCTCTTTGGATTGATCTTCGTTGCGCGTCTTTTTTACCTCCAAGTTGCAAGTGACAGTTGGCAAGCCAAAGCAGCAGAACTTACCGAAGAAAAAATTAGAATTTATCCTTCACGCGGTCTGATTTATGATCGAGATGGGGAGCTTTTAGTGGCCAATAGAGCCATCTATGACCTCATGGTTACGCCGAGGCAAACAAAGGCCTTTGACACACTTGCCTTTTGTGCGCTGATAGACATGAGTCCAGAAGATCTTCGCACTCAAATAAATAAAGCGATTTACTACTCTAGGTACAAGGCGTCAGTGCTCAAAAAGCAGATCGACCCGAAGGAGTATGCGCGCATTTCAGAACAACTGCACAAGTATCCTGGCTTTTTTGGCCAAGTTCGAACAGTTCGAAATTACCAGAAGGGAATTGGGGCTCATTTGCTCGGTGATTTTGCAGAAACGAATCAAAGGGATCTTAAGTCTGACAGCTATTACAGGCAGGGAGACTACATCGGGAAGAGCGGCATTGAGTCTGTCTACGAAGAAGACTTACGCGGAGAAAAAGGATCAAAATACGTACTTGTTGATGTGCGAAATAACATTCAAGAAAGCTTATCTGATGGCAGGTATGACACTACGGCTGTTTCAGGATCAGACCTCACCATTACCATTGACGCTGATTTGCAGGCCTATGCAGAAAAGCTGATGGTCAATAAATTGGGAAGTGTAGTAGCTATTGAACCTTCAACTGGAGAGATTCTTGCGTTGGTAAGTTCACCCGGATATGACCCGAATTTATTGGTAGGGGCTCAGCGTGGAAAGAACTATGGCGTGCTGCAACAGGACAACCTCAAGCCGTTGTATAACAGGACATTGCAAGGTCAGTACAGGCCTGGTTCCATTTTCAAAATGGTACAAAGTTTGATTGCACTGGAAACGGAGGCCATCACTGTGAACACACGAATCCCTTGCAACAGAGGTATTATTGGCTGCCACGGCGCCCATTCTTACGATGATTTAGAAGGTGCTATTATTCATTCTTGCAATCCGTATTTCCATCAAGTAATGAAACGAATGGTGGAAAAGGGTGCTGAAAAATCCCGCTTTCAGGATGCTCAACTCGGATTGAACGAGTGGAATGGCAACATCATGAAATTTGGTTTCGGCACAGATTTAGGAACAGACTTGCCCGGCATGAAGACCGGAAATGTACCCAACTCTGCTTACTATGATAAAATCTATGGCGAATTGTCATGGGCCTACAGCACCATTTATTCAATCAGTATTGGCGAAGGTGAGCTCCTAGTTAATCCATTGCAGATGTCGAATCTTGCGGCCATTATAGCAAACAGAGGGTATTATTACCCACCACATGTGATCCGCAGCATTGGGAATACAGGAAAGCCAGATAAATTTAGAACAAAAATAGACTGTGGGGTGCGGCCTGACTATTTCACGCCTGTTGTGAACGCAATGCAAAAGGTAATAGAACAGCCAGGTGGAACAGCCAGAAGAGCGCGCATTGAAGGACTTGAAGTTTGCGGAAAAACAGGAACCGTTCAAAATGACCCCATTCTTGACCACAGTGTGTTCATGGCTTTCGCACCAAAAGACAATCCTCAGATTGCCATTTCAGTTTATGTAGAGTTTAGCGGTTATGGAGGAACTTGGGCAGCGCCAATAGCTGCCTTGCTCATTGAAAAGTACCTGAATGACTCCATCTCAGACCCAAGAAAGGAACAGCGCATTTTAGATGCCGTATTTTTAGGAGAATGACAGCACAACGCAGCGGCAACATTAGAAGAAACCTTGATTGGCCAACGTTACTGATCATGATGTCATTGGTGCTTTTTGGATGGATTACAATCTATAGCGCCGCGTTCAATCCTGAACATGCTGGCATATTTGACTTCAAATCTGACCATGGAAAACAGCTGATTTGGATTGGAATTTGTGCTGTTATTGGGCTCGTCTTATTGAATACCGAAGGGGAATTTTTCATTCGCTTTAGTGTCATATCTTATGTTGCGGTACTTGTATTTCTAATCTTAGTTCTGATCATAGGAAAAAAGGTTGGTGGCGCACGATCCTGGTTCGGAATAGGCTCCTTCAGCATTCAACCCAGTGAGTTTGCGAAAACATCTACAGCCCTAATGCTGGCTTGGTTTATAGCCCAAACAGGGAATAAATTTAAAGCGTTAGGAACACGACTTCAAGCAGGCTTGGTGCTTCTTGTTCCCGCTGGTTTGATTATGCTTCAGCCTGATGCAGGAACCGTTCTTGTATTCACAGGGTTCATTTTCGCCATGTACAGAGAGGGCCTCAGTGGCAACCTCCTGATTGTGGGATTTGGCGCCATTATTCTGGCTATTGTGGCTATTCTTTCAGGAGCTACCAGCTTTGATTATGTTTTCATTGGAGAACAGAGTGGGATTTTCATGATGCTTTTTATGCTCCTCATTATTGGCGCATTTACATTTCTGGGTGTTAGAACGTTTACGCTGCCCAGATATCGGAAGAAGAACTTCAGAATTGTGCTCCTTTCACTCATTGGAGCCATGGGCTTTTCTTATGCTGTAAACTTCGGAATAGAAGATATTTTAAAGACCCACCAACGGGAGCGAATCTATGTGCTTTTCGGAATGAATAGCAATCCTGACGCTGCCTACAACATCAACAATGCTAAGGCGGCTATTGGTGCTGGAAGGTGGACAGGCAAGGGATTTATGAATGGTCCTATGACACGTTATAAATTTGTGCCTGAGCAACATACAGATTTTATATACAGCACCATAGGAGAAGAGTGGGGGTTCTTGGGAAGCACACTGGTCATTGCGCTGTTTATTGCCTTGATTTTGCGAATCATTGCGCTGGCTGAAAGGCAGCGATCCCAGTTCTCACGTGTTTATGGATACTCCGTTGCGAGTATCCTCTTCATGCACGTGCTTATAAACATAGGTATGGTCTTAGGAATAGCACCTGTAATTGGTATTCCGCTGCCCTTCTTTAGCTATGGAGGTTCCTCCTTGATGGGATTTGCCATTCTCATTTTCATCATGGTGAGACTAGACGCAGAGCGTTACAGCGTATTTAGATAAAATGCCTTCTCAATAGCAGACAAGCAAATCACAATTCTCCAACAAAAAAGGCATCTCCTTGGTGTTCCTGCCCAAACTAGGCCAACTAGAGTATTCACAAGTGCCGAAAACAGCGATATAGATGAGCTTAACTTTCAATTCAAAAACAGCTGAGGTTAAGACTGCATTGGCCTGATTAAAGTTTATTTCATGGGATGCCAAGTGTATGGTCCTAGAACTCTCTATCTGTGGAAAGGGAGCATACTGCATTTCTGTAAACAACCAGGTGACGAAAGATGCCGTCATCAAATAGAACGACATTCCTCCCAATTCCTAAATTTTCTTATTTGAGGAATACCATTGGCGAATGGAAAGTGGAATGCCGTAATTTTATCTAAAATATTCAGATGAAATTATTGTTCGCATTCCTCGCTACTTGCCTCAGCTTAACTGTTTCTTCTCAGTCAATCGATCAGGAAAAATCCCAGGTAAACTTTGAGATTGGAAACATGTGGATCAACACGGTTGAGGGCACGTTTAAAAAAATGACAGGGAGTGTGGTTTACTCAATCAAGAACCCTTCTGCCAGTAGCTTTTCTGTTTGTGTAGATGCTTCTACAGTGAATACTGACAGCGAAAAGAGAGACGAGCATTTAAAGACAGAAGATTTCTTCGCGGTAGATCGTTATCCTACAATATGCATTGAATCTAGCAAAATAAGCAGTTCAAAAGAGGGGTTAAAATTTACGGGAACATTGACAATGCTTGGGGTCACGAAAACCATTTCCTTCCCGTTTACGTTTGACAATAAAGTTCTTAGAGGAACATTCGAAATCAACCGATCAGATTTCGGCTTAGGGGCAGACACAGGAAGTTTTGCTGTTGCAGAAGAAGTAGAAATAACGATTGAATGTTACCTAAAACAGCAATAACACCATCTTGTTAGCGGCAGCATAACAGCCTTCTTCCGTGCTGTTCTAATGGGGTTAGACTCACCACTAAGAGTGAAAGAACTCAACGAAACAGATCCTAACCTCTTTTCGCTTCACCGTCATTGGCTCGTCTTTACTAAGGCTATTATTGTCATTCACTTCCTTGTTTGCGAAGACTTAGACGACAGTAGAGTTGCACATTTCTGATTTATGTCTGAACTCATCTTCAAGCACTACTCCTATCTTCAATTCATGCAAACCGGGTGTATCAAAGAGTAGATTAAGAGACTCGTTTCTTCCAGAGTACGCTCCATCAATGAACCAGTAGTTTTTCACTACTTCTCTCTGAGTGGTCAAATAGAGGGCAAGCACAGCCATTTCAAACTCCCCAATTAAAAATGAATCACGAACGATGATCTGTGGCTTATAGGTTGGTTCAACACCTACTTGAAAATCAATGGTGCGGGTTTGTGAAAACCCACCATCACCCTGAATTAAAACAACACTGCTTTGAGCACCAATACCAAGTTCAGTTCCTGCAATTGAATTCCTTGAAAAGAGAATAATCTATCCATCAGGATTCACTGCATTTGTTGATGAAAGATCTTCAAGGTCACGGTCGCAATCTTAGTCTACGAACCTGACAATCAAATTAAGGCAAGTGACAGAAGGAGCTAATTCACCGCATGTTGAAACGATCGAATTGGCCCACATTGATCTTACTGAAAACTGAGTCAAAACAACCAATACTATAAGGAAAGAGTGTATAATCTGGATGCGCATTGTTTCAGTGATAACCACCCCATGTTACGCATCAATCTCATGTAGGTTGCATCCTACATCCAAATCCATTTCCTTCCAAAGGTTCCGATTAAAAGGACTTAACGTATTTCAACAACCAATTTCGCCAAAACAAAAATATCCTATTTCACTCTTTTACAGTAACTTACGGTTCGTCTAAAAATATTTCCTGTCGAATACTTGCAAAATTCAATTTCTTTTCACTTATCTTTGTATTCAATATGACAAACACATTCACAAATACTTGTTGTTGCTGCACCACCCCCTAGGGATTGGATTGTGCAATGCGTATTTGAAAAAATATAGAGCCCTTCCGATTCTTTCGGAGGGGCTTTTTTTTTGGTTTAATAATTGGTTAATATGAATGCTCAGATGAGAAATAGTCTTTTAAATACAGCTTGCTGTTGTTGTTGCGGTCACGCGCGCTACAAGAAGACTATGCCTTAACTGAAACATTCTAGTAAAAGAATTCAAAAGGTCCTTCTTGTGGTGAGAAGGGCCTTTTCTTTTGCCTAAAAATTGGAACAAACAACTCTATATATAATTGACATAACGCTTTAGTCAAGCTGAAAATTCAACTTCCAAATGGAAAACCCAACAACACTCCCCCACTTATTTGCCACTTTCGCTGAATTCGGAAATTATGTAGGCAACACTCCTCTCATGGAGATCAAAGGATTACATGATAATTCTAAGGTTAGAATTTTCGCGAAAGCAGAGTGGCAACAAATGGGAGCGAGTGTGAAAGCGCGCGCTGCTTACCAGATTATGAAAGAGGCGATTCTCACTGGAAACCTGCATGAAAACAGGCGACTCTTAGATGCAAGTAGCGGAAATACAGGCATTGCTTATGCCATTTTCGCCAAAGCAGCTGGGATCCCATTGACGCTTTGTATTCCTGAAAATGCATCAAAAGAGCGGAAGGATATTCTGCACACCCTTGGGGTTGAAGTAATTTTCACCAGCAAGTTTGAAGGGACAGATGGCGCGCAAACAGCTGCATTAGAATTAGCAACTCAAAATCCCGAACATTATTTCTACGCTGATCAATACAACAATGACAACAATTGGAAGGCCCATTATGAGACTACAGCACAAGAAATCTTGCAGCAGACCTATGGCGAAATAACGCATTTCATTTGTGGATTAGGCACTACAGGTACGTTCACAGGTACAGCCAAACGACTGCTAGAAGAAAAACCTACAGTCAAAGTCATCGCACTTCAACCAGAAACTGCTTTGCACGGGCTGGAGGGATGGAAACACTTAGAGACCGCAAAAGTGCCCGGTATCTTTAAGTCTGAATTAGCAACAGATATGCGCACTGTAGATACGTTGAGTGCCTATGAAATCCTCCGCAAAACACATGCACAAGGATTGAAAATCAGTCCGTCTTCCGCCGCAAATATTCAAGGCGCTATTGATTTAGCAAATCAACTTGAAGAGGGCGTTATCGTGACGGTACTTCCTGATGATGCCTCGAAATATTCTGAGGTACTCACACAAATCTTAAACTGATGTTTGAAATTGAAATCACCGCTGCTTCGAACGAAGGAATGAGCGCTCATGCCGTTGGAACTTTCCCCAACGAATGCTGTGGCTTTTTCTTCGGCACAAGTAAAAATGACCGCAAATTAGTCACAGAAATCCGTCCGGTTCTGAATGTAAAGAAGGGCGACCAACGGCGAAAGTTTTCGATTGACCCCTTCGACTATATGAAGGCAGAAAAATATGCACATGAAAACCAACTTGAACTGCTTGGAATCTACCATTCACACCCGCTGCACCCTGCCAATCCATCAGAGCATGATTTGAAGCAAGCGATGCCCTTTTTCAGCTATATCATTCTAAGTACACAGCCACAATTGGTGATCAACATCACTTCTTGGCAGCTTAATGAAAACCGGGATTTTATTCGTGAAGAACTGAAAATTTCAGAACCAACAAACAAATATTTATAACCATGGCTACATTACTAATTCCAACTCCACTTCGTAAATTCACAGAAAACCAAGCCCAGTTCAACAGCAATGGAACTTCGGTAAAAGAAGTGATAGATGACCTCATTCTTTCTCATGCTGGATTGAAGCCCCACCTTTTAGATGCTGATGGAAACATTCGCTCCTTTGTGAGAATCTATGTCAAAGATGAAGACATTCAGGTATTGCAAAAAGAGCATACGAAAGTAGAGGAAGACACACTTATTTCAATTATCCCGGCAATAGCTGGCGGTTCATATTAAGGAAGAAATCATGAGCACAGAATTCAGCAAAGCAGAACTCGAAAGGTACAGCAGGCACCTCATCATTCCAGAGTTCAACATAGAAGGACAACGCAAGTTGAAAGAGGCGAAAGTGCTGATTATTGGATCTGGCGGACTGGGATCACCCTTACTGCTTTACCTTGCAGCGGCAGGAGTAGGAACACTCGGAATTGTTGATTTTGACGTAGTAGATGAGTCCAACCTGCAAAGACAGGTTCTATTTAGTGTGGCAGATGTTGGAAAACCAAAAGTTGAGGCTGCCGCTGTGCGCATTAAGGCGCTCAATCCGCACATCAACGTGGTTACCTACAATACGCAGTTCACTTCATCCAACGCAAAAGAGATTGTAAGAGACTACGACATCATTGCAGACGGAACAGACAACTTCCCCACCCGCTACCTCGTGAATGACGTTTGCGTTCTGATGAATAAAGTCAATGTTTACGGGTCTATCTATCGTTTTGAAGGACAGGTTTCTGTCTTCAACTACACAGATAAGGACGGTAAAATTGGTCCAAATTACAGAGACCTCTTCCCATCTCCTCCTCCTCCGGGTCTGGTTCCAAGCTGCGCCGAAGGAGGTGTTATTGGAGTGCTCCCGGGCATCATTGGCACTTTGCAAGCAAATGAAGTGATTAAGGTTATCTCAGGAATTGGCGAAACATTGAGTGGTAGGCTTTTCTTACTTGATGCAGCCACGTTCGAAACGCGCACATTGAAAGTACATCGAAACCCAGAGAACCCCCTGAATGGAGCAAACCCAACACAATCTGAACTAATTGATTATGAGCAATTTTGCGGATTGAAAACAACGGAGAAACAAGAAGCACTTAAGGTAAAAGAAATTGATGTTCACGCTTTGGCTCAGCTGCGCGAAAACGGAACCGACTTCCAACTCATTGATGTCCGCGAGCCTTATGAATATGCTATAGCGCACATCAACGGAGAGCTCATGCCGTTGAGTTCAATCAGTGAATTTTCTTCCAAAATTGATCAAACCAAAAAGGTGGTCATTCACTGTAAAAGCGGTATTCGCAGTGCGAAAGCCATCAAGGAACTAGAGGAGAACTTCGGTTTTGAGAACTTGTACAACTTAAAAGGTGGAATCCGCGCTTGGGCGCAAGAGGTTGATCATGATCTTCCTTTGTATTAGGGAAAAAAAAACGTTGGGTCGCGAGGACCAGACCAGACCAGACCTAAAGGGCTGGTCCTACGGGGCTGGTCTTACGGGGCTGGTCCTACGGGGATGGTCCTACGAAGGATCGCTGAACATTAAATGAATCCAAGCATTCATCAATTCACGATTTCGATACACGCCTCCTCCTTCGCATGACCTTCGGTTGGCTTCGGGGCTGGTCCTACGAAGGATCGCTGAACATTGAATGAATCCAAGCATTCATCAATTCACGATTTCGATACACGCCTCCTCCTTCACCTGACCTTCGGTTGGCTTCGGCTGATAAGGACGTCCGTGTCTAGTATCCCCTATATAAGAGAGAGGACGCAAGAATTGCGTCCCCACAACCCTGGCGAATAGATCAACCGAGCGCTATTGATGAAACCCTATTTTTTATGTGGATTGTTTAGTGCTTGCTGAGGAGCAAGCAAAAAAAAGGGCTACCCATTGGGCAGCCCTTTTCAATTGCATTTCATTTTCTTAAAGTCCTAGAAGCACCTTCGCTGGATCTGTAGATCCAAACAACATGGTTTCTGGATTCTCTAACATTTCTTTTACTTTCACCAAGAAGCTTACGCTCTCTTTTCCATCAATGATGCGGTGATCGTATGAAAGGGCAATGTACATGATCGGACGAATAACAACCTCTCCATTCTCAGCAACTGGACGCTCAACGATGTTGTGCATTCCCAATATTGCACTTTGAGGAGGATTGATAATTGGCGTGCTCAACATTGAGCCAAATACACCCCCATTTGTAATGGTAAACGTTCCTCCTGTCATCTCATCAATTGAGATTTTACCGTCGCGCGCCTTGATGGCCAAACGCTTGATCTCAGCTTCAATTTCTGCGAGGCTCATCTGTTCTGCATTGCGCACAACAGGCACCATGAGTCCTTTTGGAGAGCTCACCGCAATTCCAATATCTGCGTAATCATGGAATACAATTTCTTTCTCTTCAATGCGGGCGTTCACATCTGGATAAATGCTTAACGCAGTTGTAACAGCCTTGGTGAAGAACGACATAAACCCGAGGTTCACGCCGTGCGTTTCTTTGAATATCACTTTGTACTTCGCACGAAGATCCATGATTGGTTTCATGTTGACCTCGTTGAAGGTCGTCAGCATGGCGGTATCGTTCTTTACAGAAACGAGACGTTCACCAACTTTGCGGCGAAGCATAGACATTTTTTCGCGACGCTCTTCTCTACTTCCGCCCCATGTTTTAGCAGCGCTGGTATCAAACCCAGCAGCCATGGCGGCAACCACATCTTGCTTCAAGATGCGTCCGTCTTTCCCTGTTCCTTGAACTTGGTTCGAAGTAACACCATTTTCATCCATCATCTTTTTGGCAGATGGAGAAGGATGTCCCGTAGCGTATGACTCAGCTGCAACAGGAGCTGGCGCAGAAGCAGGAGCAGCCTTTGGAGCCTCTACTTTAGGTTCTGCTTTCACTTCCGCTTTTGGTGCTTCAACTTTTGGCGCTTCAACAGCACCTTCAGGTCTTTTAGCAGATGTATCTATTAAACAAACCACTTCACCAACCGCAATGGCATCACCTTCTTCTGCTTTGAGGGTAATGATTCCTGCCACTTCAGCTGGTAATTCCAGTGTTGCCTTATCAGAATCTATTTCTGCAATGGTTTGATCTTTTTCTACCCAGTCTCCATCAGCTACTAACCAAGCAGCAATTTCAACTTCCGATATAGATTCGCCCGGACTCGGGACTTTCATTTCCAATACTGGCATGGAGTGGGTGTTTAGTAGTGATTATGCGTTCACCTTGCTAAAGGCGAACAACTTTTCTATAATGAATTGATGGCGTTGCTTATGAATCACAGGTGACCCAGCTGCCGGGCTGCCACTGGCATGCCTCGCAATTACGTCAATATTGATCGGTAATTTCGCCGTTCTAAACGAAGTCAAAATGTACGTCCAAGCGCCCATGTTTTCTGGCTCTTCTTGGAACCAGATGTAACGTTTGTTTTCACCATATTTCTTGATTAGCGCTTCTAATTGCTTTTGTGGGAGCGGATAAAGTTGTTCCATTCTCACAAATGCAATGTCGGCACCGATCTTAGTTTGCTCTCTGTGCTCTAGCAACTCATAGTAGATTTTCCCAGAGCAAAGGGCCACTGTTTCTACTTCTTTTGTTTTCACATTTACGTCGTCAATGAGTTCCTGGAATCTTCCTTTTGCCAAGTCATCCATTTTGCTCACCGCTTGCGGATAGCGCAATAATTTCTTCGGAGTAAAAACAATCAATGGCTTTCTGAATTGGCGCTTCACCTGTCTTCTCAACAAGTGGAAATGGTTAGCAGGAGTGGTAGGATTGCACACTTGCATGTTCAACTCAGCACATTGCTGGAGGAAACGTTCCATTCTTCCGCTAGAGTGCTCAGAACCCATCCCTTCATATCCGTGAGGTAAGAACAAAGTCAAACCGTTCATGGTCTTCCATTTGTCTTCTGCAGCAGATAAGAATTGGTCAATCATGATTTGGGCTCCATTGAAGAAGTCTCCAAACTGTGCTTCCCAAATGGTCAATCCTTGTGGAGTACCGAAGGCATATCCGTAGTCAAATCCAAGCACCCCGTACTCACTCAACAATGAGTTGTAAATGGATAGCTTCGCTTGATTCTTATCAAGGTGGTTCAGAGAAATGAACTCCTCTTCTTCTACCTCTGTCTTTACAACAGCATGCCTGTGAGAAAACGTTCCTCTTTCAACATCTTGTCCAGAAACACGCACTGGGTGGTCTTCTACCAGCAACGTAGCATAAGCAAGCAATTCGCCCATGCTCCAGTCTAGTGCATCAGCTTCAAGCATTTTCAGACGATCGCCCATCAACTTTTCGGTCTTTCTAAAAACCTTTTTTCCTTCTGGGAGTTGCGCAATTTTTTTCGCCAGTTCAACGAGCTTCTTTTTAGGTACGCTCGTATCAGGTGATTGATCAAAATCTGCTGGAACTGCAGACTTATAATCCTTCCACGTTTCTTCTAGGAAGTGCTTCACATAAGCCTTTGAAATCTTCTTTGACCTGTCTAGACTTGCATCAAGTTCAACCTCCAACGTTTTTCTCATGTTGTCACCATCCTCTCTCGTGAGAATGCCTTCAGCAAGCAATTTTTCGAAGTAAATGTCTCTTGGATTTGGGTGATCACCAATGGCTTTGTACAACTTTGGCTGGGTGAACTTAGGTTCATCTCCTTCGTTGTGTCCGTATTTTCTGTATCCCAACAAATCGATGAAAACATCTCTATTGAAGGTTTGTCTATACTCAATCGCCATTCTCATGGTTTGGATCACTGCTTCAGCGTCATCTGCATTTACGTGAAATACAGGGCAGAGTGTTGCCTTTGCCACATCAGTGCAATAGGTAGAGCTCCTCCCGTCAAGGTAGTTTGTTGTAAATCCAATTTGGTTGTTCACAACGATGTGAACCGTTCCTCCCGTTCTATAGCCATCTAATTGGGCCATTTGAACAATTTCGTAGACGATTCCTTGACCAGAAATGGCTGCATCCCCGTGGATTAGCACAGGAACAATGGCTTTTTCGTCTTTAAGGTAATGATCAATTTTAGCGCGGGTTAATCCTTCTACAACTGGATCAACTGCCTCAAGGTGAGACGGGTTTGGCGTCAGTGTCAAATGTACTTTTTCACCTGAATCAGCCACAACATCAGTACTGAAACCGAGGTGGTATTTTACATCCCCGTCAAAATCTTCATCTTCATCGTATTCTTTGCCTTCAAACTCGGCAAAAATCTCTTCGTAAGGCTTGCCAAAAATATGTGCTAGTGTATTCAAACGACCACGGTGAGCCATTCCTACGATGAACTCCTTCACTCCCATACGCGAGCCCATCTCAATCAAATCATCAAGTGCCGCAATCAAACTTTCATTTCCTTCAATTGAGAAACGTTTTTGGCCTACAAACTTTCGTTGCAAAAACTGCTCAAATACAGTTGCTTGATTCAACTTCTTGAACACTTGTTTTTTCTCATCATTATTGAGAATAGGTCTGTTTTTGAGCTCAATCCTGTTGCGAATCCACTCAACACGTTCTAGGTGACGGATGTAGGTGTATTCAATTCCGATGTGCTGGCAATAGGTTTGCTGAAGGTGATCTTCAATCTCTCTCAACGTCGCTTTCCCAAGCCCTACAGTCTCTCCCGCTTCGAAATGCGTCCCGAGATCTGCTTCGCTTAATCCAAAGTTCCCAATTGACAAATCAGGGCTGTATTGCCTTCGGGCACGCACGGGGTTGGTCAAAGTGAACAGATGTCCTCTAGAACGGTAGCCGTCAATGAGGTTCATCACTTTGAATTCCTTTTGGACATTCTCAGGAATTGCTCCTCCCCCGTCCTCAAAGTTCATTTGTGCAAAGTCGAAACCTTCGAAGAATTTCTTCCACCCAAATTCAACAGAATCAGGATCTTTGCGATAATTCTTGTAGAGCTCATCTAAGGCGTCTACGTCGGCATTACTCAAGTATGAATAGTTATCCATCAGGATATTCTAAAACGATTTGTAGTACAAAGTTAACAAGTAAAAGCGACCTATATACCAGTTCCCGATTTGATTTTTAGTCGAAACAGAACCTTTTGCACTTCGCGTTTTACGAGCATTACGGCAAGTTGATCTGCCACATTATTAATTTCTTCGGTCTGCATGACGATTTTCACTTCTCGCTCACTTACGTCAACGCGGTAAAGGAGTTGCGCTAATTTTGACCTTTCTGAATTGAAAAGTTCACTGACCAAAAGCTTCGTTTCATTGAACAGCCAATTGGCGTCAGCATCGAGGGGGATTTTCTCAATTCGAATCCACTCCCCACCCACGTCTTTGTTGAGCTGGGCCGCTGTTTCAATGAGCACTTGTGTTTTGCTAGTGCCTTCTGGTAACTTTTCTAAGGGAATGAGGTCTTCAGTCATTATGCTTGTCGCATGTGCACTAATTCAGCAAGGTAATTGAACAAGGCTCGTCCTTCGCCTTCTAGTTCAAGAACATCAAGCGCTTCCAAGGCTTTTTCGTAATGAAATTGCATTTGTTCGCGAAGCTCTTCTTTTGCGCCCGTAGCAATGAACAATCCTTTTACCTCCGCAACCTTTGTTGCAGGGTCAGAGGAATTTCCAATCCATGCATCTAACTGGACTAACTGTGAAGGATTTGCCTTTGCCATGCACGTCAAATAGAGGAATGTTTTCTTGTCACAAAGAATGTCTCCCCCAATTTGTTTTCCGAAGTGTTCCGGATCACCAAACGCATCTAGATAATCGTCTTGCAATTGAAAGGCGAGTCCTGCTTCCAACCCAAATTGGTAGCCTCGTTTTTGTTGTTCTTCAGAAGCTCCGGCTATGAGCATACCTATTTGGATTGAGCATGCCAACAAGACCGAGGTTTTCAGCCGAATCATCTCCAAATACGCGTCAATTGTAACGTCAGAACGCTGTTCAAACTCCATGTCTAACTGCTGACCTTCGCAAACCTCAAGAGCCGTTGCATTAAATAATTCAAGCAGCTGCGGAAGGTGTTTTGATTCACACTTCGCGAGGTGTTGATACGCCTGAACAAGCATGGCATCACCACTCAAAATTGCGGTGTTCGAATCCCATTTTTCATGGACTGTTTGTTGGCCTCTTCGCAAAGGAGCTTCATCCATGATGTCATCATGCATCAAGCTAAAATTGTGAAAGACCTCCACTGCCAAGGCGGCTGGCATGGCTTTTTCTACTTCCCCTTTTACAGCAGCACATGCTGCAAGAACCATTGCGGGACGGAGGCGTTTCCCTCCAAGTCGCAACAGGTACTCAATGGGCTCATAAAGTCCGGCTGCCTGTCCTTTATGCGCATCTTGCAAAAGGGCCGCTTCTATTTGTTCTTTGTATTGTCTGAGCAATACTTCGGGGGTCATCTCCACTGTTTTCACTGTCTTCACTTTCAATGATCAGGGTGCATCAATTGTTCAAGGAGGTAGTCACCGTATCCGCTTTTTCTCAGCGGCTCAGCCAAGGAGCGCATTTCTTCATCTGAAATGAACCCCATTCTCCAAGCAATTTCTTCAATGCAACCAATTTTTAAACCTTGACGCTCTTCTATTACCTGCACATATAGCCCTGCTTGCATTAACGAAGTGAATGTTCCTGTATCTAACCAGGCCGTTCCCCTCGCCATTTTCGCCACTTTGAGTCTTTTGCGTTTGAGGTATTCTTTGTTCACATCTGTGATCTCATACTCTCCTCTTGCACTTGGTTCTAAGTTTTTCGCGATTTGAATAACGTCGTTGTCATAATAGTACAATCCTGGAACAGCATAGTTCGATTTCGGAACGGAAGGTTTTTCTTCAATGCTGATTGCTTTGCTATTTCCATCGAACTCAACAACGCCATAACGTTCGGGATCGCTTACGTGGTAGGCATATACCAGCGCTCCATCAATGTCTGTGTTTTCGCGAAGCAACTTCCCGAAGCCTGGACCATAAAAAATGTTATCTCCTAAAATTAAAGCTACTTTATCATCTCCAACAAATGATTCTCCAATGACAAATGCTTGCGCCAATCCGTTTGGTTCTGGTTGCTCAGCATAAGAGAAGGTGCAGCCCAAATTGGATCCATCTCCCAACAATCTTTTGAAACCGGGCAAATCTTCTGGGGTCGAAATGATAAGGATTTCACGAATTCCACTGATCATTAATGTGGAAAGCGGATAGTAAATCATTGGCTTGTCATACACAGGCATAAGCTGCTTGCTCACCGCTTTTGTAATGGGATATAGACGTGTGCCACTTCCTCCTGCTAGAATGATTCCTTTCATAGTTGTGCGTTGCTCAAGTTGAATGCTAAGGTGGCGAATTTCAAACGGTCGTGAAAATTAGTCGCCCATTTCTCCTTTTCGCACTTCCAATTCATCCAATTCAATGTCCTCTTCTTCGTCAATAATAACAAGGAATGGCTCACTAAACGCCTTTGTGGTTAACCAGCGTTCAAAGCTCAAGAGGAGCGATGGAAGAAGCACCAAATTTGAGAACATCGCAACAAGTAAAGTCATAGAAACCAGCACTCCGAGGGCACGCGTACCATCAAATTCTGAGAGCGAAAACATTCCAAAACCAAAGAACAAAACAATGGACGTGTACATCATGCTCACCCCTGTTTCTTTCACGGCCAAGATCACAGATTCCCTGATATTCCATTCTTTGATGCGCAATTCTTGCCTGTATTTCGCCAAAAAGTGAATGGTATCATCAACTGATATTCCAAACGCAATACTGAAAACCAAGATCGTAGATGGCTTAATCGCTATGCCAAAATACCCCATGACACTGGCGGTGAAAATGAGCGGAATCATGTTTGGAACAAGTGAAATGAGCACCATTCTGAGCGACTTAAACAACAGCGCCATAATGACCGCAATTACGCAAATTGCCAGCAGGAGACTAATAAACAGGTTGTTCACCATGTAGCTGGTCCCTTCTAAAAACACAACACTCGTCCCCGTCAAAGTCACCCGTGTTCGGGTAGCGTCAATGCTGTTTGAAATGGCCGTCTTTAGCACCTCCAAATCAGAGACTGATGAAATGCAGGCTAGTTGATCCTCACATGATTTGTCTACCAATCCTTCAGCCGCCAAGTAGTTAAAAGTGCTGTCTAAGAAAGCGCCGTTATCAGCTAAAAAAGAATTCAGCCCTTTGACGGTTGCAGCAGAGTTGAAGGTACTGTCAACACGCTGTGCTGTGGGATTAAATATGGTCTCTATTCGTGGACGAAGCTCATCTAACAAGGCCGCCATTTCTTTGGTGCCGATGTCTGCTACTTGAGACGTAATACGCGTTCGTTGACGTCCTTCATCCATGAAAGTACGTTCAATGCCACCTGTTTCGTATTCACTTTGAAAGTAGGGACCAATGAAAGACTGTTCTTGCCTTGTCATTAGCTTATACTTGTCAGGATTCCCTCCGTAAAAGGCCTGTTTCCCAAACTTTACGGCATCAACGATGGAGAGCGACTTGCTGAACTGGTCGTATTCTGACAACAGTTCTTGCATTTGCTCCATTCTGCTTAAATTTTTAGGACGAAGAACCTGCCCTTTTCTGCGCGTATCAATGATCACTTCGAAAGGCATGATCCCATTGAAGCGAGATTCAAACCACTGTAAATCTGTAATTACACGGTCATCCTGAGGGAGGTCATCAACAACATTTCCCGTGGTTTCCATCTTGCTAACCCCATAAAAACCAGCAACAACCATTACAACAGTGAGAATATATACGGGTCTTCTGTGATTCGTTACAATGTGCACCAATTTATTCACAGCATGAAAGATCCACTTGCGGTCTAAGTGACGTACATGTCTGCGTTTTGGAGGCGGCAAGTAGCTAAAGACCGTTGGTATAGTCAACAATGAAACAGCAAATACGGCAAGGATGTTAATGGAAGCAATTACGCCGAACTGCTTCAGAATGTCAGAGTGCGTGAAAATAAAAGTCGCAAAACCCATTGCCGTGGTAGCGTTGGTTAAAAACGTTGCATTTCCAACCTTGTGAATTACCCGCGTAAGCGACTTTGCTTTGTTGCCATGCTTTTTGAATTCTGCATGGTATTTATTGAGCAGATAGATGCAATTAGGGACCCCAATGACGATCATTAACGGAGGGATTAACCCCATCAACATGGTAATCGGGTAATCGAAAATGGCAATTAACCCTATGGACCAGACAACACCAATTCCCACCACAAGCATGGAGACCAGCATGACCACAAAATTTCTAAAGAACAGCAATAACAAAAATGCTGTAACACCGGCAGCAAGCAACAAAAACAGCTTTAGTTCAGCCTTGACCTTTGAGGTCATTTGAGTTCGAATGTAAGGCAAGCCAGAAATGTGGGCTTTCAAACCAGTCTCAGCTTGAAAAGTATCTACCATGTCCAAGATCATTTGAACAGATTCCCCCCTGTTTTCAGAGTTAAACAACTTCGCATTGACGAAGACCATCATCAAAGTGGCCTCGCTGTTCTCTTGGTATAACAAGCCTTTGTAAAACGGCAAGGAGCGGACCTTTGTTAGGCCCGAGTCCAGTTCTGCCTGCGTTCGGGGCATGTTGGCGAATACCTTCTCAAAATCGAATTGTTGCAGTGAGTCATTTTTGACAATGGTGTAGGATTGCCCAATTGAAAAAACCGAATCAATTGCTGCAATGCCTTCACCCGAAACGCCTTCTTCATTTTCCAGAAAAACATGGATCTTCTTGACGTCCTGTCCGAGTTGATACCATTTCGAAAAATTATCTTTTGAGTAAAGGGCTTCGTCCTCAATTCCAATAACGATTACATTTCCATCTTCCGAAAAATTCTCAAGAAAATCTTGGTACGCTATTGAGGTAGGATCATTTTCTGGAAGCAAGCCGCCGAACTTGTAGCTCATTCGGACATCTTGCGCCTTCCAGCCCATAAAAATGGTCAATACAACCAATACAATTAAGATTGGCAAACGGTAACGAAGGATGTAGGAAGCTAAGGATGTCCACATGGATCAATGCGCTTTTGTGCAATATCTGTCTTTGACCAAGGTGCAAAGAAACAAAAATACAATCAAGCGAATGTGAAATAAGTGCAAACCTGCTCCCTGTTGTTGAGCGTTTCATAACTTTGGCACTTGAAATAGATTAGACCTCATGGCAAAATATGATGTAGTCATTATTGGCTCAGGACCTGGCGGCTATGTAGCTGCCATCCGTTGTGCTCAACTAGGAATGAAAACCGCTTTGATTGAGCGTTACGCTACGCTTGGCGGAACATGCTTGAATGTAGGGTGTATTCCTTCAAAAGCACTTCTTGATTCTTCAGAACACTATCACCAGGCGAAAGATCAATTTGCCACGCACGGCATTAAACTTGACAATTTGGAGGTAGATATGCCTCAAATGATCAAGCGGAAGCAGGAGGTGGTTGACCAAACTACTGGGGGAATTAATTTTCTGATGAAGAAGAATAAGATCGATGTGCTGCACGGACATGGTTCTTTCAAGTCAGCTACTGAGGTTCAAATAGCGAAAGAGGATGGTTCAACAGAGACCATTGAGGCCACGAAAGTGATCATTGCTACGGGATCGAAACCAGCATCATTGCCGTTCATTAAAATAGACAAAAAACGCATCATCACTTCCACGGAAGCACTCGAATTGAAGAGTGTCCCAAAAAAGATGATTGTTATTGGAGGCGGTGTCATTGGACTTGAGATGGGGTCTGTCTATGCGCGTTTAGGATGTGAAGTGACCATTGTGGAATACATGGACAGCATCATTCCAACCATGGATCGCTCTATGGGGAAAGAACTTGGCCGTTCGATGAAAAAACTGGGGATGAAGCTTCTTACCAGCCATAAGGTCAAGGAAGTCACCGGTACTTCGCGCAGCGTAACCGTAAAAGCAGACGATAAAAAAGGCAACGAAGTAGAGCTAAAAGCTGATTACTGCTTGGTTGCTGTTGGACGGAAACCATACACTGACAAACTTGGGTTAGAGAATACAGGTGTGAAAATGGATGACCGCGGGAGAATTGAAGTGGACGAACATCTTGAAACTGCAGTCAAAGGAATTTTCGCCATTGGAGATGTCATCAAAGGAGCTATGCTTGCGCACAAAGCGGAAGATGAAGGGATTTTTGTTGCGGAATACATGTCAGGACAAAAACCACACATCAACTACTTGTTGATTCCTGGGGTGGTTTACACCTGGCCAGAAGTGGCTAGCGTTGGCTACACCGAAGAGCAGCTCAAAGAAATGGGCACCGCATACAAAGTGGGTTCTTTCCCGTTTAAGGCAAGCGCAAGAGCCCGTGCAAGCATGGACACAGATGGAATAGCGAAAGTGCTCGCTGACAAAGAAACAGATGAAATTCTAGGAGTCCACATTGTGGGACCACGCGCTGCTGACATGATTGCTGAGGCAGTAGTAGCAATGGAGTTCAGAGCTTCTGCTGAAGACATTTCACGCATGAGTCATGCGCACCCAACTTTCACCGAAGCATTGAAAGAAGCAGCTTTAGCAGCAACAGATAACCGCGCTTTACACGTTTAATGAACCAACGGCAGTTTTAACTGTTGGGTAAGCTGTATGAAAACAGGAATCTTAATTATTAACCTCGGTACTCCAGACGCACCAACTCCGCGCGCCGTAGGCAGGTATTTACGTGAATTTCTTGGGGATGAAAGGGTCATTGATATTCCTTGGTTGGGACGAAAAATCCTCGTCAATGGAATCATCGCGCCTACAAGAAAATACAAATCGGCTAGAGAGTACAAAAAAGTTTGGACAAACAATGGATCACCATTGTTGCTGCATGCAATTGCGCTGAAAGAAAAGCTTCAAGAGCGCTTCAAAGGCGAAAACACAACCATTGAAATGGCCATGCGCTACCAAAGTCCGTCAATGAAAAGCGTGCTTGACAAAATGAATAAGGACAATTACGACCGCATTTTAGTCTTGCCCTTGTACCCGCATTATGCGTCAGCTTCAACAGGATCAACCATTCAAAAGGCAATGGAATTGATTTCTAAGTGGTATGTTATTCCAGAAATACAGATTATCAGTCAGTTCTGGGAAGATGAAGGCTACCTAGGTTCCTTTGAAAAAAGAGCACGTGAATTTGATTTGAATGCATATGATAAAATCCTTTTCAGCTACCACGGACTTCCTGAACGCCACGTAGATAAAGTCTATGAAGACCGGAAGTGCTCTAATCATTCTTGCGAAGACGAAATCAACGAAGAAAATAAGTTTTGCTACAAAGCCACCTGCTTTGCTACCACAAGAGCTTTGGCTAAAAGGCTAAACATCCCAGAAGACAAGTACACTGTTTGCTTTCAATCTCGTCTAGACAAGAAATGGCTGCGTCCTTTTGCTGACGAAGTCATTGAAGAACTAGGCAAGGAAGGGGTTAAAAAACTCCTCGTTTTCTCACCAGCCTTTGTTGCAGATTGTTTGGAAACGACTGTTGAAATAGGCAGAGAATATTTGGAAATCTTTGAAGAAAACGGCGGACAAACACTAGATTTAGTTCCGAGCTTGAACAGTGAAGATTTTTGGGTAAGCGGATTGGAGGGAATGATTCGGAAGAAATTAATTCTATAAAATGATAAAGGTCCCACGTTAGGAACCTTCATCGAGCTAATCATCTGAAATAAACTCCTGGCTTTCGGTTATCGAATGATTACCAGTGAGAGTCCGTAGATGTATGACAATTAGCATACCAGCCCAGTATTATAATATAAATCAACTGTAAGCCAGTAATATACAGTTTGTGTCATTTTGGGAATACTCCCATATTGGGATAACTCTACCGTATTGGGAAAAAAAACCTTCGTACCAAATCTAGCCAACCTAAATGACCAAACGGTCATTTACCTTCACGACGCACTCAAAGAGAGCAGATCTCTCCTTGCAATTGGATCTTTGAGGTCAATTGGCTTCAAAAACCCTTCAAAATGTAGCCTTGAGAACCTCCAAACCTTCTTGACCACCAAGAAAACATGGCTTTTTGGCTGGATTGGGTACGACGTCAAAAATGCAATTGAAGCGCTCAAAACAGACAAACCTGACTTTTTTGAACTGCCTGACCTTTTCTTTTGTGAACCACGCATCGTCATAGAAATCAACAGAGGAGACCTCAAAGTACTTAAAGGAGAAGACGAACCCGATCTCGAAAGCATCCAAAAGAGCTTGCTAGAAAATCCAGAAAAACACCCGCTGCACTCAGGTGAACTAACACCCCGAACACCAAAGGAAGCGTACATAAAAGACATTGAAATTCTTCTGAAACACATTCAACGGGGCGACATCTACGAAATCAATTATTGTCAAGACTTCTATAGCGAACACCACCCCATTCACCCGTTTAGCACTTATCAGACACTTCACTCACTTACAAAAGCTCCGTTTTCGGTTTACCTGAAACACAAGCAAAATTATTTGTTGTGCGCGTCACCTGAGCGCTACTTGAGCAAAAAAGGAAACACCCTCACCTCAGAACCCATCAAAGGAACCACCAAAAGAGGTAAAACACCTGAAGAAGATGAGTTCCTCAAAACAGAATTAAAGAACGACATTAAAGAGCGCGGTGAGAACATCATGATCACTGATTTAGTTCGAAATGATTTAAGCAAAGTAGCACGAAAAGGCACCGTGAAGGTGGAAGAACTTTGTGCCATTCACTCCTTCGAGACGGTGCACCAAATGATTTCTAAAGTATCTGCCGAAGTAGCATCAGACATCAACTTTGTAGACATCCTTCGCGCCACATTCCCCATGGGCAGCATGACTGGAGCTCCCAAAGTGAGCGCCATGCAATTGACAGACCGTTATGAAGCAGCAAGACGTGGGCTCTACTCAGGAACCGTAGGTTACATCACACCAGAAGGCGATTTCGATTTTAATGTTGTGATCAGAAGCCTTCTCTATAACGCACATTCGCATTACCTTTCTGCCAAAGTCGGAGGAGCCATTACTGCTCTCTCGTCTCCCGAAAAAGAATATGAAGAGTGCTTACTTAAAGCTGACGCCCTCTTTAGATCATTGCGCTGATGTTACAGAAATTCATTCAACACCTCCAATCTACCAAGCTCATCGCCCATGATGACTACACTATTGTAACCTGCAGCGGCGGGTCAGACTCAATGGCTCTGGCCGGACTTCTCAAGGCGGTAGAAATGAAATTTTGCCTCGCACATGTGAACTTTCAATTGCGGGGAGAAGATTCAGAACTGGACCAAGAAATTGTTCAAACCTGGGGGAAAGACAACGGCATTGAAGTGTATGTTAAACGCTTTGACACAGGCGCTATTGCTGAAGAAACAGGGCAAAGCATTCAGGCTACTGCGCGAAGGTTAAGGTATTTGTGGTTTGACCAATTGAAGTCAGAGATTCACGCCACCGCCATTGCCACCGCCCACCATAGCGATGACCAAGTAGAAACGCATTTGTGGCACCTCATGAGAGGAAGCAGCTGGTCTGGATTCACAGGCATCCCTCCTGTTCATGGCGACATTGTGCGTCCGCTGCTCTTCGCCACAAAAAAGGAACTCACCAGTTATGTTGCTGAAAACAACATTCCTTTTCGCACAGATAAAAGCAATGCCTCTGACAAATACATGCGGAATCGGATTAGAAACGAAGTGATTCCCTTGCTTGAAGACATCAGACCCGGCTTTAAACACAACGTGCACAGACAGATAGCGGCATTCTCAGAAGCGGGATACATCATTGACCAGTTCATGAGCGAGCTGGAATCTGGCATGCTGCACTTGGGAAGCGATGGAATTGAGCTGAACGTAGAAGACCTAAAAGAAATGCCCTTTTCGCGCTTATTATTACTGCACGTGTTGCCAGATTATGGCTTTCCAGGAAGGCGCGTAAGCGAAGTCCTTAACCTACTCAATGCCCAAGTTGGAAAAGCACTGTATTCTTCAACACACCGCATTATTCGCGAACGAGAAAGCATTCAAATTCGCCCTATTCCTTTAAATACAGCTGAAGAAACATTCATTTCTCAAGACGACCTTGAAATCCATTCACCAGCTCACTTAGTGTTAGAAATTTCTGAAAACACCACTCTCCCCAAAATGGGAAACTCGAATGAAGCTGTTTTCGACCTGGATAAAATTAAGTTCCCCTTGAAGCTTAGAAGGTGGAAATCTGGCGATAAACTTCAGCCTTTCGGCATGGAAGGCACGCAGAAGGTGAGTGACCTATTGATTCAAAACAAGCTTACAACGAGCGAAAAAGAAAACACCTTCGTACTGAAAAGTGGGGCTGCTATTATTTGGGTTGTAGGCATTCGCACCAGTGCAGCTTCAAAAGTCTCAACACACACGAGTAAGGCGCTTAGAATCAAATATGTAGGGATTAACTGAAACCTTTCATCTCGGACTGTCGTTTATCAACTCACCTAACGACTTTACCATGACACCATTTTTAATCAGCCATCCTGTCACCCGCGCCTTTCTATCAGGAATGCAATATGCTGATGCTGACGTTCTAGAAACGTCATTTGCCCAGCGCACAAGAAGCCGTAAACTTTTCACAGCCATCTCTTTAGAATCGCTAAAGGTCCAAGAAGTTGTTCTCTGGATTGAAGCGAAGAATTACTGTTTCCCAATCTCTAGCCGCATCACAGCCATTGGCGACCGCATGATCCATCTGGAAAAAAATGTGCGCATCCCCATTCGTTCAATTTGTCAAGTGGAGCTTAAGTCATAACCTAATCTTAGTTCGTACTTTCGCTGAATGAGCAACCTTTCCGCAAAAGACCGCGAAGTCGCATTCCGTCTCTATTTACTCCTCGCTGGTTTGTTTATCGCAAGCCTTGTCACTTGCAATTTAATCTTCAGAAAGTTTTTCATTTGGAACCCTTTTGGGGAAGAGGGCTTCTCGTTCGAACAGAGCGTTGGAATACTTCCTTATCCGATCACCTTCCTACTTACAGACTTAATTTCAGAAGTTTTTGGAGCCAAACGAGCGAACCAAGTGGTTTTTGCCGGACTGATCTCATCTGTCTTCGTGCTTCTGATCATCACTCTTGCCGGTGAAGCATCTGCAACCGCATGGTCTCCCGTCACAGATGGGGAGTTCAATCACGTATTCGGACAAACAGCAACCGCAGTTGGGGCAAGCATGTGCGCGTACCTCATTGCTCAATTCGTAGACATCCGCGTGTTTCATTTCTTAAAAGAAAAGACGAAAGGCAAGCGCCTTTGGATCAGAAATAACTTTTCGACCATCACCTCTCAATTTATCGATACTTTTACGGTCGTCATTTTGCTTTGCTTTTTGGGCGAAATAGAATGGAGCTTACTTTGGATCCTTGTTTTGAATGGATTTCTATTCAAAGTCTTGGTTGCTATTTTTGACACACCGCTCTTTTATCTGACCACTTGGTTGGTGCGGAGGCGGTTCAAATTAGCCCTTGGCGAAGAAGTAAAACTATATTAGGATTCCAAATTTAGAGATAGTAGAACATAACCCAAGCGTAGCATTATCGGTATATTTGATAGCATTCAATACAGAAAAACAATGTTGAGATTTAAAGCAACAATTTTATTATTGGCATCCTACGCACTCTTTTCTGGTGGTGTTTTGGGCCAAATCTTCGACCCAGTAGAATGGGAATTCACTTCATTTAAAACGGGTGAAAACGAGTACGACCTTGTCTTTAAGGCGGAAATAGAAGATTGCTGGCACATATACTCTCAAACGCTAGAAGGAGATGAAGGACCACTTCCACTCTGGTTTAGCTTTGAAGAAAACGCCAAGATTGAATTCGTAGAGGGTGTAATAGAGTGCAAAAACCAAATGCTCGTCGAATTCGACCCGAATTTCAAAATGAATTTGAACTTCTATGAAGGGCAAACGAGCTTCAGACAGCACATTAAAGTGCTTGACGCGAGCGCTGACAGCATTAAAGGCTTTCTTTCTTTTATGGTCTGTGACCCTTCAAAATGCTTACCTCCTGAAGACATTGACTTTGGTTTCGCTTTAGCTGACGCTACTGAAATGCCAACAGACTTCACGTATTGTCCAGACAGACCTAGACCTCCTTGCGATCTGCATGAAGGCGGTTCTGGTGAGCACACTGATGACGCCACAGATGACGCTAGTACTACCGGTGAGGGCGAAGAAGAGGAAGAAAAAGGATTGTGGGCATTGTTTTTCATCGGGTTCGGACTCGGATTCGCTGCATTGCTTACGCCTTGTGTGTTCCCAATGATCCCAATGACCGTTAGTTTCTTCACAAAAACGTCTAAGACAAAGGCACAAGGAATTCGAAATGCATTGCTCTATGGGTTCTTTATCATCGTTATTTATACCGGCCTTGGACTCGTTCTTACTGCCATCTTTGGCGTAGACATCCTCAATGCGATCTCAACAAACCCCTGGTTTAACCTCTTCTTGTTTGCACTTCTGGTGATCTTCGGATTGTCATTCTTGGGCGCTTTCGAAATCACCCTTCCAGCATCTTGGGCGAACAAAGCGGACGCTGCTTCAGACAGAGGAGGTGTTGCAGGTATTTTCTTCATGGCTGCTACCTTGGCCATTGTATCATTCTCTTGTACTGGTCCGCTTGTAGGTTCTGCCCTTGCAGGAGCTGCGAAAGGAGGCTATGGCGGTCCGGCCACCATCATGTTCGGATTTTCATTGGCCCTTTCACTTCCATTTATGTTGTTCTCTGCCTTCCCAGGCTGGCTGAACAGCTTGCCACAGTCAGGTGGGTGGTTGAATTCAGTGAAAGTAGTACTTGGACTTTTGGAAATTGGTTTCGCATTCAAATTCTTGTCGAACGCTGATTTGGTGTGGCAAGCAGGCTTGTTGAAGCGTGAGCTGTTCATCTCCATTTGGGTAGCCATTTCAACCATCATGACGTTGTACCTTTTCAATTTCATACGCTTTTCTCATGATTCGAAAACAGAAAAGGTGAGCACCACACGCTTTGGATTCGGATTGCTCTTTCTGGTATTGACCATTTATATGGTCCCTGGTATTTCAGGTGCTCCGTTGAAAATAATCTCTGGCTTCCCGCCTCCGATGTTCTACGCTGAGAACCCGCCAGAAAACCACGTTGAAGCACATTTTCAAGATTACGACTTGGCCATGGCAGAAGCGATAAAGCAAGACAAACCATTGCTGGTAGAC
>Ga0208903_1000133_pt1 | contig 72522 bp, 70 predicted proteins | sample AntAceMetag02UKJ_FD_184769 | JGI IMG/M metagenome (GOLD analysis project Ga0208903, IMG submission 184769) | Saline lake microbial communities from Ace Lake, Antarctica - Antarctic Ace Lake Metagenome 02UKJ (SPAdes) (version 2) | ecosystem: Environmental > Aquatic > Non-marine Saline and...
AGATGCAGCACGACAAGGAGAACGAGAAGCCACTCAGGGAGAAGTACGACAAGGAGTTGGAGGCTTGGACTCAGAAGGTCAAGAAGTACGCTCTCACCATGCCCAAGCCTAAGGACATGGACATGGTTGGGGTTGGGGGAGGCTACTACCACCGTACTGGCTCGGGCAACCCTGAGGATATTACTGTTCAAATAGTCCTTGCGGTTCCGGCTAATAAGGTTCCAGAACGCCCCGAGGCTCCTGACGCTGTTGCGGCTTGGCAGTACCGTGATGCGGTGGAGAACATTGAGAACGCGCTCCGGTTGCTCCGTATGACCGACCAAGAAGAAATCAGCACGGGTACTTACAGCAAAATTGCTCAGTACCTCTAACGGCTGGACAGCCCCTCACTACGGTGGGGGTTGTTCGCGTAAAAAATATCGGGCACGGTCTATACAATAAAGACATACCGACACCGAGTAAAAGGCTGGGTGCGGTCTACTGAGGAGGTAGTAATGATTATCGAGAGTGCGGTCAGGGATAGTTCCCTGGAGTTGTACCTGGACAATGCTCACGGCATTGCCTTTGACACCTGCCACAAGATTTATGTCTTGATGGACAGCGAGCAGATGGGTCTGATGCGGGAGTATGAGTATGACCCTTTGATTTCTTCAGACGAGATGACACCTGCCGAGATGTACGAAACGGTGGCTGGCTGGTACGAGGAGTCTTGCCAACTGCGGTTTATCCAAGCCGTCACCACAGCCCCAGATAACCCCAACGAGGGCTATGTAGATATAGTTCCCCAGTTCCTACTGTTCAACGAGGACGAGGACGAGGACTGATAAGGAGAGTGCCCCTCTACGGAGGGGTACTTTCCGTAAAAAGTGGCGTGGTGCGCCGATACAATAAAGACACGGACAGCAAAGGAGGACAATTATGTCTGAAAAAGTGACGGTGGCACACCTGCCTACCTGTAACTTCTGTACCAACCTGGCAGGATATGACGCTAGGACGGTGTTAGGCGCGTGGGCTTACCTATGCGAGGAACATTTCTACCCCATGACCGAGGGACGGCTTGGGACTGGCTACGGTCAGAAACTAATCCTGGAGGAGGCATGATGGCAATAGTAGTTAGGCGCTACGGCGTTACACCAACACGCGCCGGTCTGGTATCGACCTGCGTGGAGTGTGGGAGAGTATTCGACCTCACCGATGAAACTGACGCTAACGAGTTAGCCTACGGACACGACTGCGAGGTGTGAGTGACACGGCACGCCCCCTCTCCGGAGGGGGTGCTGTCGTTGTCCCGTAAAAAATTGGGAGTAGTGGGAATAAAATAAAGGTATCAACGGGAGGAGGAATGATGATATGTCAATACTGTAATGAGAACCCTGTCCGGGAAGGCTGGGCTATCACCTGCGCCGTGTGTACTTTCATGTGTACACGGTGCAAGGAGGACACACCCTACGAATTAGGAGTGTCCTGGGATAGGTACTGTGACCCCTGCGGTGTTGCGGTGGCTTCTGTCCCATTCTAAGCGACTCCCCCTCTCCGGAGGGGGTTTCGCCGTTCCGTAAAAAACATGGAGGGGGGCTTATACAATAAAGACATGACGGGGGGACACTAGGGCTTTCCGCATAACCTGAGGAGGACACCATGGGTGACCGTTCGAATATCGCGATTGTCTACCACACCGGAGAAACTATCTACCTGTACGGGCATTGGCTCGGGCATGAAAGTCAGAGGATTGTCGCACGCGCAATTTCTGAGGGCAGGCGAATGGAAGACGAGTCTTATTTCGCTCGGATTCTTTTTAGCAAAATGATTGCTGAGGACATTGCCGGCGAAACCGGCTTCGGTATCGCACCGTATGAGGTAGACCAGGACTACGGCAATCCCACAGTTACCGTGGATTTTCGTGACCACACGGTGATGCACGACAACTGGGATAACGCTGTCCCGTTCGCTGACTACCCCCGGCTAGTACTGGTATAGCCTGACGGGAGCCCCTCACTTCGGTGAGGGGCTACCCCGTTCCGTAAAAAATTGGCTACGGCATGGATACAATAAAGACAACAGCAGGGGAAATACCCCTACGGGAGGAGAGTCATGGATACGGCTACGGTAGTAGGATTGGTGGCTACTACACCACGATATGTAGAAACTATTGACGGGAAGCGTGTTTTATCTTTTCGTCTGGCGTGCCCTCAGAAGGGTTACGACAGGGACACCGGCGAGTGGGTGCCTAAAGACACAAACTGGTACACGGTGCTGTGCTTTGACGATGTAGCAAGCGACTGTGTCGACAGGGTTGGCAAGGGGAGTCGGATTGTTGTAGTTGGTAATCTGATGAAAGTCACAGATTGGTCTGCTGACAGCCCCTCGGGTACTTCGGTAGAAATACACGCCCACACCCTGGGTAACCTGGGGAAGAACATATCCTAACGGTAACCCCCTCTCCGGAGGGGGATTACCCGTCTCCGTAAAAAATCACACGGTGCTTCGGTACAATAAAGATATGGAAAGGAGGTCAGCAAATGTCTGACATAAAATACCCTGAGGTGGAAGTAGAACTGGTAGGACAGGACGGCAACGCGTTCGCTGTTATGGCAAGAGTGAGCAAGGCTCTCCGCCGGGCTAGTGTGGCTCAGCAGGAGATTGACGAGTACCTCAAGGAATCTACCTCTGGGGACTACGACCACCTAGTGGCAACCGCCACCCGGTGGGTTACGGTTCACTAACCCCACACGGCACTAGCCCCTCTTCGGAGGGGTTATTGTCGTCCGTAAAAAATGCGGTGAGGACACCATACAATAAAGACATAGACAAGGAGGCACTAGAACTCTTTGCTATAACCTGAGGAGGAACTATGTACGAGGTCGAGACCAGAATGGTCATAACCACACCACGGTGTCCCGAGTGCGGAGAGGCTGGCATTCTCCAAATCCCGGCAGACGGCTACGACCGCTGGGCAGAGGGTGCGCTTATTCAAGAAGCCTTTCCCAACCTTTCCCTAGCCCTTAGGGAACAACTGAAGACCGGCTATCACGGCGCTTGCTGGGATACGGCTTTTGGACCCGTCCCTTTTTAGCCCCACACGGCAATTCCCCGGCTTAGGCTGGGGTTTTGTCGTCCCGTAAAAAATGAGGGAACACGGGAATATAATAAAGACATAGACACCAAGCAAAAGGCTTAGTGTCACTACCCTGGAGGAGTACCTATGAGTACACGGGCAAAGGTAAGGGCAAAAGTCCTTGCAGATGGTGGGACCTTTGAGGAGGGCTACACCGGCTGGGCAAGCGACACCTACTGGGTCGAGGTAACACTCTCCGATTCAGAAACGGTGTGGGCTTGTGAGGCGACAGAGTACGACAGCCTCTGGACCCTGAGGGTCGAGCAAGAGGATAGCGAAACTCGCGCTCAGATGTGGAGCTATGTCTGGGACAAGGTACGCTTTCCCGTAGTTCGCCGTGATAGCTTCTCACAAGCTGTCTAACCCCCAAGCCCCTGTCAGAAATGGCAGGGGTTCCTGGGGTGCCGTAAAAAAATTCTATCGAAGGTCGTACAATAAAGACAACGGCACACGGGGTACGCCTGTGAGCCACTACCTGAGGAGGCACTATGAGTGACAACCCTTTCGACAACCTGGACATTATCAACCAGGACGCGATTGACGCGATGGATGACGAAACCGTCAAGACGGTTTGGGAAATCCTTACCAAAGCCGGCTACTAGGCGAGAGAGGGCGGGGAAACCCGCTCTCTCCCCCTACCCCAACAGAAAGAGGAAAGAATGTTAGAAAGAATTACACGGGTAAATTACTACTGGAAAGACACGGTAATCCCTGGAGATACTGACGCACAAGTAGTTATCCTGAACGATAGCGACAAGTACGAACAAATGTCTAATGATGGAAGTTTCGATGAGCGTATCTGGTTCTACTTTCAGAATGAAGATGAGTTCCAACGAGCCTTTGACCCCGCTAACACGGAGTTCGAGTTCGTCCTCACCGGAGGATAGGTTTTCCTCCCAGGGAAAAAGCACAAGCCCCGCCATTTCTGGCGGGGTTTTGTGTGTCCGTAAAAAGTTAGGGGACACGGGGATACAATAAAAACATCAGCACGGAACAAGCGGTGTTCTGTGTCTAACCCTGGAGGAACTATGTATTACTTTGTTACGGTTATAGAAAAAGCCTCACGAGAGATTGTGGCGACTTATCTTGACGCCTTTGAGTCTGACGCTCACGAGAGGGCTCAGACCATTGGAACCATTGAAGGCTACGCGGTGTTCATTACTAGTGGTGACCCACTCTCATAGCAACTAGGGGAGCCCCAGCTTAGGCTGGGGTTTCTGCTGTCCGTAAAATTCGATCGACACGGACGATACAATAAAAGCACAGACAGGGACACAAGGTTTCTGTCCTAACCCTGGAGGATAGCAATTATGCGTTCACACGATGGATTGGCAGAATGGGCTTTGGAACAAGCCACCACACGGGAGCAAATTGCTCACCACATCGAGCGTTTGCGCGATGATGCCCTGATGATTCACGACTACCCCGAGCAGGCTATCGCCTTTATCGAGGACGAACTCCGTGAGATTCGGGTGCTACTGGCTAGGGATTCAGACTAGCCAGACACGGAACCCCTCTCCGGAGGGGTTTCGGTCGTCCGTAAAAATCGATCGAAGGACGGAATACAATAAAAACATCAGCACGGAAATACCGGGCGATTGCTGGGAGGAGTGGCTATGCCCACTTTGGTTGTCACGGACACCAACAAGATTGGTGTCGATGGTTTGGTGGAAAGGCTTGCCGACCACATCATTATGGTAGTCGATAGGCGCGGGTATGGTGAGCAGGACAATGTCCACACCATCACGCTTGCCGACACCATTCGCAACACGGAGGCGCACGGGCTTGCCTGTCGCCTAGGGTTTCTCGCCCACATCGAGTAGCCCTGCCCATACTGTCCCCTCTCCGGAGGGGATAGTGTGCGTTTGCTGTCCGTAAAATTCGATCGAAGCACGGAATATAATAAAGACACAAGCACACGGGAACCCCTGTGGCTTACCTGAGGAGGAACTAATGAGTGAAAATATGTGTTCAGGCTGTGGCGATATCTGCCGGGCAAGTGAATCAAAGTGCGGTATCTGTAGAGGGGGGTGGTGAGAGATGGGCATCACGGAAATGTTCCAACTGATTCGCCAAGTCTGGTCAGACTCTATGTCAGACAATGGCGCTATCTGGGAACGCTCTAACGCGGAACTACAGAATGCTAAGGCTAACTACCCCGACCTGTACGAAGAAGCCCTGGCTATGGCATACGAGGCGAGTGTGAATCAACGATGAGCCAGACACCAGACACGGCTTATGGGGTAACGCTCAGTTTCACATTCCACGAGCCACGGAACAAGACACGGGAAGAAGCCGAGCGCTTTATCAACGAGTATGTGAGCAGACTCGCCGAGAATGACGAGAGTGACCTACCCGAAGTCCGATGGGACGATGTGGAGTGGAACATCGTGGAACTACTGCCAGAAGCACAGTAAGCCACAAGCAAGCCCCTGGCGAGAGCCGGGGGTTTTGCTGTCCCGTAAAATTCGATCGAAGCACGGAATATAATAAAGACATAGCACAAGGGCACAAGGTCCTAGTGCTCTAACCCTGAGGAGAAAGAAATGCTGAAAGAGAAACTGACCACACTGCCGGAGTTGTACAGCACGGACGAGACGAAGGGCGACCTGCCTGCTGTTTATGTGTTCACACCAGACGCTGGAGCGACCTGGGTGCTTTGGGAGTACAGCCCCGAAGAAGGACTGGCGTTCGGGCTGTGCGACCTGGGCTTGGGCTTTCCCGAGATGGGATATGTCTCAGTCCCCGAGTTGGAATCACTACGCGGTAAGTTTGGCTTGCCTGTCGAGGTAGACACCAGCGTCACCACACGGTTCCAGGGCTACGAGAAGGCTGGAGTGTCGACCCCTGAGTACCTGATGGCTTGAGAGCCGTACCCCCCAGCCCCCACTCCGGTGAGGGTTGGGGCAGTGTGCTCGTAAAATTCGATCGAAGCACGGGTTATACTAAAAACATCACAAGGGAAAGGAGACAATAATGTCTTACACTTACAAAATAGTGTTTGTGATAATCACCCTGGGAGTGGTACTCTCTTTCCACGACACCTACTGGCCTTGGGCTATGGTTCCTCTGGTGCTTTCGGCACTGGTTGGCGCTATTGGGCTCAGGCTCGGGGGTCGAGGAAAATAAGTTTTCCTCCCAGGGGAAAAGGCAGACCCCCTACTTCGGTAGGGGGTTCTGTCATTCCGTAAAAAAGACATAGCACGGAGAATATAATAAAGACATAGACAGGGAGACAAAAGGGCTTTCTGCTATAACCTGGGAGGTCATTATGGCTAAGCAGTTTCGAGTCCTCGCAAGCAAGTCGGGCTTCAAGACGTTCGACTTCACTTATGACGCACACGAGGAGTCATACGCTCGCAAGGTCGCTAACACACTGAGCGATGAAAATTGGTCAGTGTGGTTTGAGACCCTCGATGACAAGCACCAGAGTGCGGTCATCAACGACCTAGACTTTGTCTTCGGCAAGACACAGTTCTAAGGCGCACGGCAGACCCCTGGCTTCGGCTAGGGGTTTTGTCGTTCCCCGTAAAATTCGATCAACACGACTTGTAGAATAGAGATATCACAGAGAGACACTAGGGCTTTCTGGATATCTGGGAAGGAAACAAATTATGTATCAGGTAAAAATCTTTACACACAGAGATGCCTCGCTCTTCGCCGAGTCTGAGACGTTCCAGACTAGGGAGGAAGCCGATGCCTACGCCACGTCTGTTGGCACGGGAGAGGGCTACTGGACCGAGATTCACCACTCGCAGGCGGTGTGGAGCAACTTCACATCACACGAGAGGCTTGCCCACCAGTAAGCCCTCACCCCAGGACCCCACTTCGGTGGGGCTTCTGGCATTCCGTAAAATTCGATCGACCCTAGGAATACAATAAAGACATAGACAGCAGGGAAATGCCCTGTGTCTACCTGGGAGGCACTAATGGCTCACAACTACAAGGTCAATGGCTGGTTCGGTTCTACCACGGCAGGGTGGCGTATCGCCCTGGAGCCTGCTTTCTTCGAGGACATCGAGGAGGCACGGCTCTATGCCCAGGGACTCCACCTAGCCAATCAGGAGGCTAACACGGAAGCCTACGAGGTCGAGGTCTTCAGACTTCGGGAGCGAGGTCTTGCTCTCCGAGTCCTGGAGTACAGCGCCTAGGACTACCCCAGGGACCCCACTTCGGTGGGGTTTCTGGAGTTCTTGCGCCGTAAAAATCCCGGAGTGAGATTGGTACAATGGAACCACACCACAAGGGAGCACAGGGCTCCTCGCGGAGCTCTCCACGAGAGCAAGCTCTAGCTCATCACCAGGACCCCACTTCGGTGGGGTTTCTGGCGTTTATAGGTTTTTACGATAAAGGTGTGTAGGGTAGTGGCAACTAACTAATATTTATTTCTAGGGGGGAATAGTGGCTAATCCAGATACGGACTTACAAGGGGTAGGGGTCTACTTAGAACAAAGATCCCCTAACAGACTGACCGGAGCTACTCACCAGCTGTTTATTTTTCCGGAGGGCTATACGCCTACACTTCAAAGGATTGTCCCTAAGGTTTTCCATAGGCATCTCAACAGGTACGCCCCACGGAAGAACTGGATCTGTGCGCCATTACACCTTAACGAGGTTGACTTTTCTGATGAGGAAACTGTGGCTGAGTTACTACTACCTCCGCTGGCTCGAGCTGTATGGGGAGAGTACACACTGGTTGGGAAGCCACTACTCTTCGAGGTATCAAAGAAGGACATGTTCGAGGTTGCTAGGAGAAAACTACCTACGCGGATTAATTTAAAGATAAAGACAATGCGGAGTGCTCACGGCTACCCAGAATCTGTAGTCGAGATCGAGAAGAAGGAGGAAGCAGATGGTTGATGTAGCACGGGATGGTGTAGGTAGGTTCCAGGGCCCGGTAAAAGGCTCAAGGGCAGTTACTGAGCTCGAATCATGGGACATCTTGGTTGATATCCTTAAACAGAGCTCAGACGAGGCTGTGGCCAAGAGATTACTTGGTGAGGTCCCTGGAGATGGAAGATACATCCCACGGAAGCCTAAAGGCTCCGGGATGTCACAAAAGGAAAAGAAGTTAATGAATATTGATGCTCTAGAAGGCCACACCAGCTACGAGAGGCCAAATGGGGATCTCTACTACAGCAGACCCTGGGGAGCTCACGCGGATGTCGAGGTCCTGAGGAAAGCCAGGGAAGCCACGGCTTCTGGCTCTGGCTCGTCGCTGTTTGCCTTGCTCTATGGATCACCAGGGTGTGGCAAGACTGCACTGGTCGAAGCGGCGTTCCCGGATGTTTATACGTTGATGGGAACTGGCGACACTGAGGTTGCTGACCTGGTTGGTGGTTACATCCAGAATGACGATGGTGGCTTCGAGTGGGTTGATGGTGATCTGTTGAAGGCTGCAGAAAATGGAGCTGTCTACTTCATCGACGAGATTGGGTTGATTGACCCCAAGGTTCTTTCAGTCGTGTACGGGCTGATGGATGGGCGGCGAGAGCTTTCTGTTACTGCCAACCCCCAACGCGGAACCATTAAAGCTCATCCCAACTTTTATGTGGTGGCTGCAACAAACCCCAATGCTCCTGGCGTGCGGCTTTCAGAGGCGCTGCTGTCACGCTTCACGATGCAGGCAGAGATGACCACGGACTGGGGACTGGCCAAGAAGTTAGGTGCCTCGGTCCGAATCGTCACTGCCGCCCAGAACCTGGCTAAGAAGCAGAGCTCGCGTGAGGTGTCTTGGGCACCTCAGATGCGAGAGCTCCTGGCGTTCAGGGATGTGTCAGAGCTTTATGGAACTGATTTTGCGATCTCTAATCTCCTGGCTTTGGCTCCAGAGATGGATCGTCCAATGGTTGCAGATGTGTTGACCAGGGTCTATGCTGAGGACCACCGACCAGCGAGGATTTAAGATGGAGCATTTGAGGCACAGTGATCCAGAAGGGGAGAGCCCTCCGCCCCCGATCGAGTGGCTGAAGGTCGGGACCACTGTTGCTGACCTGACCAATCAGCTCTCTGCCCGGAATGACATCATCGCCCTCGTCGGGCCTGATGCGGCACATGGTGCGCCAGCCTGCTTCTTCCCCCACCACTCTGAGGTTGAGCTCAACACCAACACAGCTTTTGGGCCCAGAACAGCCCCAGAGGATGTCGGGGACCTCACTGATCCCAAGAGGCAGTACGAGTTTCCTCGTGCAGTTGGTCTGATTGCCCACGAAGCCTTCCATGCTCGATACAGCAGGTGGAGTGCGTCTGAAACAGCAGATCAGCTCAATGCGGAGGAGTTCAAGGCCTTCGAGCTGCTGGAGGAGTCACGAATTGAGTATCAGGGGCTTCAGGATGTCCCACGGGTTCGTGAGTTCATTAGATCGGCTGTGATTGACATTAATCTTGAGCACCGCCCCGAGATGGAGCACACAGAGGCCGCTTTCCAGGTTTTTGGTTTAATCAATGCACGCGTTCAGGCTGGCACGCTCGAGGAGCGAGAGGTCGAGGATGTTGTGGGCCAAGTCACTGACTTTTTAGGCGCAGAGCTTTCCCTGCACTTGTCTGGAATTGTCTCGACGTTCCATGAGTCCAGAGATCTTTCGGAGAGGCACCAGCTGGCTCGTGAGTGGGTCGCTGCAAAGCATGAGGCGGCTGATCAGAGAGGGGAGAAGCCTGATGGTGGTTTTGACCCCGCAGCCCTGGCTCAGGCCGTAAAAAATGCGCTAGAAGATATTATCCTTACAGCTAGCATTGCTTTAGCTGACCAAGAGTCAGACGAGGTAGCCGAAGCTTTCGTGCTTGATGTCCAACAAAAGACAAAGCAGCGTAAGCGCAACGAGCAGGAGGCAGAGAAGCTGTTCAGCAAAGCTTCGGAGCTTAGCTCAAGCTTCACTCGGTCACACATGAAGCAGATGCGGGATCCAACCCCCGAGGAGCGTGCGGCTGCAGTTATCGTCGCCACCGAGCTGGAGAAGGCAAAGTACCACGACCGCATTGAGATTGAGACAGACAACTATCTTCCTCCTGGTCGACTTCGCACACGAGCACTTGTCCAAGCACGGGCAGCTGAGAGCAAGGGCCTCAGGCTGGCAAGCACACCCTGGCGTAGGACCAAGCGCAAGCACACTATCGACCCTTCTCTCACAGTGGGGGTGATGGTGGACATCTCTGGCTCTATGTCGAGCGCCATGGAGCCTATGGCAGTGACAGCCTGGGTCATGAGCGAGGCAGTTCGTAGGATTCAGGGGCGAGCGGCTATGATCTACTATGGCGACTCAGTGTTCCCCACACTCAGCCCTGGGCAGCACCTAGAGAAGGTCTACATCTACGGAGCCTATGATGGCAGCGAGGAGTTTGACAAGGCTTTTCGTGGGCTAGATGGGGCCCTTGGACTTCTTGAGGGCTCGGGTGCTAGACTGTTAGTGATATCGTCTGATGGACACTATCGGTCTGATCAGATTGAGCAGGCACGACATTGGATCACAGAGTGCGCCAAAGCCGGGGTTGCGATTCTTTGGTTGCCCTACGACACAGGGCGTAGTCTCAGCAGGCTCCTGGGCCCTGGTGTGCCCCAACATCATATTTCGGTGGTCACAGGAACTATGTCTCCAGCAGGCGTAGCCACACGCATTGGCCGAGCTGCAGCCGCAGCCCTGGCTCAGGCAAGTCAATAGAAGGAGAAAGAGCATTATGAGAGAAGAAGGATCCATAGTTATAAGCAGGCGCTACACCCCGATGCTGAGCGCAGCCCTGGGGCACTACATGAAATTCCTCACGGCCTCCCTCCATCGAGAAGAAGACATGGACATTGATCAAATGGCTGATTTCATGGAGGTGTACACGACAGCCGGAAGCCTCTGGGTCAAGGCAATGAAGTCCCAGGGGTTTGACCAGAAGGACATTGCAGCCCTGATGTCCATGATCGATGGTAGGCGCTTAGATGGTCTACTCTGATCTCATCCCCCTGATTCGAGAGGTGCTGTTTGTCGGAGAGCATTTCACGATGATGACTTCGGTTGCTGTGGACGAGGCCCTACGGGAGCCTGGTGAGTCGGACGACGAGTTTTACATCCGTCTTGCTTCGGTGGGTATAGAGCAGTACTACGGGTGGAATGTGCGGGAGCAGTCGGTCGATATTGCTGTCGTCCTGGAGTAGGGTTGCTATCATATAGGGGTGGATAAATCATATCGCCCCGTGGCCAACCCTGCATACGCCAAGGCCATCTCCGAGCTTCGTCGAAGCAACGCGGCGGGCACTCACGCGGACGCCAGATCGCGTAGAGAGAGAAGTCGAGAGGCGGCTCTCAAGGCGGCAATTAAACGAGAAACCGAGGCCGAGTGAATGTACTAGAGGTTACATACGTAACTCCTACCACCGCAGTTGCACTGGTCGACGACCCCAAGGATGGCTCCACTAAATTGGTGGTGGTGCACCTCACCGGGGAGGATGCTGTCGTGCTAGACTTTGACTCCTTGATAACTACTGAAGCACTGACTGCGGCAGGACCTCGAGAGGCGATGCGAGTCACTCGGGAACTTCGGAGTCAGCTGTGGGATAGTGAGAGCGGTCATGCGGTATCCTAATATAGCGCCCCTCGTAGGGGCCGTGAAAGAACGGTTTAACACAATGAAAGTTGATCTGAGTCGAGTAGTCTGGACCTCAGTTGCAGCCACTGGTTGCGCACTGGGCTCCATTGCCTCAGCCATCTGGGGCTCTTTGGATCTGACGCTGGCCCTTGGGCTGGTTGCAGTGGCCTCGGCTTTGCTGTCAACGCGAGAGGTTAGGTAATGGATAACGAGAAGACCCCAGAAACAAAAGCAGATGAGCAGGAGAGTGCAGTAGTCATTGAGGCTGTGGAGCCCCAAGAGACTCCCAAGCCCAAGGCTCCAGTTGCTTCGACCCCAGCTAGTTCTATCGAGCATGGCTCAGTCGTTTCGATGTCGGCGATTGTCGCAGGCAGTAACAGCCGGAACTCTACTTCTGTGCGGCTGGTCCAAAGACGGCTAATTGAACTTGGCCACATGGGTGCAGGGTCTGACCTTCCCGGTTGGCTCAGCAATGGCACTCTCGACGCCCTGGCTGAGTACATGGACAAGGCACGAGTCAAGGCGTCAAGCGAAACTGATCATGCGGTGATTGAGTCCCTGATGAAGGGCACACCCGCCAAAGTCACCAAGTAGCCCACACGGTTCTAACACGGGCAACCTTGGGCGCTTTTTCTGTTGGGGTGGTGCCCCCTGTGGGAGTGCCCCCTTACCCTAGCCAGGGGGGCGCTGGGGGTGACTTGAGTAGGCGCTACCCCAGGGGCTGAGACTCTACTAGGACAGTCTCCACCCCCAACGACTAAGCCCCCCTCTTTCGAGGGGGGCTAGCCTGTGATGACCTACCAGGTGGCGACTGTGCGAGCCCCTGTGAACTCCCAGGGGAGTGAGCCGTAAGCCAAGCGAGCCATGTCGTGGAATGCAAGCTCTTCGTTCTTGTAGGTTGCGCTAGCAATTCCAGTTCCCATTGCCTTGCAGTCTTTGGCGAACTCGCGAACCTGCGCGACTGTGTCGATTGCGAAGCTGTACTCTGTGCCGTTCATGTCCCTAGCTGTGATTCCAAACATTTTGCTACCTCCCAGATTGTGAGCCTGGCTTCGTGCCCTGCTCGTTGTAACTATTATTGCATGATTTATTAGAATAACCTAATCGCTTACATCCCGGGCGTGTCGCTTCTGGGTTGTAGGCTTTCATGCCGTGACCCCTCTAGAGTCACTTGCCTATGTCCCTGAGTAGCACGGTTGCCCACACGGTTCTAACACGGGCAACCTTGGGCGCTTTTTCTGTTGGGGTGGTGCCCCCTGTGGGAGTGCCCCCTTACCCTAGCCAGGGGGGCGCTGGGGGTGACTTGAGTAGGCGCTACCCCAGGGGCTGAGACTCTACTAGGACAGTCTCCACCCCCAACGACTAAGCCCCCCTCTTTCGAGGGGGGCTAGCCTGTGATGACCTACCAGGTGGCGACTGTGCGAGCCCCTGTGAACTCCCAGGGGAGTGAGCCGTAAGCCAAGCGAGCCATGTCGTGGAATGCAAGCTCTTCGTTCTTGTAGGTTGCGCTAGCAATTCCAGTTCCCATTGCCTTGCAGTCTTTGGCGAACTCGCGAACCTGCGCGACTGTGTCGATTGCGAAGCTGTACTCTGTGCCGTTCATGTCCCTAGCTGTGATTCCAAACATTTTGTTTCCTTTCCCAGGTAGCTTGGCCTTGTGCCTTGCTGATGTTTCTATTATAGACACACCCCCCTAGGGGTTGTCAAGTCTGAATCTGTTTTTCTGCATCCCGGGCGTGTCGCGCTTAGGTATGCGGGTATGTCTCTAGGGGGGGGTGTGACTGTGTACACCTAGCCCCTAGCCCCTACACGGGTGTAACACGGGCGCGAATTGGGGCAACCCTTCATGCGGTGGGTGGTCGCCCAGAGAGTCCCTGAGGGTTCCCTAGTACCTAGAGGGGAAGCCCCCCCCCTTACTTGCCTAGTTACTTGTGCGCCATTAGTCATACCCCAGGGGGCAGGGGTGTACTAGTTGAGCACGCTCTAGCACTTAGTTGCCTGTCTCTAGGTCAGGGGGTAGCCCTCAATGCTTAGGTGACCCTTACCCACCCCCACCCCTACGCTCAGGGAGTACACCTAGACATGCGGGTGATGACCTTTTAGAGAGTCTCTGAATCTCTAGCTTGATTGACCAACACCCCACCCCCCCTATCCCCAGCACATCACCCCACCCCCCACCCCTAGCACCCCACCCCCCTCACTAGTTGTCTCTCTTATGTCTCAATGTCTTAGTCGTGTCTAAATGTCCTAGTCAATGTCACTCAATGTCTTAGTTAATTTTTTTTTCGTCGAGTCTCCAAGATTTTTTTAGTGCCGGGTTTTTTAGCACAAACACAACACCCACCCCACCCCCCTGAATTACCCCACCCCCCTCCCGCCAAACAGGAAACAATCTCAACAGGGCTGAAATGTAAGCCCATCCAACTCACCGGTCAAATTCAAAAAAACATACTGTTCATATAAATAATGTTTCCGTACAATCTACGTTTCGCGATTCTCCGTACGATTCAGGTAAAGCCCTGTACAATAGAGAAATGGCCTCCCTTTCCCCCGATGAAGTAGTTTTCCTCGAAAGTTTGCCTCGAGCAGCCTTTGAGTCAAGACTCCGCGCCTTGTGGAACACTGGCTGGTCTTTAAACTCTTTAGGCCAGTCTTTAAGGCCGCCACGCCCTAAAACAACAATCCACTTCTGGGTCCGCAGGGCTTCTGATGTGAAGCAGTTTCGTGCCGTACCTATGCCACCTAAGAAGTCTTTAGCGACCGAGACGCCAACAAAAAAGCCTCCCCGCCTGCGCTCAGTGTCCCCTGGGGTTCCGCAGGATATGAAACCTAGGCTTCTAGAGCTCTCATCCTTGGCGCGTCGCTATCGGTCAAAAACTTCGTCGTCCAGTCCTTTTGCGCAAGCAAATGAGGAGCTAACAACAATTTCCCTGACTCTCCGCAGTATGGGAGTGCCAACCGCCGCTATCGCTGAGGCTGCAGGGGTCTCGTACCGTGCAATGGCTAAGAGATTGAGTAAGAATCAAAAATGAAAACGTATAAGACACAAAGCGGTACCTACAAAGAGGAGGACCTCGCTGTTGTAATCTGGGTAAACCCGAAACACCTCAAAAAAGCAAATGCTCGGTTCCTTGAGACCATGACCTCTGATAGCTCCCCACACCCGATGGCTTTTCCGATTACTTCTTTGACTACCAATAAGATGTGGCGAAATGCTCGGATCGCTAACACCAAAGAAGATGTCTACGCCCTTATCGGGTCTACCGAACGAAACAAGCCGCTTCTCGTGCCACTCCCCACGGCAAGAGAGGCTTTGGACTGGACAAGCTTTTACGTCCCCACAGAGTATGTGGATATGTAATGCAGAAGACAATAGATATTTTCCCGGCAGTATTGCGCCTAGCCCCACCAGGTTCGCTGGAAAATATTACAGACCTACCGGTCAGGGGTGATGCCCCCGCCGGGACAAGAAAACTGGATCGAGCACGGGCTGTGATTGTCCAGGGCACCCTTTACGTTGCGGTCGACTCTCCTACAGGCCCCGAGGTTGTTTTTAGGGAAAAGGTTGAGGAGCAGCACCACGAAAAAAAAGTTTCCCATGTAAGGACAGTTTCAGGTAAGATAATTGTTATTAGTAAAGACGAGAACTGCGGATGCGGCTCTCGCTTGAGAGGCTGGAACCCGTTCGGCTTCTTAGTATCATCATCGGAGGATCCTCTTGCATAGAGAAAATTTAGTGCGAGCCATAGAGCTTGCCATTAGAATGAGTGACAAAGACTGCGAGCACCACGCTCTGTCTGAAAGACACGCTCACGAGTGCACTCAGTGCGCTGCTGAGATAGCTGTTGAAGCCCTAGAGAACAGGATTTCCCTTCCGTGGAATACGTCATCCTCGGTCTAGCCACCTACAGGCTTACCCGTCTGTTTACAAGGGACACAATTCTTGAGTCTTTTCGCAATTGGTGGTGGTCCAAGTTTCCCCCCGAGAAAAACCCTCTAGGCTATCTGCTTACATGCGAGTGGTGTTTGTCCTTTTGGTTCGGGTCACTTGTTTTTGTGTGTTATATGATTAGTACAGTAACTGTTTTAGTTGTGGTGCCTTTTGCACTGTCTGCTATTGCAGGCCTGTTGACCGCGTATGAGGACAAATAACTCATACTCCGCAACAACTGACAAGAGGAACAAGTGGGCATATACACTCGAGGCGAGTCTGATGACTCCACCCCGACTCCCCCAAAAGCTAAAAGCCAGGGCATCAGGACCTCCGGCAAAAACAGTTCCCGGTCTACTCAGTATGTAGTCAACAAAAAAGTTCCGCAGCCTTCGGCATTCTCTAATCTTTTCATTGCCAACTCTCCAGCGTCGTCTGTTCCCTATAACTACCCTCGCTCGATGACAGCGGCTGCTGCTCAAATGAAGGTCAACGACCGCGCTGAGTTTGAGCAGTTTAAGTCTCGCCGCTCCGCTTCTTCCAGCGCTTGGCAGTCTGAGGCCTGGGAATATTACGACGCAATCGGGGAAATTAAATACGCTTTTAATCTTGTTTCATCAGTAATCTCCAGAATCCGCATTTATTCAGCAACTGTTGACGACCCCAGCCAGGCTCCCATCTCAGTACACGAGTCTGGAACAATTGAAGCCAACCTTGCTTCTGCTGCAGAGCGTGCTCTAGCCCGTCTTAGCTCTGCGTACGGCGGACAGGCTGGTCTTTTGAGAGACGCCGCCTTGAACATCTCTGTCACAGGTGAGTGCTATCTCGTCCAGTTCCCAGCTCGCATTGGCTCCGGGGAACCAGAGTCCTGGGACGTAAGATCCGTTGATGAAGTCCTTCCTGACTCTAAAGGTAACTTTGCTGTAGCCGGACGCCGTGAGCAGCTTAGTGGCCAGGGGGCTTCTCAGGGAATGGGACTGTACCCACTTCCTAAGTCAGCTTTTGTTGGGCGCATTTGGCGATCACACCCTCGCTTTTCCGATGAAGCAGACAGCTCCTTGCGCGGTCTTCTTGACCTGTGTGCTGAGCTTCTTTTGCTCAACCGCACATTCCGTGCAACAGCTCGTTCACGTCTTAACGCCGGTGCTCTCTACCTGCCAGACGGACTTTCCGTTGCCGCCCAGGCTGACCCTAACTACCCCTTTGATGATGAAGATGGCATGGGCGCTTCGTTTACACCTGAAGAGGCAGAAGACGAGTTCGAAGAGCAACTGATTGACGCAATGACGACCCCCATCAGGGATGAAGAGTCTGCAAGCGCCGTTGTTCCTTTGATTATCCGTGGACCTGCCGAGCTTGGTGACGCAATCAAGCAGTTCAAGTTTGAGCGTTCCTTCGACCCAGCACTGGCTGAGCGTTCGGACCGCGTCCTTGAGCGCATCATGCAGGGCCTTGACGTTCCTAAGGACGTCGTTTCGGGAATGGCGAACGTTAAGTACTCCAACGCCCTACAAATCGACGAGAGCCTCTACAAGGCGCACATTGAGCCTTTGATGCTTCTTATTGTCGACGCGCTTACGGCTGTCTACCTTCGCCCCTACCTTATTGCTCAGGGGTACCCAGAAGTTGACGTAAACCGTCTTGTTGTTTGGTATGACCCCAGCGCTGTCTCTACTCGTAATGACCGAGCAACAGACGCAGACGCAGGGTTTGACCGGGGAGCAATCAGTTACGACACCTGGCGACGGGCTCATGGCTTCTCCGACCAAGACGCACCCAAGCCTACCGAGGTAGCCCTCCGGATGCTCCAAGAGCGCGGAGTTATCACGCCTGAGCTTACCGAGGCACTTCTTGGTGTGGTTGCGCCTGATGTCATGGAAGCGGTCCGTGGTGCCTCTCAGGGCGCTTCCGCAGGCCCCATCCCCCCTGAGCTAGAGCAAATACTGCAACAGGCAGCTGGCGGAGCCCCCGCAGACCCGGCTGCTGAAGAGTCAGAAGCTCCGGCAGCTCCCCAGGAGGAATCACCCGGAGCGCAGGCCGGGCAAGAGCCTCCAGGCCTGGGTATTCCCGAGGTAGCCCCGTAATGGCAGACCCAAAAGAGGTATACGCAGCTCTTCACAAGACTGAAGAGCTTCTTGCCGAGATGCGCAAAGAGGCCCGGGAGCTTTCTACTAAGAAAACGGGAGCAGGAACCCCGGCTCCTAAGAAAGATCGGGTCAAGGGGTCTAAGAAAAACCCCAAAGGTTCTGCATCCGGGGATAAAAAAATTACTTTTGACGCCAAAACTGAGACAGCCATTAAAAACAAGGTTGAAGAGCACAACAAGACCGCTAAAAAGGGCCGTAAGGCCACCACAAGGATGCTCAAGGCAGTCTACCGCCGTGGAGCTGGTGCCTACAGTACCTCACACCGCCCCGGAAAGACTCGCAATCAGTGGGCAATGGCTCGAGTAAACGCTTTCCTCAAGCTTTTGCGCTCTGGAAAGCCCTCCAAGGCTGCTTACACTCAGGATAACGACCTTCTTCCCGCTGCACACCCTAAGTCTTCAAAGAAAAGCGCTTCTACCCTTACTGCATCGGGGCTGATACCCGAAGAGCAAGCCTTAGCAGATGCTTTGGCGGAGGTTGTAGCAGTCCACGGCAAGTTTGACCAAGACGGTGACGGCGTTTGGGCGGGCTACACTCCCGCAAACGAAAACGAAGACGCCGCAATTGGCGTTAAGTGTTCAAACTGCGTTTTTTACCAAGGCGGAGACCAGTGCGGAATCATCAGTCTCAGTGTTGAACCAGAGGGCAAGTGCCGCTTTGCTGTTTTGCCCGAGGGGGCCGTCCAGGGAGACAAAGTCCCCCTTCGAGACCCCGAGTCTCTCGATCTTTTGCTTGCCTCTGCGGACGCTTCCGGCGAGTTGGCCATCTCACTAAAGGACTATTCAGAGTATAATTCTGTAGAAGAAACAGTCATCGCTTTAACAGAGGCTTCGGGTATGGGATACGACGCAGAATTTGCCATTAAGGCGGCTTGGATGCGTGCAGTTAGAAACGGAGAAGACCCGTTTGAGCGGGCAAAGCAGCTTGCGCTAAACCCCGCTGGTAGCCTTGATGTACACCTTCTTCCTGCAGACTGGGAGGACAGGTAGTGTCTGATAATATTCCCGTCTCCCCCCTTAACTATCACGGTTCCTTCGAGGACGAGAATAATCAAATTATTGACGCGGCTCTGGAGTTTGCACATGATGCCAACCAGGGCTATACGGGCACCCGGGTTGCCACAGACGGAGTAGTTCTCGACGTTGCCAGGCGGACTCTCCGGGAACTAGACAACCATCCTTTCTCTGTTCGTAAACATCTTACTTTGACAGATGTTTCTCACTTTATTGTTTTGCTTCAGAAAGACAAGGCTGTTACCGCCTCGGTCCAGCACACCGATCTTCTCCCCGTTGCCCACCCTCGGTCTTCCGCAGAGCACGAGCTGAGTAACCAAGATCTGTTCGCCGCCAAAGCCCGCTGGATTGCCGACGACCCGTCTATTAAAGACGAGGAAACTCGTGCCATGGTTGCCTCGATGCTTACGGCTCCTGAGGGCTCTGCTGAGCGCGAATATTACGCAACCAGGCTTGAGAACAGCCCCCAGGGGGCTATTCCTGTAAGAGCCTTGATTGCGGCGTTTACCGGCGGCCTAGGCGCTAACAAGGGTTACTGGATGCGCCAGCGTCGTGACCGTAAGGGTCGCTTTGCTTTCGAGGGCGGTGGCCTTAGTGTATTGGTCAAGGGCAGCACAGGTGCTGTTCGCAGGCTGACTGGTCGTACTGTTGGTCCGGGTGTTGGTGAAAAAAATGACTATTTTGATATGGAAGTTTCTCCCGGAAGCCTTGTCCGTGTTCCAGCATCTGCAACCGAGTCTTCTAAAGCGTACTTGCCTAGCCCAAACGCCCCGGACGGATACAGCCCTCAAAAGGCTCGGGTCCAAGCTGGCGACCCCGTCATCGACGAAAAAGACTTAATTCGTCCTGATGCTCCCAGTGGCTTTAATAAAGTTGCCGACGGAGCTGATGTCGACTCTCCCGAGGAAAAAGAGTACTATGGCGAAGACGCCGACTTTGGTACAGTGTACGAAGACGAAAATTATACTGTCCGGCAGTTTGACTCAGGGTCTTCCCCCGTTGCCCGAGACAATTTTAACTTGGCTCAGGAAGCCGAGCAGTCTTGTGGGCTCACCGCAGCCGGTGAGGGCGATAACTGTCCGATTAAAACTAGTGGCGCTGGTGAAAACGGAAGCTTTGACCCAGAGAAGCCGGTTTTGTTTGTCAGCCGTACAGACGACGCGAGCAATCCTGACATCTTTGCGGCCTCCCAGAGCTGGGCGGACACCCTAGACTACATTCGTCAGGATGAGCCTCGGTACGAAGCCGAAGATAGACCAGCCCCTTACATCAAACTTGGTGACCCGAGTAGGCGGGATAACCTTGACCCCACTAGGCGCGAAGAGGGCCCACGCGGCCCCGATAATAGAAGAGTCGATCCACACGGCTTTATTATTCCGGATAAACCCGGCCTTATTGATGGCGGGGGAAGAGTAAGACCTGACGGAACAAGAGAGTTGCTCGAGGGGCGTCGGCCGGACAGCTATCCGATGCGCATCCCCCTCCCGGGCCCCTGGAACCCCCGCATTCCCGGCACTGGGCGAAGGCCCCGCCCCGGAGGAGGCCGCGCTCCTGGCGGAGGCGGACGCTCTCCCGGAACAGGACGCCGCTGGGGCTCCAACGGCCCTAACGAGGGCCACGCTCCCTACCCAATCCCTGGGCGTCGTGTCTACCCCGGCGAAATTGCGGACATGCGCGTTGGATCAGAGATGGAGCAATATCTCGGAGGATTCCTTTCGACTCTCTTTGGAACAGCAAAAAAGCGACAGCTACGAAAAACTGGTGCTGACGAGTGGGTTGACCTGGAGACCGGAGAGACTTACACTAACGATCAAGTCTCAGAGATGGCCGCAACTAGTGGTAAAGATAGTTCTCCTTTTACGGGACTTGCGACAGGACCCGAGGTACGCCCCGGAACATTTACTAAAATGATGTCAGGCTCGCTTTTTAGCGAGCTTCCCACCGGCAGTGAGCTTAATGATCACCTAAGACTTTTTAACGTTATGACCCAGTTCCGCAAGGTTGGGTATAACCAGTGGCGTCGGTGGGACGGCAAAATCTTTACAGATGCTGAGGTGCAAAAAAAGAGCGGCACTATGCAGATTGACCGAGTTGGAGAATTTGGTCCTGGTAGACCCCCCGGTGGGGAAGTATCAGGAGAATCCTCTAAACCAAGACTCCCCAGAGGTCCACTGACCCCCGAAGAGCTGGCCGAGCTTCGCCCCGGATCCCTTATTTCTATACCTGGAGAAGACGATCAACCTCCTCGCTTCTTTGTAAAAGTAGGCGAAAACGACTGGCGCGAGATTGACCCAGAGAATTTTACGTCAGACCCTGCAGTTTCTTTCACTGATGAAGACATTCTCAACATGGGTAAGGACATTACTCTAGAGAAAGAGCCAGAGGCCTACGAACAGGGGCAACTAGGCATGCGTCCATCAGATCTTTCTCCTGAGGCCCTGGAAAACCTCCCCGAGGGCACAGTTGTAGGGACTTCAGATGAAGAAATTGATAACCTCAACATTCCCCGGCAGCCCTATGCGACTGAAGAGGCGTACCAAGCAGCCCTAGAAGAAGCCAAAGAGTTTTACCGCCGCAATAGGTGGCGTAAGCGTGGTCCCAACGAGTGGGTAAATGACTTTGGTGAGTTTGCTACAGACGCAGATATTGCAGACGGAAAGAAAACTCCTGGACTTATTATCTCTCTCGGCGATGAGGTTAGCACCCCCGAAGGCTACTACGATTTAAATCGAGAAGAGCTTTACACGCCTACAGGCGGCGCAGAAGGGCAAACCTCACCTGACTTCACCGATGACCCCGCAGAGCTGGCTCAACGTTTCTCAGAGGAAGAGCTGCAGGCAGCCCTTAAAGAAGCCCTCGAGAACCCCAACGGTTTTGGCTATCTAGAGTTTGCAGAAGGCGACGAGCCGGTGCCTGCAGAAGCACTGTACTATGCCTTGGTTCGTAAGCTCGGTGTCGATGTAGCAGATAAATTTGTCAGCGTCGTTTATGGTGAAGGGCGAGCCTTTGACGCAGAGACTGAGCTTGCCCGAGAATTCCCCGACATTCTTAGTGATGACCCAGGCAAGCGCCAGGCTGCTCTTATCGAGGCTTGGAACACCCAATGGGGGCGCTCCAAGTTTGCACTAGATAGAGACGGAAACTTCACTGTTACCGGTAAAGACAATGACAGCATTGCCACTCAGTATCTGCTCGACAAAATCAGGGCAGAAGAGTGGGGGCAAGAGTTTCTTAACGACTTCCAAGAGGAGTATGGCGAGGTTCTTAATGACCGCACTAAGGCGGCAATTAAAGATCTTTTCAAGGCTTATCCAGGACTAGAGAGCTCCGACCCCAAAGAGCGTGAAGCCGCAGTACTCAGGGCTCTAGACGATTTAATTAGTGACGACGAATATGTTGCTGATGAAGACGGAAACATCGTTGAGGTGAGCCCCAAGACTGCGCTTACTAAACTTTTGTGGGACATGGCTCAAGAGTTTATTGGTGGAACATCCGCCCCTACTGGTAGAAAAGAAGAAGGAAATCTTCCTTCCGTGATCGAGGGGGCTTCCGAAGAGGAGAAAGCTGAGTTCGATAAAACAGGTGACCCCACTCCTTTCCTCCCTAAAGACAACCCCGAGTCCTTTGAAAACGTGTGGAACAACTACTACAACCCACTTCCCGAGCCTTATGACCCCAAAGACGGTCCTGACCAGATCAATCCGGTAAATCTTGCTCGTAAATTCACCCCTGATCAGCTGAAAGAGCAGCTTCGCGAGGCCATTCTTGATGGGAGTGGTTACGGTGTCGTTGCTTTCGAGGGCCCCTCCGGCGAGCCCATTGAGTTCCGAGTCCCAGCCGAAGCGCTGAGGGATGCACTGCAGCTTCAGGGCGAGGATGCAAACGCCTTTATTCAAGATATTTTTAACGAAAACCTTTCACCAGCCAAGCAGGTTCAAAAACTTATTGACGAAATTGCTGACCTTAAAGCTAGGCGTGATGCGGAGACAAACTCCACGGAGAAGGGCAAACTTACTCGACAGATTAACAAGAAGACCGCTGAGATCGGGATGCGCTATAAGGCTATTGTGGCTCTTAAAAAGCGCGAGGCCCAGCTAGACCGTCTATCCAAGCAGAGCAGCTTGTCTGACGAAGAGCGCCAGCAGGTTCTGGACAAACTTGAGCAGGTTCGAGCACGTCGGGAGCAAGAAGAAGGCATCTTCAATGGAGACCTAGAGCAGGGCGAAAGCATGACCCCGTTCGAGGAAAATGTAGATGCTGAGCTTGAGAAGTTTGACTTTGAGCAGGCCTCTACTCGTACGCCAGTCGAGCCCCCTGCAGCTGAATCTCCTGAAACGGTAGAAAAGGATAAGCCTAAGCCCGTTGTCTCCTACAAGAGGGTAGGCAACAAAGTATTCATCAGACAGCGGACTGGTCGCGTTATCACCAACAACCCTGAGTTTAAAGAGTTTATTAAGGAAAACGGTTTTGTCTACGACTCTAAAGTAGACAAGGTGTTTGAAATTTCTGAAATGGATGACACTGAATTTAACGAATTTATGCGTACCGTTCGTGACCGGTTCGGTATTAGTCTTGAGCCCGAGAAGGGTCAAGAAGCCATTGACTTTGATGCCTCGCCTTCACCTACTCCTCGCCCCGTGCCCAGCCCAGCTGAGTTTGGAAAGTCCCCCAATAGTGCGTCTATTATCGAGTCTCTTCAGCGCCGAATTGCGGATATTCAAGAATTTGTTAGAAAAAAAGTTGTCCCACTTCTGCGCTCCGATAAAAGTGACGAGAGCCGGCAGGGACAGCAGCTTAATCGCAGAGCAGAGAACATTACTCGTAAGCTTAAGAATCGGATTAGTCGTCATCAAGATGAGGCACCAGTCGGCAAGGATGCTCGTGACCCCCGTGTCCTCAACATCCGCCCTACGGACTACCAAGTAGGGGATGTCTTTGTAGACGATTTGTTCACTGTTGATCGAATTGAAGTATCAGAGCCCATCACAGACCGGCAAAGTCCCTACTTTGGTGAGCGCGAAATTGTCTACTTCGGGCACTACCCGGGTGGCGTGGAGCAAATGAAAAAGCGCCCGGAGAACTTCAGAACCGATGGAGTTTACCGAGGCTTAGGGTCACCTGCTGGGGGGGACCTGCCCGCCCTGAATTCTCCCAAGGGTGAGGAGTATCTCCCCGAGGCAGCTCGTAATCAGCCTAGAGGAAATCTGGAGCAGATTGAGCGAGAGCCTCTTGACGGCCGCGAGAGACGGAATCTTTATGGTCCTAAGCAAAGAGACTTCCCCGAAGAACACGACAAATTCCTTAGAGACTATGAAAAGTACGAAGCTGACCTAGCGGAAAGAAGGGCTAGCTGGTCTCCCCCGGCTCCTTCTGGTGAAACACGACCCACCACTACATCAGAAGGCCAAGGAGCTCCAACTCCTGGTCCTCGCCCCAAGATTGTAACCGGGTCTGACGAAGCTCAAAACTTGAAGCCCGGGGATATTACATACAGGGAAAACCCAGACGGCTCTCTTGAGTTTTTTGTTGTCCAAACTGTTGAAAACCGTAAGGTAAAGACCGGGACTAAGACTGTTACGCAGGAGGCCCCCGAAGCCCCTCAGGTCGTAGACACTGAGACGGCCCAATCGGCTCTTGACGAGGCCGTCAGGCGCTACCCCGAGCTGGGGGAGGATGATCCGGCTAGACGGAAACGTGCGTACGCCAAACTTATCGGAGAGTTTTACGCAGAGGCCCAGCAGGCTGGAGAAGCCCGTAAAGAAGGTAAAGACTATGTTCCACTGGAGGGCCCTTTAGGAGAGCGCTTTGGTTGGCTGCTTAGTCAGCGAGAACGAGTTGTCGCAGGTGAGCCCCTTAGTGTAGAAGAAGTGGTTCCAGGCGAGCCTCGAGAAATTGAAGAAGATGTTTTCGAAGAAAAAACATTTGTAACTGGTTACCACCCAGGGCACGAAATTCAAGAAAAGTCTTGGAGCCCCCAGACTACTATTAATTACGTCAGAGGTGAGACTGGTCTTCCCCCGGCTGGGGATAAGCCAGCTGTTCCCGGAAAAACAGATATCTACGCTTCTACTTCCAACAAAGCGGAGCGTGCGAGGCTCCTAGCAGAGAGAGAATCCACCCTTTCTGAGTCATCAAAGCTCTACGCTCTTGACTCTGCTGCTAAAGTCAACGCTGTCCCGAGTAAAGTTAAAAACCCCAATAGTTTTGTGATGATTGGAAAGTTTGTTCCGGCTTTCTTTGGGAAAAAGATTTTGGACCTTGTCCGTGGTAAGACTGGCAAGGAAATTAAAGAAGAGCTGAAGAGCAAGAGGGTTGTGTTCCTTGACTTTGAAAGTGTTGGTAAGGGATTTGATAGACGAAACCCAGATGCCCCAATTCAGGTCGCGGCGGTTGTCTACGAAAACGGTCAAGAAACTGGTCGTAAGGTTCTCTTTATCAACCCCGGTGAGCGCCTTGGCGGGTATTACTACGAGGCCTACCCTAAGAAAGACCAAGATGCTGCTCCTGGTGATGTCACCCCCGGAAAACTGCCAGACGGCTCACGTGTAGGACAAATTGTTGGCGATGAGCTTATTACCTACACAAGGCAGGGAGCGCGTTGGGTTAATGATGCCAACTCCGAGGATGTTTTAAACACAACCCAGCTAAAAACCCGCTCTTCTGAAACTCTAAAGCTAAACGAAGAAGGACAGCCCACTCTAAGAGGTAATCGTCTTCGTGATTCTGACGGTAATCCCATCACTGATGAGTTTTTGTCCTCGCAAAAGGGACTCGAGGAGTCCTTCCGCGAGCTGATTGACTTTATCGGGGAAGATGCATACCTCTCCGCTTTTAACGCCGATTTCGACATTAATTTATTGGATAGTTTTGCGGAGCGTTTAGGGCTTGACTTCCGCAGTGACGGGTTTATCGACCCTCTAGCCCTGGCCCGGGCCCTCAATCCAGATGACTCTGTCCCCAACAACCTTCCCTCGGTCGCAACCAGATACGGGATTATTAGGGACCCAGATGACTGGCACAACGCTGAGATTGACGTTGAGGTTCTTCCAGATCTTCTGGACAAAATGCTTGATGAAGTAACCCCCGACAACTCTGTTCTTGACGCAGACAAAAGAGCAGCCGAGTATGAGAACGGGATTCGCAGATATTTTGAACAGCTAGACCAGTGGGAGGCCCAAGAGGGGATTACACCTAGGTCGCCCGCGCCGGTAGAAGCCCAAGAGGAGCCTACACCTACACCTACACCTACACCTGCTCCTGCTCCTGCGCCTCAGGGCGAAGACACCTCTTCAGATCAAGAAATTGATGCTATGGGGATCGGGGCCAACCCTCGCTCTATATTTGGTGACACAATAAATGAAGAGTGGATTGCAGACGAAGAAAACACTATCGTTGTGGCCAATAGTGCTAGCAATGTCAGAGACCTGCGGATTGGTGACTTTTTCGGAGATCAAAACGGAGAGTACAACGAGCTTCTTGTAGTAGAGACAGATCCCATCACCGGCAGGGAGACATTTACTTACCGAAATGTCAACACAGGAGAGATTTTTAGGGCTTTTGGGGCTCCAGGGTCTCAGGCGCGGGTGGGTACAGATCAAATGCCTTTGCGCAGGCGATCCGAACTAGACGGGCTGAGTAACGCTGAAATTCTAGGTCTTTTAAATAATCGCGCACGTAGAGACTCTCTAAATATGGCCGTCCCTGAGGTTCAATTTGAAGACGGGGCAAGTAGGGCTGTTTCTAAAGCTATTGACGACTTTATTAACGAAGGTCGTGGAGACGCCTCCGTCTCGGACGGCTTGCCTGCTCGCGAGACAAGTGCCATGCACACCGATAAAAACGGATTTGCTCTTGCCGTAGACGACCTTGTCTATAACCCTAAGACAGGTACTACACATAAAGTAACCCAAACTTACCCAACGTACTCTAAAAATGAATACGTTAACTACGTTCGAATAAGTTTTATTAATTCCAAAGGCCAGGCCGACTCTAAGCCTATGGCGTCCGACAAACTTGAACTGATCAATCCCCCTGCTCAGGAAGAGGCCCTTTCGCCTCTGTCAGATGTTTTTGGCGAGCAGGTCGTTATCGGAGGTAAGAAAGAAAAGCCTAGAGATCCAATTTTAATTGCTCGCACAATAGAGCGACTTATGGGCTACCTGAACCCCGGGCCAGGATATATTCGTCCGATTGGCAATGCCATTAAGGCGGCTATTAAAGCCTATAGAAATAATGATTTTGCATCTGCTGAACGCTTTGCGGGGGCGGCAGTAGACTACGCTGACTCCATAGAAGCCCCAAAAATCACTGTTGAAGACATCAAAAACCAGGTTGCTGACAGAGCAAGAGGTCTTGCTGGCCTGATTCAGCTGCCTGAGACAGGTCCTGCACCCAGGGAGGCCTTTGCTGAAGCCGTTGGTCTGTACAACACCGGGAAGTATGCCCAGGCTCGCAGGAAGCTTGACACGGTGGAAGATCTACTCTGGAACGAGGCAGAAGAAGCTCGTCAATCTGCAGGTCGCTCACCGCAAACTGCTGTTAAAAAGTTTATTGATGGAGTTGGAGAACTAGAATCTGCGATTGATGCTCCCCTAACCAGAGAATATTTTGCTCGGCTACTCCGAGATGCTCAACGCAAAGACTATGATTTTGAAAATAAAGAGGGGATTATTCAAGAGGCACTTCAAGCCATTAGAGACGGATTTATTATCCCCGGATATCAAGTTCTTGAAAGACTTGCTCGCACCAGAGAACGCCAGCTTGATCAAAAAAATCCAAAGCGGAGAAAGCTTGGAGAAGAAAGCTATACTCAGCGGCTCACAGCTGAGATTAACTCTGACGTTGCTGAGAAGCCGGGGTCCTCTGCAGATGAATTAGCGGAGACAGGGACACCCGAAGAGGCTGCTCAGGAGCAATTAGACCAAGTTGTCAACACGGAAGGTCGTCGTGGTCTTTTTTACACAGACGCTGCGAGTATTCAAGAAAAAGATATTGTCTTTACAGAAAGCGGTGTTGGGACTGTCATAAAGAGGCGGGACCTTGAAGACGGGTCCATTGAATTGACTGTTACGTCTTCGCGTGCTGTCCTTGATGCAGATGGTAACGAAGTAGATCTTCTTACCTCCTACAATAAACTGTCCTCCCAGCCCGATGATGAAATACTTCTTCTTCAACGACCCGCCAAGGACAATGCCCCTCTCCCCCAGAAAGCTCGCAGTATTGGGTCCTCTGAGATTTCTGACTCTGATTATAACGAATTTGAAGGATTCACTGGGCCAGAAATTGTTGATGAAGAGGATAACGAAATTGAGCCTCCCCCCGTCCTTAACATGGCAGTCCCGGGAACTTCTCCAGCAGAGGACGTAAATGCTACCCCAGAGCAGGCAGCCATTATGGATGCTATCGCAGAGGGAGTTAAACGCGTTAAGGTTCTAGCATTTGCTGGAAGCGGTAAGACCACCAGTCTTAAGATGGCTGCTAAGTCAATTCTTAAAAAGAACCCTAAAGCCAAGATTCTTATGGTTATGTTTAATGTCTCTTTGAAGGAAGAGACCTCTGCAAAAATGCCAAAAGGCGTCGAGGTTCGTACCTCTGGATCACTTGCTTTCCAGGCCTTAGACCCCCAGCTTAAAAACAAACTGAGTAACCAGGCAAATACAGCCAAGTTCCCCGACATGGCCGTTTCCCTCCGGCAGGAAACTAAAAAGCTCGGCATCCAGGGTCCTCGTAAGCTTACGGTTGATGGCTCAGAAGAAGAATTCAGTGCCACTAGAGTAGCTCGGGAAGTTAAGAGAGCTGCTATTAAATTTTCATACAGCTCAGATGATAGAGTTACTGCTGAGCACTTTGGTGATAAATTTGATGAGGTTCCAGCCGAGCTGATTAATTTAGCGCAGAATTACTTTGACATGGCTGTATCGCCAAATGGTGATATTAAGCTAGAGAATCACCACATTGTAAAGCTTTGGTCAATGTCCAACCCCGATCTGACAAAGTTTGGCTCTGGTGTCTGGAACACCGGAGCTCAGTATCTCTTTTTTGATGAGGCGCAAGACATCAACCCAGCCGTGGAAAAAGTTATCACCAACCAGAAAAACTTTGAGTCTATGGTCTGGGTCGGGGATAGCCGACAGGCTATTTATCAATTTATGGGTGCTGTAGATGCAATCAAGAGGTTCTCTGCCGACCGTGTGCTGGCACTCACACAGTCGTTCCGCTTCGGGGAAAAAATTGCTGGGATTGCGAATCGTGTGCTCAGTCTTATCGGTGAGCCAAGACGCATTAAAGGCTCCGGCCCGAGCGGTGAGATTATCGATGGCATGTCTGATCCGACCATTGTTATCAGTCGAACTAACCCTGGTGGCTTGGCCAAGTTGGCTCAGTTTATTGAAGAAGGAAAAGCTGTCGCCATAGACGAAGACGCACTCATGGAGTACACATCTCTGCTCGACGGTATTGCTTTCCTCAGAGCACGCACTAACAATCCGGGACTAGAGCGCCCCGCCACACTGCACCCGCAACTTGTTGCATATGACGACTATAGCCAACTCCTTGAGGAGAAAAAAGAGGGAATGCTTGGCGGAGGTGCTTCTGCAATGCTCAACATTTTGCAGAAGTTCCAAGAGTCTCCTAACGACATCGGAGCTGTGCGTGATCTCATAAATCAGTTCTCCGTGGTTCGAGACATCCCCACTGCAAAGCGTAGTGAAGACTATAAAGCTCTTGATTACGACGACATTGAGCCCGGAAGTATTGTCCAGGTCAACGCGGAGTCCGAGCAGGCTCGCAGGGGGAACTCCGCAGCTTACGCCTGGGTGGGAGACGACGGCACAGTTTTTGCCCGAGCTTTTGGATTCAACCGAGGTCAAGGAGCTGCTCAAGAGCGCAAAGCTATGCATGCTTACTTTAAGTCTCTAGGGTTTAAATGGGACCCAGAGGCAAGCATCCCCGACTCCTTGCGCCAGATAAAAAACTCTAACGGTAAGTCTATGCAGACTCCGCCCGAGGGGCAGGGTGGAGCATATGTTATGCCCGCCGGGTCTCCCACAAATCTGGACGAAAACGGTCGCTGGATGCTCGCCAATCAAATTAAAAAATACGCTAATAACTACTTCCAAACTCCAGAAACTCCCATCTCGTTTACCACTGCCCACAGGGCAAAAGGCCGTGAGTGGGATCAAGTTCTAATTGCCGGGGACTTCCCAAAGCCAGATATGGACGAAGAAAGCCTTGAATGGAAGCTTCCCGATGAGGAGGAGCTAAACCTTATTTACGTAGCAGTCACTCGAGCAATTAAAGGCTTAGATCTTGGCTCCCTGAGTTGGGTGCTGGAGGAGACCACGGACGACGACGCCGCGTATCGTCAGCCAAGTGCTGAAGAGAGCGTCTTGAACATGGCTATTCCTACTAAAAAAGTCAGCAAAGTTGAATTTGTTGAAATGGTAGATGAAGCCGATCAAGCCTTGGCTGCCCAAACCCAGCGGGTTCTGGATGAGATTAAAACAGCAATTGCGGACGGGGAAACCCCCCCGTGGGTCGCCCCATGGCAGGCAACAACCAGAAATCAAAATACTACTCCGGGTCGTCTTCCTATAAGTGTTACTACCGGTAACGCCTACTCGGGAAGCAATCTTCTTTATCTGCAGGCAGTAGCTAAGAACAACGGTTGGTCAGATAACCGCTGGGCCACCCAGGGCGAAATAGATAAGCGCGGGGGCAAAGTAAAAGCAGGTGAGCTCCCCACTAGGATGACTGCTTGGTTGCCCAACTACACCACAATTTTAGATGACGAAGGCAACGAACTTGAGACCATTTATTCGGTAAGCCCTCAAGATCACTTTGTATATAACGTTGAGCAAGTAGACGGTCTAAGCAACCTTGGAAATACCCCTAGTGCCGCATCTCTTACCCCTTCAGAAGCAGAAAATGCTATGTTGGCTTCCTACGTAGACGCACCCTCTATTGTTAACCAAGAATCCAGCCCCGAAGACGTCGAAAGCGGCCGGGCTGCCGCTAACTACCAGCTAACCACGGACACCATCTCTCTGCCTCTCAGGGAAAACTTTCCTTCTAATGAGAAATATTTTGAAGCACTCGCCCATGAACTTATTCACTCAACAGGCGCGACTCAGCGACTCAATAGGGAAAGTGTTGCCTTCCCCGGAGGGGTGAGTGCCTACTCCGCTGAGCAGTATGACGAAATGAGAGTCGAGGAAGAGTTTATTGCTCAGATTGGTACAGCTATTCTGGCCTCCCGGTTAGGGGTTAGCCTAGATATTCCAAACTTGGCTTCTTACATGAAAGCCTGGCAAGATGTGTACAGTGACGACCCAGACCGCCTTGTGCGAGCAGCCAGAAAAGCTCAGGATGCTGCTGATTACATTCTTCGAGGCGGTGGCGGAGGCTCCGCGTCAGCCCCTGAGGCCGCCCCGCTAGATGATTTTCTTGTCTCCTCTACTGGCTGGCAGCTAGCCGTTCCCACAGAGCGTTTTAACATGGCTATCCCGTCGGAAGACACAACTCCGGAAAAACTAAAGAGTGAAGTTTCCGAAACTAAGACTAAAGCTCAAGAAATTTCTGAAAAAGTGACCAACATGGTTGTACAGGCCATTGAAGATGGAAAGGAGCTTCCATGGAACAAGCCGTGGACAAGCGACAACATTTTCTCGATGCCCTACAGCGTGACCTCAAATAAGCCCTACCGAGGATCTAACATTGTTTCCTTGTGGGTAGCGGCGGCAGTAAACGACTGGGAAGATAATCGCTGGATTACTTTCAACGAAGCCAAAAAGCGTGGTGGGTCCGTCAAAAAGGGCTCCAAAGGCACTCAAATTGTTAACTGGAGCCCAGTCAAGAAGAACGTAGAACAGCCAGACGGAAGCATGAAAGAGGAAGTAGCCTTTATGCGGCCCTCAGTCTACACTGTGTTCAACGTGGAGCAGACAGAGGGTGTGCAAGACCTCCCCGAGCCCGAGTTGATGGAGCCAGTGCCGATTCTAGAGGCAGAAACTGCTGTCCTCGATCGGTACAAAGATGCGCCTCCTATTAGCAATAAGCTTCAAGATGCCGCCTTCTGGCGTCCCTCAACAGACGAAATTGTTATGCCGCTTCGGGAACAATTTAGTGATGTAGGAGAGTACATCGCTACCCTATTTCACGAACTTACCCACAGTACCGGGCACAAGAATCGGCTAGACCGTAGTGACCTTGGCGATAAGTATTCAACACACCTTGATGCTCGAGGAGAGGAGGAGCTTGTTGCCGAAATAGGCTCTGCTATTCTTGCCGCCCGCATGGGAATAGAGCTAGACCTCACTCGAACAGCTGGTTACGCACAGTCCTGGTTGCGCCCTTTGAAGAATGATCCCGACATGATAACCAAGGCAGCTCAGAAGGCGCAGGCTGCAGTAGACTACATTCTCGGAGACTCCCCCTACCGGGGAGAATCCGGTCGGACTGGTGAGGAGCGTGCAGCGGACCTAGAGGCCCCTGAAGCAAATGCCGAGCCCACTGCCCCAAACCTAGGAGAGCAGGGAGTACCTGGAGATAGCAATGATTGAAAACTTTCTAGACAAAAAATCGGTTGAAGACTACTATTATATTGTGGACAGTGCTTTCTATGACGGAACTGCTGCAGAAGACGTAGAGTCCGATAAAAAGTACGCTGAAGAGAATCCCGAAAAGGCGGAGGATTTATAATGGATAAAGATAAAACACCCACAATGTGGACTGAAGAGATCCTTGAAAAGTATCTCCGAGTAATCGAGCTAGCCGAAGTAGACCCAAATGTTCTTCAAGAAAGAGCAGATGCTGTTGTACCCATAGAGTTGCCAGAAGGAGAGAAGCCCCGTGAGTGATTCTCCTGAAGAAAAATTAACAGATCATATGTACATTATTTATGACGCTCCCACGGGTCAAGTCACCCAGGTTAAGTACGAAACAGCTGCGCACGGGCTGTGGACCAGAATTCAAGGGGAGTGGCGGGAATTAGCTTTAGAAGATGAGAGCGAAGATTTTATGGAGCGCAGAGAAATTGCTGGAAAAAACTACCTAGAAACTCGTGACTATTTTGACGACCAAACCGAGCAAAAGATACTTACCTACGAGCCAGAGTACAGGATGTGGTTTGCTTAATGATTGAGCTCTTAGGGCATAGAGGCAATAGAGTCTTATTCGACGATGACGGATATGGCGTCATTATCGACGCCCAAGAAAACACTGTAGTCGAGTACGGAGAGACCGACTCTTTGGTTGCCTCGGCAGACTGGAGCTCCTCTACGGAGTCAGGGAATTATGCACTTGCAGAAGAGCTGGCTTCTGCCGCGCTTACTGATTTAGATATAAATGTACTCTCAGCCAATGACCGTATGTACACCATCCCCGCCGGTGTGAAAGAAGAGGCAAAAAGAGGACTTAAGTGGCGCAAAGAGGAAAGCCGTGGAGGCACTAGCGTTGGCCTGAATACCGCCCGGACTTTGGCAAAAGGTGGCCAAATTGGGATTAAAAAAGTTAGGCACATTGCTAAATATTTTCCACGGCATGAGGTTGATAAAAAAGGTAAAGGCTACAAGCCCAAAGAAGACGGGTACCCCAGCAATGGTCGTATTGCATGGGCACTTTGGGGAGGCGACTCCGGTAAGAGCTGGGCCTCAAGGATTGTAGAAAGCGAAGACAAAAAAAATAAAAAAGGTGTCTCCGCCGGGGGGTATGACCAGAGCCCTAGGGTAGATTTCTCTGCTTTTACAGAAAAAACAGATTTTTATGTACGAATTAGATTAGATGGAACCGGCATTGACAGGCTTTATCGCGTTCTGACAGACGGCATGTGCCAAGTTTGGGACGACGGCTGCTGGGACGATATGGGCGATATTTCGTTTGACTTTATCACCTATGACAAAGCCCTGGACGACCCCTACGACTCCTGTAAAAAAATTCATGTTCCCGTAGACCTTAAAACAGCTGTAGCCGTTTCTGCTTTGTTTGACAGTGACCCCTACAGAGCTGTGAAAATAGTAGAAATTGAGCCAGAGGAAACAACCCTATTTGAAAAATCCATGGCTGAGCTTGACTGGGATGTTTTTGACCAGCTAAGTGATGACCAGCTTGAGGTAGACGACTACTGGGACGACGGTCTTACAGCTTCAGGAACAGCTACTTTTGCAGAAGAAGCTGACAGTACCCCGGGTGTCTACACCGACGAGGAGCGCTCCGAGAACGCCTCGACTCAGGTTAGAGACCGTCTTGGTCGCTTTGCCGAGGTGGGCCAGCGAGTTGTTATTGGTGGGAACTACAACTACCAGGGAAACATTACAGCACTAGACGGAGCCACAAAGCAGATTAGTGTCGAACTAGACAACGGCACGTCTGTTGATGTGCCGGGGGACTCTGTGCAGGATGTCTCCACTTTTGAACCAATCCCAGTGTCTAGTCCTACTGCCACTCCTTTGGATTACACAGGAATCCTCGGAGAGCCCAGAGTTCCCATCGACCAGCCCAATGCCATGCTGCCTGGACGCCTCCCCCCTCTCACCGCAACTGACACAAATCTTCTGGTAAACGACTGGGATTCCTGGGTTGCGGGGCAGCGGCTAGCCCCTGAATACTCAGGCGACCCCCTCCCTCCTTTTGTTCCCAAAGAGGTTCCTGATATTAATACGGCTATGGGGCGCTACTACGAGGGAGCATTTAATCCTGACGGATCCACCAAACCTGGTTGGAACCCCGCAGTGGCGCAGAACGTATTTAACGAACCGCTTCTACGCGACTGGCTAGATGAGCGGTACGCCAACAATTCTGGGGAAATCGGGTACCACAACCGTGGTTGGTATACGCCTCCTGTAACGCCAAGGTCCACGCCTGTTGAGCAAAAAAAGACTCGTAGTGAGGTATACGACCCCACCAACGTGGCCTACTGGAATGATAGATTTAATCCAGTTAACTTCTCTATTACCGCTGCTGCTGACGATAAGCCCCTAACTCCCGAAACAAGTGATGTTCCGGTCATGTACCTGGCTATTGTAGCTGACGACGACCCCCAGGCGGTTATGGAGCTTGTAGCGTTGGTGCCTGCGTCAAAAACAAGCAACGCTCCTTTCGCGTACAAGCGTGAGCCCGGCAAGTGGGTTGCTGATAACCAGATTATCTCTGATCTTAGAAGTGCAACACCACCCCCCGTAATTGTCCTTGACAACGAAATGCTTTCAGAAGTCACTGAGCAGATTGATAGTATACAAGCCTCTGTGAAGCTTCCCTACTTTATTGCCCACACAGACAACAAGATTATTCGGGCATTAGTAGCCGCCGGTGGAGCTGACCGCAACCGTGGCAACGCTGAAAAGCTTCGCAGGTACTGGACTGTTGGCAAAGGCGGATTGAAAATTCGCTGGAACACTCCTGGTGATTGGACTCGGTGTAACCGCCAACTTAAGAAGTACATGGGTCCCCGTGCAAAAGGCTACTGCGCTCTCCGCCACAAAGAGATGACAGGTGTCTGGCCTGGAGATAAGAAAAATATTGGTAAGAAAACCAAGAAAGCACTGAAAGCATCTGCTGAACTAGAAACACTTAAATCTGAAGACCAGATTATTTCTGAATTTACTTTAAGAGCTAAGGCCGAGTCCGCCAGGTCACGAGTTGCTGGGAGGCACGGAGTTTCTCCAACTCTGCACGGCCTTGAGTTTGTAATCCCCCTCGTCATCCCTGAAAACGTAGAAACGGGGGATGGACGTATATTTAAAAAAGGATCGATCACCCTAAGAAGTCTTCCTCTGCCTCTTCTATGGCAGATTAAAACAGGGGACGGCCATGACGGGTCCGTTGTGGTTGGTCAAATTATTTATATGGAAAGAACTAATGAAGGCATAGGAAATGCCTATGGAGTTTTTGATACAGGACCCTTCGCTAAAGAAGCAGAGCGTTTAGTTCGTCATGGGTTTATTCGTGGGGTTTCTGCGGACATGGATAAATTTGAAACTGTAGACGAAATTCTCCCTGAAGACGAAGCCGGAGAGAAGTCAGATGATGACAACGCCGGTAAAATAAATATAAAGAGCGCCCGTGTGATGGCTGTAACTATTGTCCCTAAACCAGCTTTCCAAGAGTGCTACATTCAAATTGTTGATAACTCCAAATCGAGTTATCAGGAGGAAGATATGATCCCCGACGGCATTTACATTGATGAAGTGGACCCCCTGGGTGCGTCTGCTCTTGTAGCTAGTGGCCTCATAGCCGGAGCAGTCCCTCTAGAGCCCCCCACAGAGTGGTTCAATGACCCACGGCTGCGGCAGGCTACCCCTCTTACAATTGATGACGATGGAAGAGTTTTTGGGCACGTTGCCGCTTGGAATGTTGACCACATTGGAATGACGTCTGGGACTCGTCCTCCCCGTAGCCGCTCCAAGTACGCTTATTTCCACACGGGAGCCCTCAGGACAGCCGAAGGAGCAAACGTCCCCGTGGGGCAGCTTACCCTGGCTGGTGGACATGCGGGTCTAGAAGCTTCGGCGCAGGAAGCTGTTCGTCATTATGATGACACCGCTTCCGCGTTTGCAGACGTTCACGCTGGCGAAGATTCTTTCGGCATCTGGGTCGCCGGCTCTTTGCGACCCGGCATTACCCCAGAACAGGTTCGTGCAGCCCGTGCGTCAGCTCCCTCTGGTGACTGGCGTCCGATTAACGGTCGCCTAGAGCTGGTAGCAGTGTGTCAAGTAAATGTCCCCGGATTTCCCATTGCGCGGGCTCGTGTTGCCTCCGGTCAGGTTATGGCTTTAGTCGCAGCAGGTGCGAACGTTCTTGCTCACATGAAGCACGACCCACTCGCAGAGTTGAATCAAAAAGTTGATGAGGTTCTCCGGCAACAAAATCAGCCCTACTTTGAAAAAGCAGAGGAGCTAAAATCTCGCTTTAGCTCACTGACTTCTGATATTTACACGGAAAAAGCATCTGAGCTTTCCGCCCGTGTGAGTAAGGCTAAGAAGGAAGACGAAGAAAGCTCTGACTACATGATCCAGATGATGGATGATGATCCCGAATCAGAAATGGCCGTTGTCCCTCGTAGAGTCCGCCAGCGTCTTGCAAAAGAGGGTAAGGCAATGCCAGATGGCTCCTTCCCCATCCGCAACCCCCAGGACTTGAAAAATGCCATTCGCGCTTATGGCCGGGCAAAGCCAGGAAGTAAGGGTGCGGTTCGTAAGCACATTATGCGACGAGCTAAGGGCTTAAAGCTGACAGACCTGATTCCACCCAAATGGAGTACCGCGTATTCAGAGGACGGAGAAGAGCTGTCGCTAAGGCAGAGAGCCGAGGCCGCCGCCTCTTTTTTAAAAAGTGAGGCAGTTTTTGCACAAGCCGTAGAGCTGGACCCGGACGAAATCAATGTCATTAAGCAGCTTCCGGGGCGGGATGAAGATGGCAGGATTAAGTACACACCTGAGACACAGCCTCGTGATGCCGAGGGGAAGTTTCGCAGGGTCTTGGCTCGTCTAAAGAATGATCTGGGCACTTCAGGTCTTCAAGATGTTGTCGAAAAGGTCGAAGAGGCAGAGGGTATGGCATTTGCCGGAAACTACGCTCAAGCCGCTGAGTCCGCCGCTGCTCTTATCGATATTTTAGAGCGCCTAGACACTAACGCCCTTAATTCGGATGCGCTGGAGAATATTAAATCCAGTACTGCAGAGCTAGGCAAGGTAATTGCCAATCTTCCTCTTGCCTTCGGTGAAGATGCAGAGAAAATTCGCTTCAGTGATGTCCCTCCGGCGCTGCAAAGATTGATGGAAGAAATGATTGAGCGAGTCGAGGAAAAGATTGGTCAAGAAGACGCCGACATCGCTACGCAGGGGCTGAAGTCCTTTATGTCCGGGTCAGACCTGTACAGCCAGTCAGAGATATCCAGCGAAATGTCTACGCTTTTGAGGCTCCTCACCTAAGTGACCGAAAAGGGTTAAAAATCGTCCAATCACCTTTTTTAAACCCTAGTAACATTATTACTAGGTGGAGTGCCTCTACACGCACTGCGGTTGGAAGTCCCTCGGCCTCGACTAACAAGCAATAGAACAACCCCGTTCTATCTGACTGCCCTAAGGAGGGACAGTGGACCAAATCAAAGAAATGCTGAATCAGCTTTCTGAGTTGGCCGACGATCAAGTCGGCGAACTTCAAAGCCAGATTGTCGGCGAATTTGAAGCGGTCGAGAAAGAAGACCCTTCTCCGCAGACAGTTGACGCTATGACGTCTCTTGCCGATATGCTCGACTCGGTTCGCACCGAGATGAAGCAGCGCGAGGCCGCAGCCCAGGAGCTTGCCCAGCGAGCCGCCGAGGCCGCTTCTCGTGTATATGGCGAAGGCGACTCAGCCGAAGAAGAAATGATGGCCGACTCAGAGACCCCGATGGAAGAGGGTACTGAAGAGGCTGGCATGGACCCTGAGGCTGAAGAAATGGATAAAGAAATGGCTATGGAAAAAGAAGGAATCGTGGACACCGAGGACGGCCCTATGGAGGTCGAAATTGAGCCCGCAGATTCTGACGACATTGCTGAGGCTGAAGGCGAAATGCCTGATGACGAAGAAGAAAAAGCCATGATGTCCGAAGCGTCAATTGACGAAGAGAAGACTACCGAACTCTCGACCGAAGAAACAACTACTTCTGAAGCACCTGCTGAAGAAGCACCTGAGGATGAAGAGACCGACTCTTCTGAATCTGACGAATCAGCCGATGAAGATGCTGAAGGAACCGACGAAGCCGAGGCTTCCGTTGAGTCCGATGCAACTACAGAAGCTTCCGTCGAAACTCAAGAAACCCCAACTGAGCTTTCCGCTCAAGAAACTATGGAGGCACCCGTGACCGCCGCTGCACAAAACGCAGAAAACCTCGAGATTGAGGTACCAGCGGACCGCCGCCCTGTTGCTCAGGTATCAGCAGCTCCCGTGGCTATCACGGCAGGTGCTGACATCCCAGGCTACACAGCTGGTAGTACGCTAGAAAGCATGGACACCGTCGCAGAGGCGATGTCCAAACGAATTCACTCGCTTCGCCGCGTGAATGGTGGAGATGGAGAGCAGCACATTGTTGCTTCTGTTACCACCTCCTTCCCCGAAGAGCGTACGCTCTCAACCGATGCAGAAGCGAACTGGAACAAAATTCAGGACGTCGTTGGCCCCGAGGCCCTCGTCGCTGCTGGTGGACACCAGGCTCCCTTTGAAGTTCGTTATGACATCTTTGGATTCGGTTCAACAAACCGTCCCGTCCGAGAGGCCCTTCCGAGCTTTCAAGCAGATCGTGGTGGAATTCGCTTCATTACTCCGCCAATTCTCTCTGACTACCCCGACGCAATAGGCGTGTGGACAGCTGCTAATGACGCAGCTGAAACCCCCAGCCCTAGCACCAAGAACAGTCTGACTGTTGCTGCCGCTCAGGAGAACACCGTTGCTACTGACGCTGTGACCCTTCAGCTGCAGTTCGGCAACCTGGCAACTCGCGCGTACCCTGAACTGATTGCTCGTCACAACGAGCTCGGTCTTGTTCAGCACGCACGCGAGGCAGAGCAGAACCTGCTCAGCAAGATTGCTGCTGGTTCGACAGCCGTAACCTCCACCAGCCTCATTGGTGTTGGTCGCGACTTCCTCGTCCAGCTTGGTCGCGCTGCTACAGGCTACCGTGCCCGGCACCGTCTTGAGCCAGATGCTCCATTGCGCATTATCCTCCCCGTGTGGGTTAAGGATGCAATGGTAGCTGACCTGGCTCTGTCGATGCCTGGTGACAGCCTGCTCAACGCATACAGCGAGATTGACGGCCTGATGGCCTCTCGTGGCATCAACGCTAGCTACACCCTGGACAGTGGCATGGCCACCGCTCAAGGCGCTAACGCGCTGAACGAGTTCGCTGATACCTTCGTTTGGTACATCTTCGCTGAAGGAACATTCTTGTTCCTTGATGGCGGAACACTGGACCTGGGTATCATCCGAGACAGCTCGCTCGCTGGAACCAACGACTACAAGATGTTCGTTGAAACCTTCGAAGGTGTTGCAAAGGTCGGTGTCGAGAGCCTTGCGGTTACTTCCACTATCCAGGTGAATGGTGCGGCTGCTGCCCTCCGTGACACCCTTGGTGGGGTTGCCTCAGCGGTAATCGAGTACTAATCCCCTAATCATCTACACGAGCAACGCTTACAGTCTAAGGAGTAAAAATGGCAACATTTCAAGGAGTATTTGAAGCTCACAAGCTTACTCCCGCTCCCGCCGGACTGCTAAGCGTTGCTCGTGTGATGACACACACCGCTCGTGCCTATGACGAGCGCTGGGTTAGAGAGTTCTCTCAGGAGTATGACTCACTTCCCACATCAGTTCAACTATTAACAGTTAATGATGCGACCGTCGCAGACGGTGTTATTTCGACTGATTCTGGATCTAGTTACCTAGACTATGTTCCTTTTTACATTGATGTTGAGGATTTCGCCTCAACTTTTGGTCTTCTCGGAGAAGATCGGTTTAAGCGTGTTATCACAGAACTTGAGTCAGTTACTCAAAAGGTGATAGAGCGTGAGTTCTGGGAGGGTAAAGCCGCTCAGGCAGAGACTACTGCCAATTCAAACATGTATTTGACCAAGTCTGGCTTAGCCACTATTCCCGTTGCGGGGGCCTTTAAGCCCGAAAACGCTTTGATGCACCTGGAACAGGCTATCTCTTCCTCCCCCGTAGGTGAGACCGGTGTTATTCACGTGACGCGCGACGTCGCCTCCATCCTGGGATCCCGGTTGGTTTACCTTAAAGCAAAAGACGACAACCCCGCTCAGGTGATGACTCGCCTTGGAACCCCCGTAGTCATCGGCTCGGGGTACACAGGGAAGGGCCCCATCGGGGACACAAACGCAGCGGCTTCGGCCACAAACAAATGGATTTTTGCCACAGGGAGCGTAGACGTTCACCTAGGCAAGATAGAGGTTGTAAACGACACCTTGGCTCAAGGTGCCGATGTTACAATTAATAATATGAGAATCAAAGCGTATCGCCCAGCGGCGGTGCTCTCTGACCCAGCAATGCATTTTGCAATGCGAGTGACACTTCCCAGCGATTAACCCACAAACAAGAAAGAAATAGGAGCACACTGGTATGGCTACACAGGACTACGCGGCCAGCGTCCAAGGTGTGGCGATCCGAGTCACTCGACTGGACGCCGCAGGCAATCTGCTTAATGGACCCGGAGATTCCTACGCCACTTCGGCGTTTCTCCGAGCATCATTTACACCCGAATACGAAGAAGGCGACGAAATCACCGAGAAGGCTGCTGACGGCACAATTTGTGTTTCGTACAAAGCACCTGACACCCTCAAGCGAATCACCATGGAAATTGCGATCTGTGAGCCCGACCCCGAGCTTACAGCGTTGATGTCCGGTGGATTGCTTCTTCGCAAGAACTACGGAAGCTTTGCTTCACCTGACAACAAGAGCATTGGTTGGGCCGCACCTGGTGTGGGCGACGACCCCGCTGGAAACGGTGTTTCCATCGAGGTTTGGTCCTTTGCTATTAAAGACGGCAAGCGTGACGCTGCTCTTCCCTACTTCTACTGGGTTTTCCCCTACGCCAAGTTGCGTCAGAGTGGTGACCGCGTTATCGAGAACGGCCTTCTCGCTAACACTTTTGAAGGACACGGACTGGGTAATGCGCTCTTCTCGACAGGTCTTGACGACCGCTGGGAGTTCCCCATCGCCACAGAGCGTCCCTACAGCTACGCACGTGGCACATGGGCACCTGAAGGCCTTAAGGGCTTCTACCGTTGGTTTGGTCTTAGCGCAAACACAGCTACGAACAAGTCCATCACCTCTGAGGTTGGGACCATCACAACTGGTACCGCCCACGGCTTTGAGGTTGGGCAGTCAGTAACCATTGCTGGCGTTGATTCTAGCTTCAATGGTACCCACCTTATTACGGCAGCTCCGACTACCACAACCTTTAGGGTTTTGCTGACAGGTGCTTCAGATGTTGCAAGCACCCCGGTATCTCCCGCTGGTGAGGTTGTCCGCAATCGTGGCTACCTCGCAGTAACTGACTTTGCCAGCCAGGGCTCTACTTCAGAGTACAACGTACCTGGTGGTGAGGACTTCAACCCAGACCTCCCGATCGACTTCATTATCGCATCGAGCGAGGACCCCACCCCTTAAGAGATTAGTCAGAGCGGGCAGTTAGCGATGGGAGTCCCGTCGGCTGCCCGCTTTACTAATAAGGAGACAAAATGAGCAACCTCTGGGTAGATGTCGAAGAGCTAGGACAATACGCTAATTCAGACTATGCTTATGAAGCAGTTAAAAATGCTTCGTATCTCTTGTGGGGAATGTCCGGAAGAAAGTTTTCCGGAGTTACCACTGTAACCGAAAGATATGTCTCAGCCTATGACCCGTATCTTAGGTCCGGAGGCTCGAGATTTAATTTTTATCCTATTCTTATCGGGGGTCAAGTCGAGAATATTCCTGTTGGTTCTGTCGACCGAAACTCTCACCACGACTTTAATGGCGACGGGACATCTTCTTATTCAAGACTTAGGCTGAGAGGCCGTAAGGTTGTTAAGATACACAATCTTAGGGATCAAAAAGGGGAGATAATTGATTCCAGCACCTACTATCTTTCAGACCACTCCACTATTTATGGGACTCCTAATGCCAAGTGGAGCCCTTCAAACGTAGAGGTCACCTACACTTACGGGTCACCTCCCCCGCAGGCGGGTAAGACAGCGGCAAGACTTCTGGCGACCGAGTTGGTTAAACTTTATGAGGGTGACGACACATGTGCGCTTCCTCAAAGAGTTTCTACTGCCTCACGGCAGGGTGTTAGCTACACCATCCTAGACAACCAATCCTTTATTGATGAGCTTAAAACGGGCGTCTACGCTGTAGACCTTTTTCTTAAGACCGCTAATCCTGATAAGGCCAGGGCTCGTTCTAGAGTGTTTTCTCCTGATGTCCCGAGGGCTCGTAGAATAACCGGGGAGTCTCCCGCTTTTGAGCTTAGTGCGTATGACCTTTATTTCAACGCAGAGGGCGGAAGCAACATTTACTACCTTAACGAGTTCGGAGGAGACTTCCTCACTGACGACAGCTCGTGGACAACGTACGCTGTGGTTTCAAACAACAAAAACACAATTAACGAAACTTTGAGTAGCTCTGCTACCCTCGACCCAATTGAGGGAACTATTCGACTTAGTGCCAGTTACTCCGAACTTCTTGCTATACTTGGCCCAAGAGATCCGGGAACTCTGGACCTCTATGCCAGCAGACCAAGCCTAGGAAACCCTGAGGTAGATGAGGTTATTAATTTGCTAACCTCTAATGTAATCTATCAACTGGGTGATCGAGCTAGGCCTATTTTAATACCCTAAGGACACCTATGCCAGTCAACGTCACTGATGTATCAGATGATGCAAAAAATATTGACACTTTTATGAACGAAGTTCTTACTCGTCTAGAAGCCGTCTATGAAAGTTTTAGTATGCCTCTACCGACAAGACGGTACTACACCTTTGGATCCCCTGTAGTTGACTGTGAGCAAGCAGTTGTTTCTCTAGCTCAGATTTATCTAGGAGCGCCAGGAGACGAGGTCTCGGAGCCCCGTCGTTGCAATGACCCGAGGACAGCTACTTTAAATATCTCTATTTCCAGGGAAGTACCCATTGCTCAGCCAAACGGGAATCCTCCAACCCCGGAAGCAATGACGGCGGCCAACAGGGTTGCTGCATATGACTCTTGGGTTCTTATGGAGAGTATTAATGAGCTTGATGCCTGGGCCAGCCCCGGGGGTTTTGGCCTGGGGGTAATTGCAACTTTAGACTACGAACCACCTCAGGGCGGTTTTCATACTACAGTTTTGACTCTTACAATGGCTGTCCCATAATGTTGAATGATATTAGATGGAGAGAGACAAGCGTGGAGAGAGTTCTAAACTCTGAGGGTGGCTTAGTCGGGAGACACTTGTCCGCGCAGGGGAGGGAAATAGTTTCCCTGGCTAAGGCTCAGGCGGGTAAAAAAACCGGCGCGTTACGGGCCTCTATTCACGCTACAAAAAGGGGGCGCAATCTTGGAGGGCAGTATGTCCAAGTAGGCTCTTACCTTCCTTATGCTCTCATGCACCACCAGGGCACCCGTCCTCGAGTCATTGTTCCTCGAAAAAGAAGAGTTTTAAGATTTTATGTTAAAGGTACTCTTGTTTTTACCAAAATAGTTCTGCACCCGGGGACACGGCCGAATCGTTACCTCACTGACTCCATGCGTAAGGTGATAAACTAGAATCTCCAACGACACAGAATAAAAGGAAAAATAGACAATGGCAACAAAATTTAAAGACTTTGGGTCTACAAAAACTGAAGAGTTTGACGAAATTAAATTTAAACTGTACGGAGAAGAATTTAATTGCTTCAGAGCAATTCAAGGAAAAGTTCTCCTTGAAGTTGCAGGAAGTTTTGATGACAACCGCGCGTCTAACGCAAACGACGTCATCGAAAAGTTTTTTAAAGCTGTTCTAGAACCAGAAAGCTATGAAAGATTTGACGCTCTTATCCATGATCCAGATAAAATTGTTCCCGTCGAAGACCTCGGCGAAATTACAGGTTGGTTGGTAGAACAGTACAGCGCCCGCCCTACTCAGGAGTCTTCGGGCTCCTAGACTGGGCGGCTGATAACTGGCCTTATGTGAACGGAAAAGTTATACTTTCCGGGATTATGCTACTAGAGCTGGACGCTTCAGACATGCTTGATGTAATTCACTACCTTTTTGAGGAAGACTTAAGAGTTTCTTCAGCTGAAGAGTCAGAAGCTGTTTCTAAAATACGAGAAACCATGTACCCACTGCTCTACGGAAGACCGTACAAATCCGTATTCACCAGCTCAGATACAAAGTATAATATGAGTACGGCTAGCAGTGGTCCTACTCCGGCAAATAGTACTCCTCCTGGCTCAGAAAGAAAGCCCTACATTCCGCCAACTCAATTTGACCCAGATAGTGTAGTTCCTTTTGGCGAAAAACTAGACTCCCCTTTGAAATAGCGACAGGTAAACCATGGCAGTACTCGGCTCAGCTGAAATCATTGTTCGGGCTGTAACTAAAGACTTTAAAAGACAAGTAGAAGAAGGCTTTAAGAGCGCCGCACCTACTGCAGAAAAAGAAGGCGAAAAAACTTCTAAAGCTTTTGGGCGAGGGTTTTCCCGAGGAGCTGGTGATGGGCGGAGTGGTATAGATCGGTTTATTCCGAGAGATTTTGCGGATAGAGCCGAACGTGCTCGGATTGCATTTAGAAATCTTAACCGAGTATTCACCCTGGCTTTTCCCGCCATTGTGGGGGTGGGTGGAGCTATCGGAGCCTTGGGAGGTGGACTAGTAGCCCTTGTAGGCCTTGCAGGCAACGCTGCCAGATCTGTTGGAATTGTCCTTGTAGCCGCCTTGGGGGCTCTAGGGCAGGCGGGACTTGCAGCGGTAATCGCTCTTAAAGGCGTAAGTGAGGCCATTAACGCGCAAAGCGGTGGAGGCAACACAGCGGCAGAGGAAGCCGCCCTAAAAAGACTGCGTGACGCTAGGATTGCACTTCGTAACATAATTGAAAAAGAAAAACCAGAAGAGCTGGAACAAGCGCGTCAAAGGGCGGCAGAAGCCGCCGATTCGGCTGCAGATGCCGTGCTCAATGCGGAGCGAGCTGAAAGAGGCTATTTTCAGGCCCAGAAGGACACACTAAACGCTCTGGAGGACCTCAACGACGCCCGAGAAGAGGCCAAAGAACGGCTGCAACAGCTGCGTTTTGAGGTCGAGGGTGGTGCTATCTCTGAAAAGAGAGCAAGAATTGAATTTGAAAAGGCTCGAGAAAGCCTACAAAGGGTCCAGGACCTCCCCCCCAACTCGAGGGCCCGTCAAGAAGCCGAGCTTGCCTTTGCTCAAGCCGACTTAAACCTTCGTAAAGCTATTGACCGCAATGCTGACCTTAAAAAGGAAGAGAACGCAGCTACAAGAGCCGGAGTCGAGGGCTCTGATCTTGTTATTAACGCAAAAGAGCGGCTTTCTAATGCTCAACAGGCCGAAACAGATGCCGCAATCGAGGCCGCTAGAGCCGTTAGGGATGCCTCAAGGGCTCAGGCGGCTGCTGCTCAGGCGGCTGCCGACGCCCAAGCGGGGGGACGAGTCGAGCAAGAGCTAGACGCCCGCATTGCCCGAGCTCGAGAAGCCCTCGAGGAGGCCGAAAAAGCCGCAAAGGATGCAGCGGGTGGTGGTATAGATAGGTTCGCTGAGGCACTAGCCAAACTTTCTCCTGCGGCCCAAAGATTTGTTTTAACCGTTAGAGACAATAAAAAAGAGTTTAACGACTTTAAAAAGACAGTTCAAGAACCGTTTTTCCAAGAATTTAACCGATCTTTGTTCCTTCTTTTAGATCGCTTGCCCGCTCTAGGGGACCTTTTTGCAAGTACGTCTGGAATTGTTGGCCGACTTGCGTCGGGGTTCGTGGATCTTTTCCTGGGCGCCGAGAACTTTGGCAGGACCGGGCGTATTTTTAAAACCAATGATCGTCTTGTTGAAAAATTAGGACAAACCTTCCTCAACCTAGTGGACGGACTTTTGCTCCTTTTAGACGCTGCAGAGCCCGTAATTGATGCTTTTGGAGAGTGGGCTCTCCTGAGCAGCTCAGGGTGGTTAAAAAACCTGCAGGGTGACTTTGACGGTGTGCGGGAACGTTTAGAGCAGTCGGCAGAAAAAGCAGCTCGGCTTGGCGGTATATTCGGTGGTATTCGGACAATATTTAAGATTCTCGGTGGGGAGATTAACGAAGCTGGTGGAGCCGCTGATATACTCCTCGGGTGGCTGGAAAAAATAACCACCGAAGGTATTGCAAACCTCGAGGAACAGGCAGCTAGCGGCGATCTGAAACAATTCTTCATTGACGTAACAGAAAACGCTATTGTAGTCCTTGAAATTATTGGAAATATTATTACAGGACTTCTCACTCTGGGTGCGCAGCCGGGGACAAAGCAATTCCTGGCCTCATTGAACAGCAGCACCGACGGGCTAAAAGGATTTTCGAAAGAATTTGGCGCAGAAAACGGGCCTCTTGCTTCTATTGGTTCATTTATTGAAAGTTTTTTTGCAAACTTCTCTGCTTTGCTTCAAAATGAGTCTTTTACGGTGTTTATTGACACTCTTGCAGAAGCACTTGACTGGGTAACCGAATTTTTAAATGAAAATGAAGATTTTTTGAAGGCTATTGCTCCTATTCTTGCATACGTCCTGGCCCTTGGCGCAATTGGTTCGGTTATTAGAGGCTTATTTAATGTTTTTTCCGGATTTGGATTGTTTGTTACTAGAATATTCCAAGGCGCTGGTGGAATTGTTGGAAAATTTGCCACCGGGTTTAAAACAGGGTTTGCCGGACTTACGACGGGGCCAGCCGTAGGAATGTTGAGACTCCTAGGAATAGTAGGAATTGTCATCACAGCTATTATGCTGATGTGGCAAAATAGCGAAACTTTTAGGACTGCAATTGCCGGCCTTTTCAGCGCTATCGGAGAAGCTTTTAGCGGGGTAATGTCAGACTTAAAAACTGTTTTTGGAGAGGGCACCAAGGGAGGAGAGGCAATTGCGCAGGTCTTCGGGTTCCTTGGTGATGTTATAGGCATAGCTTTGAGTGGGGTGGCTACGGCTATCGGATTTATTATCGGCATTGTCGGCGGAGCTCTTCAGTTTGTTGGAAGTATTTTTGTTGCTATAGGGAACCTTTTTCAGGGTATTCAAGATGTTTTTATGGGTGTCTGGGCACTAATCACTGGAGACACCGAAAAAGCCGGAGAATATTTTAATTCAGCTATTGGCAACTTTAGGAAAATTTTCTTGAACTTAGGTATAGGAATTGGAAACTTCTTTATTTCTGTAATTAACGGAATTATTGATGGCTGGAATGGGTTTGTCTCTAAAATTAAACTCCCAGATTGGCCTATTTTTGGAAACATGGCCGGAAAAAGTGCTGAGTTCCTAAGAATAAATCGTATACCTCCTCTGCAGTTGTTGGCGCAGGGTGGCATTGTTAACCCATCAGCGGGTGGAACAATGGCACTTATTGGTGAGGCGGGCCAGGCAGAGCGTGTAGAGCCGCTAGACTCCAGCGGGCTCTCCAAACGGGACAGAGCAATGATTGCTATGCTTGCGGGTAATGGGCCAGCCATCAATGTCTACCCAGCACCAGGAATGAACGAAACCGAGTTGGCCAGAAAAATCTCCAGGGAGATGGCGTCTCAAATGCGTAGAGGGAGTCTTTAATGTCTAATACTTTTACCCAAGCCGAGGAAAACTATTACGTTAATACCGGCCTCTCCGAGCTTTTCCCTGATGAGATTAAAAAGCTTAAGCTTGAGGGAAACATTGTTCTGGGAGATTTTATTTTTAACACCATCGATGAGGACGGCGTCGTCTGGGTAATTTCAGAGATTAATGGCTGGTGGCAATCGCCTTCGGCAGACGTCCCAGAAATTGACAGAAGCGCTGGAGACGGTGGCTACGACGTGCCTGGACGGTACATGTCTCGATCTATCGAGATTGAAGGATCTTTTCTTGTAACAGACCCCTCGAAAGTAGAAGCAGCCCGAGACAAGCTGATTGAAGCATGTAACTTGGTCTATCAAGGGGCGTGGTTAAAAACGGGGTCTAGCCCAATACGTGCGTCTTACGTGTACATGGTAGACCAGATTGAGACCCAAGTAGTCAATGCGCGTGGTAGGACAGAGTTTACAATTCCCCTTCGGGCTTCCGACCCCATCAAGTACTTGTGGAACGACGAAGATCCTGATGGCTACGAAGTATTTGAAATTCCAGTAAAAAACTCTGCTACAGGGGCAACAGGGGCCAGGACACTAACTAATGTGGGCAATTACTCGGTTCCTTGCTTCTTAGAGATTGTGGGTCCATACGCGGCTCCTGGCACGATTTTTAACCAAACTACCGAAGGGCTAGTTATTATCACCCAGCCGCTCCGGGGCATAAGCGCCAGGTCCGTGGTAAATAAAGAACTGACATTTAACGTAGACACTCTTATCGACACCGCTACGCTAACAACAACAAGCGAACACTCCTTTAGGGTGGGGGACACGGTCCTCATCAGCAACGTTGGCGCTGAGTTTGACGGCGAGCAGGTCATCACATCTACCCCCACTAGTACAACTTTTACTTACAACACTGTTGCCGCATCGATTGCTCCCGTAACTTTTAAAACCCTTCAGAGCGATGAGGCTCAGCTAGAAACCACTGTTGCCCATGGTTACTCCGTAGGGGATTCCGTAGTTGTCCGAGGAGTAGACGCTACGTTCGACGGCACTTACACAATAACAGCCACTCCAAGCAGCAGACTGATTAAGTACGCACGTAAAAGAACTCCAACAAAAAACATTGTTTCTACCTCTTTGGCTTCCAATATTGCAACAATATCTACTAGTGATCCACATGAATTTATTGTGGGCGAAGATGTCACTATTTCTGGCACCGGAATTAACTATGACGGAGAGTATGAAATTCTCTCCACACCCACTGAGAATTCTTTTACCTGTGCCATTACCCGCACCAACTCCCGAGCTGTCACCAATAAAGCAATGTCTGGCGACACAGTCACCCTAACCACAAGCAGTCCTCATGGGTTTGTTGTAGATGAACCAATCAATGTTACTGACGTAGATCTTTCACTTAACGGAGGATACTTCCTTAGCGGAGTGACCTCGAATACTTTTAGCTACCGCCGAGCCCGGTCCACACAGAGGGAAGTCACTATCACGGCTCGTGGAGCCAACCAAGCCACCCTCACTACCTCTACTCCTCATGGGTTTGCCGAGGGGGAGAAAATTAAAATTGAAGGTGTAGATGAGACGTACAACGGGACCTACACTATCATCAATCTGCCCAGCATAACTACTTTTACATTTAGCAGCACCGGGGGGGATCTCGTGTCAACCTCTGTAGTCGATGGTCGAGTTAGGGCTTTTAGTCGCAAAATAGATACCATTGCTCGAATTGGAAATTTAGTTACCGTCACAACAGACAACATCCACGGTGTGATTTTTGGTGAGCAAGTGACCATTACCGGGTATCCTGCGTTTAACGGTACATATACAGTGAGTGATATCCCTTTTCTTAATACCTTTGAATTTGAAAGTGTCGGAGCCAACATAGAGGCTTTTACGCCGCTGATTGTCACACAGCGTAAACGCTCCGCGACCACAGCTACTTTGACTACGGAGCTTAACCATGGGCTGACAACCGGAGATAAAATTAGAGTCTTTGGGGTTGGGTTTAATTTTGATGGGCTGCACACCATTACAGCCACTCCAAGCGTTAAACAAATCAGATTTACGCAAGAAGCTGGTCTAGAGGAAATACCCGAAGAAGACTCGGATGGGTTTGTCGGGCTTGACTATGGCTATGTAGAGCTGCCCGGGAGCATAACTAGTGCAGTCGTCTCCCCGGCGGGGCTTGTAAGAGCTTCCGGTAGCTTGCCTTTCACATCGACCACTGGAGTCTCTACCGTGTCAGATGCGATAACTCGTCGTCAGGCTGCCGGAAACGCTATTAAAGAAAATAATGTTAAATTCACACCCGGCCTGTCAAGCGCCTCTGCCATCGTAGATGCCGATATCCTAGAAATTGACACAAAAAATAAAGAAGTTGCTTTCAATGGAGAAATTAGCGGTGCGCGGGGGAGGGTAGACGTGCTGGCTGATTTTATCCAGCTTGCGCCAGGAGAAAATATTATTGAGTTTGAAGACACAGGAAACCCGGAGGGGACAGCCACCCTTAAAATTTTTTACAGGTCTGGGTGGTTGTCCTAGTGAGTAACCCTATTTATCGATACTTTCTCACAGACCTCCTGAGTAACGAAGTCATTAGTGAAGTTCCCTTCAACGGAGTGTCCTTTGAACGGGCCAACCGGAGAGCAGGCAGCTTTAGTGGGACAATCCCATTTATTGAGGCAACCAAAGGACTAGATTTATACGAAGCCACCATGCCCGGGCGCACAGGGGTATACGTTCTTCGCGACAGTGTCTGCGTGTGGGGGGGAATTATCTGGTCAAGGAGCTACAGCGTTTCTGAAAAAGAGCTCTCTGTGTCCGGAGGAGAATTTCTTAGCTACTTCTACCATCGAAATATCTGGCAAACAATACAGTATGGGTCTGATTTTGTTGGGGTATCTTCGTATGAAGTTTCTGGAGGAGTCGGCACTGTCACCACTGAAATTGCGCATGGGTTCCGTGTGGGGGATCAGATTCGAATAACATTCACCAGTCCTTTGGTAGATGGGGTCCAAGAGATACTTCAAGTCCCGTCTGCCAACAGCTTTCAATTTTCCACGACATCGGCAAACGGCGCTGGCTTTAGTACCAGTGGGGCATGTCGCAGCCTTGTGGATACCTATGATTTTGCACGTAATATTGTGTTCCAAGTTTCAAATGACCTAGGCGGGGTTAATTTTGCTAGTGAAATAATCAAGCCAGCTAGAGAGTTCCAAGAATCTGTTATCGCCAAAGAGCGCTCTGCGGGCCGAGTAACTATTAGGACCGCCAACGATCACGAAATTATTCCGGGTCAAGAGATAGAGCTTATTGAGGTGGATCCAGAGCTGGACGGTATTCATATTGCAACACAGATACCTGATGCGCAGAGTGTGACTTTTGAACTGCAGGGAGGTGACATCCCCCGCACAACGCTACCCGGACTGAGAAATTTAAATGTTGTCAGTAAGCAGCTTACGGACAACCTCGCCACTCTTACCGTTGACCGTCCGCACAATGCCCAGCCGGGGGATACAGTTATTGTCGAGGGCGTGGATGCCTTCTTCACTGGCCTTATTGATACCACATTTAATGGAAGATTTATTGTCATATCTACACCCACTACCACCAGTTTTACCTTTAGCAGTGGCGGTATTCTTAATGTTCTGGAGGAGCCCGTTGCAGGAGGTCTAGCGACATTTGGTTCTAAAGTAGTTTATGGGGATTTTGGAAGCTTTACGTCTAATGGTGATATTGGAATAAACTTTGAAAACAACGCCAAGAGTGGGTTTTACCAGGACAAGCAAGTGTACCGAGGTTTTGAGCAACGAACTGCTGGTGAAATTCTTGAGGAGTATTCGAACACCACCGACGGCGGTTTTGAGTACCGCATTGACTGCGACTATGACTTTGACACCGCCAGTTTTTCTAGAACTTTTAAAGTGTTCCCTATTGACCTGGCAGAGCCTCCCCCACCCGGGGATGTTTACCCTGTCACTGCTTTTGGGGCCGACAAGGTTGTTTTTGAGTACCCAGGCAATATCTCTACTTTTGAAATCGAAGAAGATGCCGAAGACGCTGCTACTAGATTTTTTGTGGTCGGGAGTATTGAAGACCTAGGAGATGAGGCAAGTCAGCCATACGCGGGTGCTTCTGACCAAGAGCTTTTAGATAATAAATTTGGAAGAAGCTGGCCCCTACTCGATCTTAGCGAAAAATTAGACGAGGTTGCGGACGAATTAAGCCTCCATCAGTACGCTCAAGACTATCTCTACGAGTCACGCCCACCGGTAGGAACATACACAGTGACTGTCAATGGATCTCTTGATCCTTTAGTGGGTTCTTATTTTCCTGGGGACTGGTGTTCTTTGATTGTCGACGACGAGTTTGTCCGTCAGCGCCTAGCAAATGACCAAGAGCCTAGGTCGGATATTCTTATTAGAAAAATTGATTCCTACTCGGTTGCTGTGCCCGATACTGCAAAGTTCCCCGAAGAGGTCACACTAACGCTAGTGACAGATTGGAAGGTTGATCAACGTGGCAACTAGAAGACGCGCGGCCAGTAAAACTATGACAGGAGCTGTGTCTGACCTGCAGAGACGAGTTAGGTACCTTCAAGCCTCCACCCCACCCTCCCGGCTAGCTACACAGGTGGTGGCGAGAACAAACGTCCGGCCTCGGGCAATTAACTCAGATCAGATTGAGCTGGCTGCTGTGACAAATGACCAGATCGCAGCAGATGCTGTAAAACTGTCAAACATGGGCACCAACTCGGTAGGGGAGGGTCAAATTGTAGATGGCTCTGTCAGCAATGGAAAGCTAGCAGAGGACTCTGTGAGCGGCGATAAAATTCAAATTGACGCCATTACTACAAGCAAAGTCAACAACTCAGCAATTACTACTGCAAAATTGGCTAACTCTTCTGTTAATGATTCTAAAATAACAAGCAATGCTGTTACAGAAGAAAAAATTAGAAACGGAGCGGTAGGAAGAAGTAAGCTACAAAATAATTCAGTAGGAAGAGATCAAATTGATAGCCGCGCCGTGGGTACAGCTCAAATTGCTGACAATGCCGTGGGCTCGGGGCAAATTGCGGGGAGCGCTGTGGGCTCGGGGCAGCTCGGTAATGGGTCTGTTACCAGCTCAAAGATTGGTTCTGGGCAGGTTGGCAGGGCCCAAATTGCAAACGGGTCTGTTACGGAGGATAAGATTGGCAATAACCAGGTTACTAGTGCTAAAATTAGCAATGATACGAAAAGACTTATTGTAAGCGTCGGTCTTTCTGCTGGCGCGGGTATAACTAAAAGCGGCTATACCGTCGGGGTTAACTTTGGTGGCGGGAGCACACAGGTGGCACGAGGCAACCACACGCACGGCTACACCAACAGCTTTTACACTAGAGACTATGCGGGCAGGGGGCTGACAAATATTGTTAATTATAGTACGAGAACAAGTGCACCGTCGACAAGGCGTGTGAAGAAAAATATTGAGACGCACACACCTAGTAATATTAAAAACTTATTAGACTTAGAACCAAAAAAGTACAAGTACAAAAGGTCAGAAAGAGCCTCTCACGAATCTTTAAATAAAGAGTGGATGCATGGCTACATTGCAGAAGAACTTATCGATTTGGGGTTCCCTGAGCCAGTAGGCTACGACGCAGAGGGGCGACCAGCAAGTTTAGACTACGGTCTTATGTCCATGCTGGTACTTGAGCTAGTAAAAGTACAGCAGGATGAGATAAACTTGCTCAGAGAAGAAGTTTTAATACTTAAGGACAAAAAATGAACTATTTATTTGAATACGATACTCCTGAAGCAGTAAACGAAAGTGTTTCTGCTTTTAGACCCCGCTGGGTGAAGTCTGTTGTTGACTCTGATGGCGTGGAGCAACGGATTATTTTGGACTTTGCTAACACCCAAGAGCGGGAGTTTTTAACGACAGAGCAGGTCTACGTTCACCTTGACAATCTTGTTCTTTATATTAAGGATGTCTCTCAACTTATCACCCCTATTCGTCTCGACGACAGTGTTCCTACTGATGGTTGGCATTTAAATGGCGGTTGGGGCGAAATAGAGTGGGCCAAAGAAGAAACTCTTCGTTGGTGGGAGTCTGTGTACTATAAAGACGAAGAGGCCGAAGAGGAAATAGCATAGTGTATGAAGTCAAGGATGGCTCTCGAACTCTGCAGTTCAGCGGAAAGCTTTTAGGTGCATCTTCTTCATGGAGGCCCAACGCGGTTCGGTGGATCGAGTTTAAGCTGTACAAAACCGAAAGTGGTTCATATATAGTATCTAGGGTCGGAGTTTCTAATGTATATCACGGGGCCGCGTGTAATTTTGTTAGTAAGTATAGGTTAAACGAGGCTTCTCCAAGCTCTTTAAGACCTGACGCCACCCCTTGCGAGGAGTGCGTTCCTTCAAAAGCCCTGCCCTTTATTTTTCCGGAGAAAGACAGGACTCGTGCCCACGTAGTCGACACGCCCGAAGATGTTATCGACATTCTGCATAAAAAATCCCCGAGTGGTAGTTTTTATCTCACTAAAGTAGCCAGGAAACTTTTAGAAGCAGCAACCAATTATGATGAACAACTAGATATGGTGTATCGTATAGAGATTATTCCCTGACACAGCTTTAGGAAAAAATGACACAAAAGACAACTGGGCCACTATCCCAGACTGAGGCAGAGCTTATTGAGAGCACTGAAGATGCTCAAAGCTTCATTGAGTGGATTCGCAACAAGAACCCCAACAGCCCTCTCGCTATTGATATTGAAACCGGGCAACTTCCCGGTCGGATGAAGAAAGATGCTCTGTCCCCCTGGCGTGGTCAGATCAGGCTTGTTCAGGTAGGAGACTCCCACAAAGCGTGGGCTATGGCCTGGCCTCACTGGTCTGGTGTGTTCTACGAGGCCATGAATTTATTTCCTGGTCCACTTGTTTTTCACAACATCTCTTTTGAAAATAAGTGGTTTAGGCTTCAAAGCGACTGGGAGATTCCCTGGCACAGGGCTCATGACACCATGATCCTTGCTTCGGTCCTTTTTCCCAGTGAGCCCAGCGTTGGTCTTAAAAAGCTTGCCGAAAAGTATATCGACCCTGCGGCTGGTAGTGGTGAAGATATTTTGCAGAGTGAGATGCGTAAGCACGGATTTGACTGGGGGACTGTTCCGCAAAACTTTCTTCCCTACTGGTCGTATGGGGCTCTTGACACCATCATTACGGCTCGGATGTGGGAGCTTCTTTACCCTCAGTGCGGGGAAGGCGGACTCTACGCCAAAGCTTACGAGCTAGAAATGAATGTCCGTCGCATTGCCGACGAAATGGAATTAAACGGTGCACGCATTGATCTAGGGTACGTCGAGGTCCGGAACAGAGAGATGCGAGGCGAGGCAGAGCGGGTCAAGCACCAGGTGCAGGAAGAATACGGGGTGCTGATTTCTAGCCCAAGCCAGGTAGGTAAAAAGCTTATGTCACTAGGAGCAGAGCTGGCGCTGACGGCCAAGAAGAATGTGTCTGTAGACAAACACCAATTAGATGTGGTTTTGCGCTCCGGAATACCTGAGGCAGAGAATCTTGCAAGGCTTGTGATTAAACACAGAGACTTAGAAAAAATGTGCGCTGCGTACCTTGAAAATTTTATGGAGCAAAACATTGATGAAGTTTTGCACCCCTCTATTCGGACCATAGGTGCTCGCACTTCTCGCATGTCTATCCGTGACCCGGCTCTGCAGACACTACCAAGTAATGATGCAGACATACGTAGAGCATTTATTCCCCGGAAGCCTGGTTGGAAAATTATTACTTCTGACCTGGACCAAGTCGAGTTTAGGATGTTTGCCTCGTACTCCAAAGATCCAGGGCTTATTGAGATGTTTCGCCTTGCGGATGAGACGGGCTCGGATGCATTTACCCAGATTGGTAGGCAGGTGTATCAAGATGAGAATATGCAAAAATCAGATTCTCGCAGGGGTTTGATTAAGGGAGTCATCTACGGACGCCTCTACGGAGCGGGTGTGGCTAAACAAGCAGCAACTGCAGGAGTCCCCATAGAGCAGATGCAGGCTGTTTCCGACTCTCTAGACATGAATTACCCCGAGATGGCGGCCTTTCAAAGAACAGTGACTAACATGGGAGAAAAACTAATCAGGGAAGAGGGCGAAGGCTACATTAAGACTTGGACGGGGAGGCGCATAACGTGCGACAACGATCGGCCATATACCTTAATCAATTATCTCATTCAGGGCGGGGCTGCAGAGGTTTTTAAAAACAACCTTGTTAAACTAGACCAGGCTAACCTGACGGATTATCTCATTGTCCCGGTGCATGACGAAATTGTCATGAATGTTCCTCCCGAGGATGTGGAGGATATCAAACACGAAGTTCAAGGATGTATGACATCGTCGGAATGGGGTGTTCCCCTAACAGCCGGGGTAGACGGTCCATATGATAATTGGGGGCAAAAGTATGCTGGAAAATAGTGTAGGAATCCTTGCGGTGGATCCAGGTAAGATGACGGGAATTGCTTTTCTAGTCTGGTCTGGTGTGCCACGGGAGTCTCCTGAAGCGGTATTGACCACTGAAGCAGACGAGGTCGAATTTCCAGGGGTTATCAAAAGTGTTTTAGCGCAAAAAAACAACTTTACCGAATTTAAAGTGGTGTGCGAGCAATTTACTATAAATTTACAGACTGCAAAAAAATCGCAGGCTCCTTTTAGCCTAGAGCAAATTGGTGTTCTGAAGTATTTATGTCGCGAGGCAGGGATTGACACAATTGCGATGCAGTCGCCCGCAGATGCAAAAAATATGTTTCCTAACCCAAAGCTAAAAAAACTTGAAATCTGGCACAAGGGGGGAGAAGGACATGCACTAGATGCTTTACGTCATGGACTTTTGCTGCTTGTTAAGTCAAGATGGATACCTGCAGCCTTATTTGAAGAATAGAAAAAAATTTGCTATGCTTGGCTTAGCATGAAAGGACACTAATGACAGTCTTGGCGGAAAAAACTCCAGACGATAAACATATTATTATTTACTCTGAGTGGCGCTACAAAGAGCTGTGTAAAAGCCTACCTGGATCTTCGTGGTCTGCCAGTGATTCCGTTTGGAGGGTGCCTCTAAGCTGGACAAGCTGCCTGGCTTTGCGGTCTACCTTCCGGGATACTCTGGAAATCGGCCCCGAGCTAACAGACTGGGCCTCTAAAGAGCGCCAGACCAGGATTGACCCCGCCATGGCCCTGAGGGACCTGGAAGAAGCAGAGGGGGATGAAGATTTATTCCCTCACCAGCGTGCTGGTGTTGCGTACCTTGCAACAGTCAAGCGTGCCCTGCTTGCTGACGAGCCAGGGCTTGGAAAAACTGCTCAAGCGATCCGAGCTTTAAAGAAGATTCAAGAAAAGGGAGAAGAGGTTTTTCCTGCGCTGATTGTCTGCCCCAACACACTCAAGGGCACGTGGGAGCGTGAGTTTAAGCTGTGGTGGCCTGAGGTAAATGTAAAAGTTGTCCGTGGCACTGCCACGCAGCGGAGGAAGCAGCTAGAAGAGGAAGCCGACGTGTACGTCATCAACTGGGAGTCGCTACGCGGACACTCTAGGCTCGCTCCATACGGCTCCGTGGCGCTTGCTCGGTGTACTTCATGTGGCGGGCAAAACTCAAAAGTCTCCGAAAATCGTTGTGAGGTCCATCTACGCGAACTAAACAAAATGGACTTTAAAGCTGTGGTTGCCGACGAAATCCACAGGTCTAAAGAACCTAAGAGTAAGCAAACACGAGCACTGTGGTCTGCCACGGGCGATGCCGAGATTAGGTTTGCCCTCACCGGAACTCCTATTGCTAATAATGTTTTAGACCTGTGGCCTATTTTGCACTGGCTGAGCCCACGTGATTGGCCTAGTAAGACGAAGTGGATTGATCGAATGGTCGACACTATGCTCAATGCTTTTGGTCAGCTTATGATTATCGGAATTAAGCCGACTATGTACGAAGAATTTTATGCAACGGTAAATCCCTATATGAGGCGGATGCTGAAAGCTCGAGTTTTGCCGTGGCTTCCCGAAGTTATCAAAGAACGCCGAGATGTTGAAATGTCGCCTAAGCAGAAAAAAGCATACGACGAGATGAAAAATCTAATGATCGCACAGCTTGAGGACGGGGAGATTCTGACAGCACCCAGCGTGCTCACCCAAACTCTTCGTTTAGTCCAGTTCGCTAACTCGTACGCGTCACTCGAAATGCACCCAACTACGGGAGAGCCCAGGGCTATCCTGGCTGAGCCCTCCTGCAAGGTTGATTCCCTGATGAGTGACATTAAGAACGGTGACTTTGAGGGCGAGTCTGTTGCCGTGTGTGCGGTGTCTCGCCAGCTTATTTACCTTCTGAGCGCCGAGCTAGACAAGGCAAAAATTCCGCATGGGCTGATCACCGGGGCTCAAGACGATATGGAGCGACAAGAAGCTATTGATAACTTCCAGGCCGGGAGGATTAAGTGGATTCTTTTCACAGCTCAAGCGGGGGGTGTGGGTGTTACGCTTACTGCGGCCCGCAGGCTCATTATGCTGCAGCGTCCGTGGTCTTTAGTAGACTACAAACAAGCTCTTGACAGAGTACACAGGATTGGCTCAGAAATACATGATTCAATCATAGTCACGGATTACATCACAGAGAAAAGTATAGAATCCCGTATTATCAAAGTTCTTGCTAAAAAAGCAGATAATTTTGAAGAAGTAGTTCGAGACAAAGAAAAACTTATTAGCCTACTAGAGGACGAGAAAGCATCATGACCCAGCCAGTAAGACTTTCAAACTCTGAGATTCAAACTTTTAAGGATTGTCGCCGACGTTGGTGGTTTACCTACTACCGCAGGCTCCAGCCTAAAGAGAAGCAGCGCACTGGCGCACTGGCTCTTGGATCACGCATTCATGAGGCCCTGGATCAGCATTACTCTACGGGTAAGTCTCTTCTTGAGGCCCACAGCGCATTGGTCGAGGAAGAGAAGAAATCTTTGCTATCGGAGTTTAAGGATGTTGCTTCTCTTGAAAATGAGGCCGAGCTGGGCCACATTATGCTTGAGGGCTACCTGCAGTGGGTAGAGGAAAACGGCATTGACGTCGAACTAGATATTATCTCCACTGAAGAAATTATCACTGTGCCCTTGTTTAACGGTGAGGTCGAGCTCACAGGTAAACTAGATATGCGGGTCCGTCGCAAGATTGACGGTGTCCGGATGTTCAGAGATTTTAAGACCGTAGGGGGCTCTCTCAGCGACTTTGCAAACCTTGCTCCGATGAATGAGCAGGTTCTCACCTACATGACCTTGGAAATCCTTAAAGAGGGGGAAGAGAACCGCTCTGAGGGTGGCCTCTTTACGCTACTTAAAAAGGTTAAAAGGACCGCTGCAGCTAAGCCTCCGTTCTACGATCAGATCGAGGTCCGGCACAACGTCTTTACTTTAAGGTCGTTCTGGGATAGACTTCACGGAACAATTGCTGATTTGATGAGAGTCCGCAAAGCCCTCGATGAAGGAGAAAGTCATGCATACAACGCATACCCAAGTCCTACTCGAGATTGTAAGTGGAAATGCCAGTTCTACAATGTGTGTACTTTAGTAGACGACGGAAGCGCCTCAGAAAGCGCAATAGAACAAATGTATGATGTAGCCGACCCCTATGCCTACTATGGCGAGGGTGATAAGAAAGGAAGCGATTAATGTCCCAAGTACAACGTTCACTGACCGTAATGGTCTACGGAGATTCAAAAGTTGGCAAGTCTACTTTTGCAGTCACTGCCCCGTACCCACGTCTGATGCTAGACGTAGAAGGCGGCCACCGCTTTCTTCCTATTGTTGCTAAATACTGGGACCCTATGCGTGAAGAGCCTCCAATGGCTGACGGCACGTGGGACACAGTAGTGGTGACAGTCCGAGACTACGACACGGTGCTGAAGGCCTACCAGTGGCTTCAAGCGGGTAAGCACCACTTTAAGAGCTTGATTATTGACTCTATCTCGGAGCTTCAGGTGAAGGCAATGGACAGCATTGCCGGAACCGAGCAGATGAAGATGCAGCAGTGGGGCGAGCTTTTGCGCCACATGGGCTCTCTCTTGCGGGATCTTCGTGACCTGACGATGCACCCTACAAACCCACTAGAGGCAGTTGTCTTGACAGCTATGTCTAGGGTTGGGCAGGACGGGTCACACCGTCCTTACTTGCAGGGCCAGCTTGCTATTCAAGCTCCATATTTTTACGATATTCTGGGAGCCCTCACCATTGAGGAGTTCCAGAACCCGGACCCCATGCAGCCTCCATACAAACTGCGTCGCATGTACGTTGAGCGAACAAAGGAGTATGAGGCCGGGGAACGAGTGCAGGGCCGACTAGGCGCAATCGTGGAACAGGATAAGCTCTCTATTGAGGTTATGCTGGACACCATTTTTGGGCCAAGGCAAGCTACTGCACAGACAACTGAATAATCCATCAACAATACAGATCGAAGCTAAGGAAAAAATAATGGGTACTAATGTTAATTTCGGGCACATTCTGGAAAATGTTTCAGATGCACCTGATTACTCTCCGTTGCCAGATGGTGACTACGACCTGGCGGTGTTGAGCTGCGACGTCGCTACCACGCAAACTGGTAAGTACATGCTCAAGCTGAAGACGCAGGTGGCCTCTGGGTCGCACGAGCGTCGGCTTCTGTGGGACAACCTTGTGTTCTCCACAGACAACCCTAAGGCTATGGGCATCATTCAGGGAAAGTTGAACGCTCTTGGGCTCACCCCTGACTACCTGAAGCAGAACAACCCCGACCTGGAGACGATTGCCAACACTCTTGTCAATCGCACCTTCCGGGCCAAGGTTGGTCAGAGCGAGTACCAGGGGAAGATGCGTAACGAGATGAAGGCCTACTACCCGGCCACTTCAGCGGCTACGGCACCGGCTCCTGCCCCAGCAGCACCCCCCGCCCCACCCGTAGCAGCCGGAGCGGCAGTACCACCGCCACCTCCAATTGCCACGCCAGGGCAGCCTCCGTTCTAAACACTGTGGCAGAGGGGCATCATCCTACCGGGATGGTGCCCCTCACTATAAGGAAAGTAAAAACATAATGAGTAGCAATCTTGACATGGAGTGGGTAAAGTCCCAGCTCCAGGAAGCTAAAGTTCGAAAAATAATTGGTGACTCTGTTATTAATTTAATTGAACACCTTGAAACTTTTGACAAACTCAGTGACGAGCATAGGGTGACTGTTGTCGACCTTTTCTCTAAACTAGCCGTTGGACACGCACATATCAAAGTTAATGAGGACGAGATGTGGATCCAAGTTACCCCCGGTCAAATTAAAGTAGCTGACCAAATTAGGGTCAGGTCTGACGCCTTCACAGGGCCCCTAGGAGCCGCCCACAACGGCAGGCGGGGTGTAGTTGTGGCTGTTCGCTACGGGGATGTAATTATTAAATCTAGTGACGGAAGGGAGCCGGTACTAGACGGAGCGCACTACGCACCACAAAAGCTAGAAAAATTAATTATTACGTAATTACATAACAACAGAATAGGGAGCTACAGTGCGTAAACCGTGGGATTTTGAAGAACCCCTTTGTGCTGAGGTAGGCGTAGAGCTATTTTTTGCTAGGGACTCTGATGACAAAGAACAGTTGCTCCGTACCACCTCGTATCAAGAAGCAAAAAGTCTTTGCAACAAATGTGTGCACCAAATGGAGTGTGCCGAGTGGGGTATTAAAAATGAAGAGCACGGAGTGTGGGGCGGTCTCAGCCCCACCGAAAGAACCGCAATAAGAAGAGTTAATCGCATCCCTATCACACCCAGGCAAAACATAATACGCTAAAATTATATTATGAATGCAGAACCTGTTAAGTCTCCAGTTCCCGTATGCGAAACATGTTGGATTGCAAAAAACTCCACATGGGAGCCCCACAGCATGGATGACAATGGGAGTATCATGATGCGCCTTAAGGACGTTGAGATCCCGATGAAGTACAACACAGGGACGGTAGAGATATGTGACTACTGCGGAAAAGTAACTATTGCTGGGATTTATCATTTAATTAGTAGAGACTCTCATTTTGGATTTGGCCTTGCTGAGCTGGAGTCGGCTTTTTCTGAGACAGATGATGAGGATGAATGATCGACAAAAGACTGGGCGACTACCTCTGGGTTGAGTGGCCCGAGGAAGAACATCTTTACTACACCCCGGAGCATGTTGATATTGACCAGGAGATTGTGAGAAGAGCTCTTGCATCGGCTCTGCAGAGAGACGGCCTTGTGGATAGTCTTTTTGCGGGCTTTGAAGCTATTGCAGAGGCAACAGTAGAGCAGGGCTGGATGGGAAGTCTGACCGATGATATTGAAATGCTGATATGTGACGAAGAAGGGGAAACATTTTACGGAGAAATAGTAGAAAAAGCACTTCCCTGCACCTGGGTAAAAGTCTATATTTAAGAAACGCCCATATCCTTTTTGCAAGGCTTTTTTGGGTGTTTGTAGTGTAAAATAGTATTGTGTGGAACCCAGCGGATAACTTAAAATGGCAAAAAGATGCCGAATGTGCTAAACCAGCCAACAAAAAATATGTTGACTGGTTTTTTTCTAAAAAGCCTGAAGAAAAATATGCTGCCAAAAATCTTTGCTACAGTTGTCCCGTGAGATCTGAGTGCCTTCAGTGGTCACTTGAAAATAAACAAATTTGGGGTGTGTGGGGCGGTAAGGATGAGGTGGAGATCCGCAGAACGCTTTCTGTCTCCTATAAAGGAGAGGAAGCGCGTAGACGTAGGTACCCAAACTGTCCCTACTGCAACGCAAGGCCTTTTCAGTTAGAGACTCGAATAGAAAACGTTCCCGGCGGGGGTAGGTGGAAAACTGCCAAGGTTGTTGTATGCTCCGAGTGCAATTTTAGCTGGAGAAGTAGAACAAGCGTTAACGCCATTGAGGCCTACAAGCAGATGCGCTCAGACCGAATTGCCCGTCGTGAAAGAGATAAGACTAAAAGACGTCGTACTCGAAAAAAGGCTACTTAGACCCCGCTCCGTCAGGGTCGTCTTCGAATTCTAACGCCTCGGAGGGGCTGCTATCGCCCCGGTAGTGGAAACGATCGTCCATTGTGGCAAACGCTGTGTACGCAGTCAAAATAATGCTAATAAGGCTCACGCCCCCGATGATCATCTGAGAAGCGACCTGAGTATCGGTAGAATACACAAAAGCCCCGAAAATAACCATCCCCGCGCCTAGACCATAAGACATATAAATTAGTCTACGACGGTGCTTCCAGGATGGTAGTTTCATCCCATTACTAGGAGCTGGATCGGACTCTCGAGGCTGCAGAAGTTTAAAGCGCATACCTCTATTTTACCTCATTTACCAACTTTGCTTTGCAAAGAGCCGCGTTATTTTTTAGCCGCTCATCGTCTGGACTAAGCTCGTAGGCCTTATCGGCATACTCAGATGCTCTTACATACTGCCCTAAATTATACGCAGCCACCGCAGCGTAGTCCCAAGGAGAAAATCCCCACGACTCTGCCTCACAAAGGTACTCTAAGGGCTTCTCTACAATGGCCAGGGCCTCTTGTGCGTGCTTTAAGCAGTTGATCCAGTCTTGGCGGTCATAGTAAAGTTTTACGAGGTCTACGAAGGGCTCACGGCGTCCTGGGGCCTGTGCAATGGCCTTCTGGAACCAGTGCTCCGCCTCCGCCGGGAGGGATTTACCGATAAAGCGCATGGACGCCGCCCTCTCGGGTGCCCAGTGGGCCGTAGGCAGCTCCAAATGGCGCTTTAGCTCTTCTGCAGCCTCCATGTACCTGCCATAAAAGTAGAGCTCCCGCCCGTAGTAGAAAGCGTTACGGTCGTTGTGCGGGTCCTCCTGAACAGAAAGAGCCAGGAGTGGGAGGTACTGCGAGCGACTTTTTGTTGAGTCAGGGCGGTGGTGTGTCTCAATCCCCTCTAGCCATTCTTGCTTCTCCTCGACACCAAAAGCGTAGAGGCACTCGTGTACTGGGTGACGCCACCGGAACCCTTTACGACCATGAATGTGGTCGTAGCTGAACTCGAGCCCGGGGGTGCCGTCCTCATTGAAGGACCAGATATGCTTGTACCGTGGACGATTTACCCCACGCCCCCACGCCTCTGTAAGAATCTTTTTCCACCCCGGGGTGATGACCTCGTCCATGTCAAGCGAGACACACATGTCAATATCATCTGGAAGTGCTGCAAGAGCCGCGTTTCGTGCGTCCTCAAACCTCCAGGGGGACACCCGCACGTCTACCACGTTGATGCCCAGCTCAAGGGCCCGCTCTACAGTGCCATCAGTTGACCCTGTGTCTGCAATCAGAAGGTAGTCTGCGTCTTTGGCTGATTCGTACCAGCGGGCAACAAAGTCAACTTCATTGAGTGCAATGGTGTAGATTGCTGATTTCACTGCCCACTGGCTTTCTTTTGGCTGTTAGAGTTCGACTGCGCTAGAGAAGTTGATGACTCTCTTACTCACGTAGCCACCCTCGGTGTCTAATTTTGCATCGGCAGCCTCGCGGGTAGGCGCAATAACTTGGATAGTCATTACAACCTCGTAGGCAAATACGGACGTGGTTTCTTCTGTGTCTTTGGTCATGGTTCTCTCTTTTCTTGTCGTGTTATTGGGAGTCTAGCCTACTTTTGTCACCCAGCACTGGTAGTCCTTGATTATGACTTCTATTTTGTTCTTGTAGATTTCAAGAAACGCGTCAATGGCCATCCCTGGGCGGTCCTCGGGTCCATCGCCCCCTGACCACTGGTAGTCATCAAAAGCCAGTATGCCCCAGGGTTTTAGGCACTCGTAGGCATTGACGGCATCTTTGAGAACTCCGTATGCTGTGTGGTCTCCGTCTATGTAAATGAAGTCAAATTTTTCTTGGTTATTTCTGAAGAAGTGGTCACTGGTCAATTTCACTTTGATAATTTTTTTCTCGTTGCGTGCCACTAAAATTTTTGCGTCATAGACGCTTTCTACCGTCCCCCAGTCCAGAGCGTGATGAGCCACCTCATCAGACCCTTCCCACGTGTCTACGTCGACAAGTACCGAGTCAGTGCCCCTGAGCACGTTGTTGTACAGCCACACACTGGCGTCCCCGGTGTAGGCGCCTATTTGGAGGGCACGTATATTTTTCCCACCATAGTCTGGAAGAACAATATTTTCAAAGTTCTCTTGGCCGTCTTTGGCAAACCAGTTGGGGAGGGTACTCATTCCTTGAGCCTACCACAATGGGAGGGTGGTTTAGGGGCTAGTGCTCTAGCCAATAATGTTGATAGTGCCGACCATAGCTGAATGGTTTTGGCACTGGTAGTACAAAGTGCTTGGGGCACCAGCATCTATCGTAAACTGAAGCCCACCCACGGCGACACCGTTGTTCGTAACGCCAGTGTTGTATACGTCTCCCGAAGAGTAGCCCGCCCCAGTAGTCTGAATCCAAAATGGGTGCCCAGAAGCGTTTACAGTAAAGAAGTATGTGTTACCACGAACTAGGGTTAATGTGGGATTATCGCTGCCGTCTATAACGTAGGCAGATGACCCGTTGTTAGTTACTTGAAAGTTCTCAATAACAGTAAGTCCGTCAGCCCCATCGGCTCCTGCAGGACCAGTAACTGTGCTGTCCCCGCCAACGGGTCCTTCGGGTCCCTCGTCCCCCTGGGGACCAGTGGGTCCAGTAGGTCCAGTGACCGTACTATCGTCACCTGTTGGTCCTGTGACCGAGGGTCCAGTAGGTCCTGTGGGTCCAGTTGGCCCTGTTACTGTGCTGTCCCCCCCGGCAGGTCCGGCAGGTCCGGTAACTTCGGGACCAGTAGGACCAGTTGCCCCTGTGCCCCCGGTGGGGCCTGTAGGTCCACCGGACGGCCCTGTGGAGCCCGTTGGCCCCGTAACCTCGGGACCGGTAGCTCCAACTGCGCCTACTGCACCGGTTGGTCCGGTCGGGCCAACGGGTCCCTGGATTGGTCCAGCGTCAGCCCACTCTTCGTTTAGGCTCGACCAGATGTACAGGTCCTCCTGAACAATGTAGCCGTCACCCACGTTCCCAACGGGATTGTCGGCTTCGAGAAATTCTAAAGCTGTATATGTTCCAAGGATGCTAATTCCGGAGCCGCCCGGACCTGTGGGTCCAGCGCCCCCTATGCCGCCAGTGGGTCCAGTAGGTCCAGTAGGTCCAAGCCCAATGTAGGCCAATTGTTCCCAGCCACTGTTGTTTGTGTAGAAGTAAACCTCGCCGTTGCTGGGCTTTACCCATATGTTCCCAATCTCTGGGTACCCTGGCTGATTTTCTAGGTACGTGACAGTAGTAGTCCCAACAGTTTCGTAAAGCAAGTTCATAGAAAACGAGACACTATTTGTATTTGAAAGAACTGTAACTACATCATTTTCTTCAACAATAAATCTAAATGTTTCGTAGGACTGTCCAGCCTTCACTAGCAGATTGTATGTCAAATAGACTCTGCTGTTTTCGGAAGATGTCCCTGCTGGCTGAATGTACACTGTTGTTTCGGCTTCATTCAGAGATTTGTTTGCGACAATCACAGAGGACACACCCGTAGTACCAACTGCGGGCAACGCTGTGGGCGCGTTGGCTATCGGGTTAGCTACACCTACTCGGGTTACTGCCATGTTGTTATCGCTTCCTTAATATCTATGGTGGGCACTGCTAGGCGGACAGACTTCTAATTTCCAGGGCGCCAGTCATTGCTGGGTGAACAGAGCAGATGTATCGCCAGGTTCCGGGGCTCGATATAGCAACTTCCCAAAAAAGTTTTCCGCTTGTTTTCCCCTGAGCTAAGCTCCCTGTGGACAAAGTGCCGTCATCCTCGACGTGGGTTAGCCCTGATGTGATGTTGGAGTACCCACCGCCAGTGTCGAGCTGTATCTGGAAAGGATGAGACTCAGAGACGTTTGTGAGGTCAAAGCACAAGCTCGCCCCTGAGAGCGCGTAGATAGAGGGGTTGTCCCCTGTGTAGTGGCTGTTGAACTGGTATGCTCCGGAGCCGTTATTTGACACGTCTAGTGTAGCAATTGCGTTGTAGGCGGGCCCTGCAGGTCCAGCAGGTCCTGTGGAACCGGAACCGGAACCGGAGCCTACGGGCTCCCAGGTGGTAGAAGTTCTAATTTCTAAGGCTTCGAATTCTGTGTTGTACCTGACGTACCCTTCTTCAGCATCGCCTCGGCGTTCACCAGTTGTGCCTTTGTCCACATAGACAGTGTTGTTTATCCCACGAACTATCTTGTTTGTGAAAGTCTGCGCGAGGTCTCCTTGACCGACAGCGTCGTCCTGAAGAATTCCGTACAAGCTGAAAGAAACGCTATCGGTGCTGCTGCGGACAAAAACAGCGTCACCGGAGTTGACAGCAAATCTAAAAGTCTCAAAACTTACCCCGTAACCCACGGTCAAGTTGTCAGCAATGTAGACGTACGAGCCCTCGGTTGATGACCCTGACGGAGCCACGTACACCACGATTTTTGGAATCGGAGTGAGTGAGGGGGAAATGTTGGTGACGATTATGGATATCAGGTAGCTGTGCTGAAAGGTGTACAACCCTGTGCTTACGTTTGTAGCGGGCCGAACCGCAGCTAATCTTTGAATTGCCATGGGTACTCCTCCTAAGCCTGTGCCTCGCCCCATGACAGTCTAGCGGAGCAGAGTGTCTCTTGACCTGTAAGACGTGCTACTGCAACGGTGAGAATGTCTGGGCCGTCTGGGAATACTGAGTCGCCGCCGAGAATAGAGTTTGACAGCTCAAACAAGTCACTCAAGTTGACGTTAGTTGCTTGCTCTTCCCCCTGGTTCCCAGATGCTTTGAAGTTGTACACCTGGATTCCGCCGGAGATGGTGTCGTTTGATGTGTGCTCAACAACCTGGACCAGCGACGGCGTCTCCACACCTGTAAAGTTCAAGTTGTTGAGTCGAGAGTTCAGCAGAACCTTCACGTCGACCAGTTGGTTTGTTTGGACACCAACCTCCTGAAGCCGGAGCTGCATTCGGTTGATAATGTCTCGGTCGCCTAGCGCACCTGTAAGACCTTCAGAAACTGAGGGGCTCAGTCGGATAGAGATAAGAGGCTGATAGTTTGTACCAGAAGTGTTGTTTAGCGCACCCACGGGGGAGATGGTGTAGCTGGACTGAGTGTTTCCACTATTTTCGAAGTCAATCACGTCTGAGAGAACGTAACCCGTGGCAGACACAGAGCTGATGCTTCTTGCGTAGCGGTACTGGTAGTACCTAAACGTGTTGGCATCTACTATCTGGCTCACTCGTGCTACCCCGGCAAATCCGAGATAGCTTGTAGTGCTCTCTGGAATACTGATAAGGACATAATCATCCACCGAGAGACCGTGAGAGCCACTTGTGTCTACAGTCACAAGATAGTTGCTCTTGCTGATGGTGGTAATATTGGTTGCGGTCTGGGTAGCTGCCTCGAGGGAGTTAGTCATAGCAATATTATTTGTGTCAATTGCCCTAACAAAATATATATTTTCATTAATAAGGTAGCTGTAGGGGTTGTACTCACTAATAAACCGCGTCCGAGGGTTTTGACTGTTAGACTGCGGCAGACCGTTGGTGCCTACACCCAGGAACTGAACCGAGTCCCCGCTGGCAAACCCGTGAGATGGGATGTTAATAATGTCAGTGTCCCTGTCAAGAGCGTTAGACCCGAAAGTTTTCGAGGTAGTGCCCCCGATTGACAGTGTCTGGCTGGACCTCGTGAACAGGTACGCCTTGTCGTCGTCAAATCGTCCATCCATGATGACCGAGGTACCCCAGTGAAACAGAGACGGAATGTAGGTCGGGTTATCGAAGGTTGTTACTTCATAGCGGGCTGGCAAGTTACCAGAGCGGAAGTAGGACTCATAGAGTTCGTTGTTGTGTGTAAACTCGTGCGTGTACTGCACTTGTCCGCTAAGAGTCTTGAATCCAAAGCGGATTTTACCGGCACCGTACCAAGAGTAGTCCATGTAAATCATCTGGATTTTGGAAAGGTCAAGGTTGTACCCTGTGGGCCCAGTTCCATCAGAAGGGTCAAGGTTCCAGTCTTCTTGAGGAATTTTAGTGTCTACTGTCAGGGTCGCAATGATTCCAGTTTTGGCAGGAGTCAGTGAGTGGGAGGTTGTTGTGCCTATATTGGAGAGGTTTACAAAGTTGACTGCGTCTGGCAAAGCTTTCAATTTGAAAGTATTGCTCGTCAAAACAGTTACATAGTACGTCCGCCCGTTGACCAGTCCGCCAATAGGCTCGCCGTCAATAGAGTTGTAGACGACCGGGATACTCTCGGTGAATCCGTGGCTCAGAATGGTGAACACGTCAGTGAGTGTTTCTACCGCGGTAGCAGGGTCAAAGATTTTTTCGGAGCCCGAGGACCCCTTGTACTCTGGCTTGATAGTGAGCCTAGAGTTCGATTCAATGCTGGCTACGCGATACGACTGTCCTCGCAACACGAGGTAGGAACCCACCTCAAGTTGTGTCATAAAGGCCGTGTTTGTGCCGAACACCCGCTCTGACCCGTTCAAGCACGCGAGTGTCCCCGCGGCTTGCTGGGTAGATGAGCGACGAACAGCGTAGAGTTTGTCCCCATCAAATTCGTAAAACATCCCGTTTTGGAAGTCGAACATACCTGCGCGAATGGCTCCGTTGCTCCACTCAGTCACGTGGAGTCTAGGGTATCCGTAGACCGTAGGCTCAACAATTTCTTGCTGAGCAATGACAGTAATGTTGAAGGAGTCAATAACTGTGACTTGGAATGTCCCATTGTATACAGGGTTGTCTACGCCAAACTGGTCTTTAGCGTCCTCGACCTGGATGGTCAAGCCATTGATAAGCCCGTGGACCCGCCTGGTACGTATCTGGATGACATTCGAGGACCCAACTCTGTACATTGTTTCGATGTCAATGCTGGGCTTGAAGTTGACAGCAGCCGAGGTCTGGATGCCCTTACCGGACTGGTACCTAAAGTACTTACGAGTCTGGCGCACAATCTGAGCAAATGACGTCCCCGTACCAGTTGACATCTCAACACCGCCGTCAAAGGGGCGGTGAAGAGCGTACCCCTGTGGGCGCACGTAAACGAATGTTGGGTAGGAGTACGCAACATTCTCGTAGGCTGTGGTGTACGGGCGTGTTACGGTGATTTGGGTGTCCGAACCAATAGCTGCAATTTTACGAACAATGGGCGCCACAGGGACAACATGGTTCAAGAAAAGCTGACTTCCAGACCCAGCGGTCGCAAGGTCTACAGTGTTCAAGTTTCCCACAGCGTCGACACTTGTCGAGTGGAGTGTGACAAAGTTGCTGCTGCTGGTGACTACCGACCCCGTGGCCGAGACGTTCGTAATATTGGAGCCCTCTGAGTTGAACTCAAAAGTGGTTGCCGAGGGGACGGCAATGATGACGTGCTCGCCATTAAAGATTTCAGGACTGACTCCTGAGATATCCGCTATGGTAATAACGTTTCCAACCTGCAAGTCGTGGTCGGTGGTAGTAGTAATCCTTGCCACTTCATTTGTCCGGTAGCGTGAGGTGATGCTCCGGGAAACGGCGTCCACTATTCTGCGTGTGTAGTAGTAGCTGTTGTCAACCAGTGGCGCCGGGGCGACTCCTGGAGCACCTCCTTGGATAGCAAGAGCTCCAGGGTCCTGGTTTTCCACCGCAAGAGTAAAGCTCTCCGCGGCTGTATACCTAAACTCAAAAATTCCTGCATTTACTGAGGTAATAGTAAACGTTCCCTCAAAATCCGGTGCAGAGGTGCTACTCAGACCCTCAATAGAGACTGTGTCCCCGACTAGGAAACCGTGAGTCTCACTAGTTGTCATAATTCTGGTTGTGCCAGAGCTCTGGATTCGTGCGACTCCCAGCCTACGGCCACCGGAACCGGGATTGAAGACGACGGACTCACCGGTGATGAAGGGGTGAGATGCAACGAGAATCTGGTTGGTAGCGGTGTCTACGTCTGAAGACTCAAAGTAGCCTTTGTCCGCTCTGTCTTGTGGGAACAAGCGGAACGCGTCACCCACTTTGAGAATCTTGGAGAACGTAGTTCCTGTGCCATCAACAAGAACAGAATCTACTGTTGTTGCGACTGTTCCAGTCCCCGTGACCTGCCCACTAATCTGTGAAGAAGTGAAAGTGTGCTCTGCCCCTGCACCTGTAGTTGTGATAGTCAGCGGAACCCCCGAGGCAGCGTTTTCGGCTGTGGAGGCAAGCTTGATAAAGTCTTTGTTGACCGTAATAGCAAAGTAATACGTTGCATCTACCAGCCCGCCAAGAGTTGTCCCGCCGCCGTTAGAGTACACAATTTTTGTTCCGGTCAAAAGCCCGTGGGACGCTAGACTAATAATGTTCTGGTCCAGGTCTACTGAGAACTGGGGATTAAACGTTTTGACAATTGCTGGGACTGTCCCGTTAGCTGTAACCTCAAAAGTGGTTGCAGAGGGGACATCGCTGATTTCATACGTGCCATCAGGGGTGCGGATAAGGGACTTGAGGGTGTGTACCCCTGTGGGGACAGCATTGCTTAGCAAGTCAACAGCCACTCCGTTTTCGGAGTTGTTGAGCGTCGTAGCGAGCTTGAGTGTGTTTCCATCTATTGATATGACATAGTAGGGAGTAGCTGAAGTCAGACCACCCAGCGCAGTGCCACCGGCGGTGTCGTATTCTACAAGCTCGCCGCTGGAGAACCCGTGATTAGGGATTGTTATTGTGTCGACCACGTAGTCAATTGATTTATTGACAATCGAGTGGGCGCCCACTCCAACACCTTTAATGTCCGCAATTTCTGTGAACGAGGCGTCAGAAGACAATCTAATAGTGTTGTTGTCTACTTTTTGGGTGTAGTAGGTTTGCCTGTTATTGAGTCCAGTGATTCCTGTGTCAGTCACAGCAAAACCATTGAAAGACTCTGTGGTAATTTCTACCAAGTCAGCGAGCCCGCCGGGGTTTGCTCTCCCTGTAATCGTGTCGTCTGCATCCAATCGGATGTTTCCTGTAAGGGGGGTAGGGGAGTCTGGGACATTCTGAAGAAGACATAGTCCTGTTACCACTGCAGCCGGAATAGTACCAACGTTGTTGTTGGGGTCTACAAACTGAAGGCGGTTAGCCGCGGGGATGCCCGTGACAATGTGAGTTCCATTGAAGCTCTCAAAGTCGGACCCGGTCATGTTGCTGATAGTCACGGTGTTGCCGACTTCGAGATTGTGTGTCGTGTTTAAGGTGACATCGCAAAGGAAGGAGCTACGGTTTCTGTTCACGACACCAAAGCTTGTTACGTTAGCCACGGTGGGCCGTGTCACAGTAAAGTTGTTGCTGTCAATGTACCCGCTGACAACATACTGCCCCTCAAAGACAGTGTCGTTTCCCCCAGATATAGTGCTAGCAGTCATAGTCATACCAGGGACAAACCCGTGCTCAAATTCCGTGGTGTAGAGAGCGACGTTGTGGGATAGAAGCTGCCTGTTGACCAAAGCATAGTCGAAGTAGGGCA